>Ga0080006_1151126_pt1 | contig 37036 bp, 29 predicted proteins | sample RS3BMetagenome_FD_69209 | JGI IMG/M metagenome (GOLD analysis project Ga0080006, IMG submission 69209) | Ferric oxide microbial mat and aquatic microbial communities from Rainbow Spring, Yellowstone National Park, USA - RS3B (SPADES... ...
ACCCGGGCTGGACCTTCACCCCGTTGCCACCCTTCGGACAGGAGCCCGACCTCGGGCTCGACATCGGCAAGCACCTCCCGGAGCCGGTGCCCCGGGAGTGAGGGGTCAGGAGGGGTCAGGAGGGGTCGGGGTGGGGTGGGACAGACAGGTCGGCACGAGCGAACACGCCACGACGGCCATGACGCCAGGGCCGCTCAGCGTGCAGCCCGCACGACACGGCCTCCGCCGGTCCACAGCCCCTGGAGGAACATCGCCTCGCCCTGCAGCTGGCGGGCGGGGCTGGACGGGTGCGCCTCGAACGCGGATCCTGGGTCGGGCCACATCGCCGGCGGGATCGGCTCATCCACCGTCGCGGCGCGACCGGACCGGGCGTCGTGGCCGACGTCCGACCCCGCCTCCCGCTTGTAGCCGTAGTTCGATCCCACGGTCCATCCTCCCACCGGCTCTGCCGAGGCGACCGCCCCCACCCGGCCGGAGGCACGAAGTGACAGCGCCCGGCGTGCATGCGACCGTCGTCGGCCAACACGCACACCCCGCCCCGGTGTCCGATCTCGGGCCGGAGGGCAAGGGCCTCGAGCGTGACCCGTGACGAGCCCCGTAGCAAGGGATCAGCAGCGGAGCCCCCGGGCCGCATCGGGTCGCCGCCCGGTCGCCGCTGCCACCACCCGGCCGAATGGCCCGCTGGCGCGTCCGGAGGCGTCCGGAGGCGTCCGGTCGACGGTGATGCCCGCTGTACCGTGCCGTTCAGGGTGCGTCCCGCCACATGGTGGTGACGGTCGGCCCCCCGTCGGGCAGCGCGAAGGTGCCGTGGTCTTCGAACCCGACCGAGCGGTAGCGGTCCAGGTTGGCCGGGTTGGTCGACTCGAGGTAGGCGGGCACACCCTCCGCGTCGATCCGAGCGAGGTTGCCAGCCAGAAGCGCCATGCCCACCCCGCGCCCCCGGCAGTCGGGTCGGGTGCCGAACAGGCTCAGGTAGTAGTGCCGGGGGGCGGCGGGGTGGGCCGTCATGAACCGCTCCATCAGGGCATCGACCCGGCCGACCTCCCCGTCGAGCAGCTGGTGGAACAGGGGGCCGATGCGGGCCGCCTGGGGCCCGGCCAGCTCAGGCATCCCGGGCGGGATCCACAGCGTGGCCGCCTCGGCCCCAGGGGTCATCCACACCCACCCGTAGTGCACACTGCCCTCGAGCAGCAGCGCCCACACCGCCTCGAGCTGGGAGTGGCGGGAGCCGGGGTCGGTGAAGACCCACGACCATGCCGGGTCCTCGAAGAACGCCCCGGCCAGCGTGGCGGCCACGGCGGGCAGGTCGTCCGGACCGGCGGGACGTGCATCCATGGCTGCAGTCTGCCCCACGAGGGGTGGGTCGTCCGCGATTCGGCGTGAGGACCGTGGCCAGGTGGCGGGCGCCGCCGGCGAGGGCCGAGGCCAGGTCCGAGGTCGCCAACCGGTACCCCACCGCTCCCGTCGGCAGGATCCCGTCCGCCTGCACCTGGGACGGGACAGTGGATGCCAGCGACGTGACCAGCAGGTGGTTCCGGCCCACGGCTCCGTACCTCCGCGGGTCGGATCGGGCGAAGGTCTCGAACTCCCGGTCGAACCGCGGCGCCACGTCGTCGCCGGACGGTCGGGCCGCCTGCCGGAGTGAGTACCGCACCGGCTCCGCGCGGTCCTCAGCCACCCCGCACGGCGCTACCGCAATGCGACTTGGCCCGGTGCGATCGGAGCCGGCAGCGCCGTCGTGCCCATGAGATGGCGGTCGACGGCTGCGGCCGCCGAGCGCCCCTCGGCGATGGCCCACACGATGAGGCTCTGCCCGCGGGTCATGTCACCGCAGACGAACACGTTGTCCACGTTGGTCGACCAGTCGGCGTCGGCCGCAACACTGCCCCGGGCGTCGAGCTCGAGGTCCAGGTCGGCCACCACGCCATCCGGCTCGGCGCCGACGAATCCCATGGCAAGCAGGACGAGCTCGCACGGGAGTTCGAATTCGCTGCCGGCCACGGCCGCGAACGAGGGTCGCCCGTCGGGGCCGGTGGTCAGCTCGACCTCGTGGCCGTGCAACCCTGCCACTGCGCCTGACCCGTCGTCGACGAACTCGTCCGTGGTGACCGAGAAGATCCGCTCACCACCCTCCTCGAGGGCCGAGGAGGTCCGGAGGATGAGCGGCCAGGTCGGCCACGGGTTGTCACCCGGCCGCGCCGAGGGTGGCTCCGGCATGATCTCCAGCTGGTGGACGCTGCGGGCGCCCTGGCGGTGGGCGGTGCCGAGGCAGTCGGCCCCGGTGTCGCCGCCGCCGATGATCACCACGTGCTTGCCCGCAGCGCTGACGGGCGCGGTGGCCAAGGTCCCTTCCCGGACCATGTTGGAAGGCTTCAGGTAGTCCATGGCCCGGTGGATCCCGTCCAGCTCGCGTCCGGGGACGGGGAGGTCCCGGGGCAGGGTGGCCCCCCCGGCCAGGACCACGGCGTCGTAGCCGGCCACCAGGTCGGTGGTGGGCACCACGGTGGCGTCTTCGGCCACGGCCCGGGGAACGGCCGGCGAAGGCGCCCCCACCGACACGCCACACCGGAACTCGACGCCCTCGGCCTCCAGCTGGGCCAGGCGACGGTCGAGGACGGCCTTCTCCATCTTGAACTCGGGGATGCCGTAGCGGAGCAGCCCGCCGGGGCGCTCGGCCCGCTCGTAGACCACGACGGCGTGGCCGGCCCGGCACAGCTGCTGGGCGGCGGCCAGTCCGGCCGGTCCGGACCCGACCACGGCGACCCGCCTGCCGGTCGGTGCCGCCGGCCGCACTGTCTCCACCCAGCCCTCGTTCCAGGCCCGTTCCGCGATCTCGTACTCGATGCGCTCTATGGCCACCGGGTCCGCGTTGATTCCGAGCACGCACGCCCCCTCGCACGGTGCCGGGCACAGGCGACCGGTGAACTCGGGGAAGTTGTTGGTGGCGTGCAGGCGCTCGATGGCCTCCGACCAGTTGTCCCGGAAGACGAGGTCGTTCCACTCGGGGATCAGGTTGCCGAGCGGGCAGCCCTCGTGGCAGAAGGGGATGCCGCAGTCCATGCAGCGGGCACCCTGGCGCGAGGCGTCCTCCGGTGGGAACGGCTCGTACACCTCCTTCCAGTCCCGCAGGCGCACCGGCACCGGCCTGCGGGCCGGCAGCTCTCGGTCGAACTTCATGAACCCGGTCACATCACCCACGGGAAACCTCCATGACCGCCTCGTCCACCGAACGGCCCTCGGCCACAGCCCGCTCGGTCGCCTCCAGGACCCGCCGGTAGTCCCGGGGCATCACCGTCACGAACTGCTCCGCCTCGTTGGTCCAGTCCTCGAGGAGCCGGGCGGCCACCGGTGACCCCGTCTCCTGCTGGTGCAGGTGGACCCGGTCACGCAGCCACAGCCGGTCGTCATGGGCCAACGGCTCGAGGTCGACCATTTCGTTGTTGTAGACGCGGGTCAGGTCGCCGTGCGGGTCGTAGACGTACGCGATGCCGCCCGACATGCCGGCACCGAAGTTCCTGCCCGTGGGCCCGAGCACGACCACTCGGCCACCCGTCATGTATTCGCAGGCGTGGTCTCCGACGCCCTCGACCACGGCGACGGCCCCCGAGTTGCGGACGCAGAACCGCTCCCCCACCTGGCCACGCAGGAAGACCTCCCCCGCGGTCGCCCCGTAGAGGATGACGTTGCCGGCGATGATGTTCTCCTCCGCAGCGAACGGCGCGTCCTCGTCGGGGCGGACCACGATACGGCCGCCCGACAGGCCCTTGCCCAGGTAGTCGTTGGTGTCGCCGAACAGGCGCATGGTGACGCCCTTGGGCACGAATGCACCGAAGCTCTGGCCCGCCGACCCACGGAAGGTCAGGTCGATGGTCCCCTCGGGCAGGCCGGCGCCGCCGTGCCGCCGGGTGATCTCGTAGCCGAGCAGCGTCCCGACGGTGCGGTTCACGTTGGTTACGGCCACCTCGGCCGAGACCCGGGTGCCATCCTCGATGGCCGGGCGGCACGCCTCCAGGAACTGGTGGTCCAGGGCCTTGTCGAGCCCGTGGTCCTGGTCGGCCACCCGGTGGCGGATCGCGCCCTCGGGGGCGTCGGGCGGCTGCAGGATCGGGGTGAGGTCGAGCCCCGACGCCTTCCAGTGGTCGGCGGCGGCGGCGGCGTCGAGCAGATCGACCCGGCCCACAGCCTCCTCGAGGGTGCGCAGGCCGAGGGCGGCCAGGTACTCCCGGACCTCTTCGGCGATGTACTCGAAGAACGTCTCCACGAACTCGGGCGTGCCGGTGAAGCGCTCCCGCAGCACCGGGTTCTGGGTGGCGATGCCGACCGGGCAGGTGTCCAGGTGGCAGACCCGCATCATGATGCAGCCCGAGACCACCAGCGGGGCGGTGGCGAAGCCGAACTCCTCGGCGCCGAGCAGGGCGCCGACCACCACGTCACGACCGGTCTTCATCTGGCCGTCGACCTGGACGACGATGCGGTCGCGCAGGTCGTTGGCCATGAGGGTCTGCTGGGTCTCGGCGAGCCCGAGCTCCCACGGGATCCCCGCGTGCTTCTGAGATGTCAGCGGGGTGGCGCCGGTGCCTCCGTCATGGCCCGAGATGAGCACGACGTCCGAGTGGGCCTTGGACACCCCCGCGGCCACGGTGCCGACCCCGACCTCGGCCACCAGCTTCACGTGGACCCGGGCGGCCGGGTTGGCCGACTTCAGGTCGTGGATCAGCTGGGCGATGTCCTCGATCGAGTAGATGTCGTGATGGGGCGGCGGCGAGATCAGGCCGACCCCCGGTGTCGAGAACCGCGTCTTGGCTATCCACGGATAGACCTTGTGGCCCGGCAGCTGGCCGCCCTCGCCGGGCTTGGCGCCCTGGGCGATCTTGATCTGGATGTCGTCGGCGTTGACCAGGTACTCCGAGGTCACCCCGAATCGGCCGGAGGCCACCTGCTTGATGGCGCTGCGCCGCAGGTCGCCGTCGGCGTCCCGGGTGAAGCGGTCCGGGTCCTCGCCTCCTTCGCCCGTGTTGGACTTGCCGCCGATCCGGTTCATGGCGATGGCCAGGGTCTCGTGCGCCTCGGCCGAGATCGACCCGTAGGACATGGCCCCGGTGGAGAAGCGGGCCAGGATGGCACTCGCCGGCTCGACCTCGTCGATCGGGATCGCCGGGTGCACGCCCGTGCGGAGCGTCATGAGGCCCCGCAGCGTGGCGAGCGCTGTCGACTGGTCGTCGACGGCCTGCGTGTACTCCTTGAACACCCCGTAGCGCTTGGCGCGGGTGGCGTGCTGGAGCTTGAACACCGTCTTCGGGTTGAACAGGTGGACCTCACCCTCGCGGCGCCACTGGTACTCGCCCCCGACCTCGCGCTCGCGGTGGGCGCGCTCCGTAGGCCGGTCGAGGTTGGCCAGGCTGTGGCGCTGGACGACCTCACCGGCCAGGACGTCGAGCCCCACTCCGCCGATCCGCGACACGGTCCCGGTGAAGTACTCCTCGATGACGCCGGTGGCGAGGCCGACGGCCTCGAACACCTGCGCACCGGTGTAGGAGGCGACGGTGGAGATGCCCATCTTGGACATCACCTTCACGATCCCCTTGGAGGCGGCCTTGATGTAGTTCTTCTGGGCCTGGCGCGGCGTCACGCCGGTGAGCTGGCCCGAGGCGATCATGTCGTCGATGGTCTCGAAGGCCAGGTAGGGGTTGACGGCGGCGGCGCCGAACCCCTTCAGCAGCGCCATGTGGTGGACCTCGCGTGCGTCGCCCGATTCGACGACGAGCCCGACCCGGGTGCGGGCCTTGGTGCGCACCAGGTGGTGGTGGACGGCCGCCACCAGCAGCAGCGACGGAATGGGCGCCAGGTCGGCGGTCGAGTTCCGGTCGGACAGGACGATCACGTCGGCCCCGTCCTCGATGGCCGCGCTCACCTTGGACCGGACGTCGTCGATCGCCGCCCGCAGGGCGTCGCCACCGCCGGCCGCCTCGAAGAGCCCGTCGATGGCGAAGGCCCGGAACCCGGGCGTGCTGCCGTCCTCGTTGACGTAGAGCAGCTTGGCCAGGTCGTCGTTGTCGATGACCGGCATGGGCAGGATGATCTGGCGGCACGAGGCGGCCGTGGGGTCGAGCAGGTTGGACTCGGGGCCGAGGGTGGACAGGAGTGAGGTGACCAGTTCCTCGCGGATGGCGTCGAGCGGCGGATTGGTGACCTGGGCGAACAGCTGGGTGAAGTAGTCGTAGACCAGACGGGGTCGCTCCGACAGCACGGCGATGGCCGTGTCGGAGCCCATCGAGCCGATCGGCTCCGCCCCCGACTTCGCCATGGGGCCCAGGATCAGGCGGAGTTCCTCGTTGGTGTAGCCGAACAGCTGCTGGCGGCCGACGACCGACGCGTGCTGAGGAGTGAGCATCGACCGGGGCGGCAGCTCGTCGAGGTCGACCTGGCCCTGCTCCAGCCACGTGGCGTACGGCTGCTCAGCGGCCAGCGCGTCCTTGATCTCGTCGTCGTCGACGATGCGGCCGGCGGCGGTATCGACCAGGAACATCCGGCCGGGCTGGAGACGGCCCTTGCGCACGACCGTCGAGGGCGGCACATCGAGGACGCCGACCTCGCTGGCCAGGACCACCATGCCGTCGTCGGTGACCCAGTAGCGGGCGGGGCGCAGTCCGTTGCGGTCGAGGACGGCTCCGATGACCGAGCCGTCGGTGAAGGCGACCGCGGCGGGGCCGTCCCACGGCTCCATGAGCGAGGCGTGGTAGCGGTAGAACGCGCGGCGGGCCGGATCCATCGTGCGGTGGTTCTCCCACGCCTCGGGGATCATCATCAGCACCGCGTGGTGGATGGGCCTCCCGCCCAGGTGGAGGAGCTCCAGGACCTCGTCGAACGAGGCCGAGTCGCTGGCACCGGGAGTCACGATCGGGAACGCCCGGTCCAGGCCCGGCATGAGGTCGGTGGCGCACAGCGCCTCCCGGGCACGCATCCAGTTGCGGTTGCCGGCGAGGGTGTTGATCTCACCGTTGTGCGCCATGTACCGGTACGGGTGGGCCAGCGGCCACGACGGGAAGGTGTTGGTCGAGAATCGCGAGTGCACCAGTGCCAGGCTGCTCTCGAGGCGCTCGTCGGCCAGGTCGGGGTAGAACCCGGCCAGCTGGTGGGAGGTGAGCATCCCCTTGTAGGTGACGGTCCGGGCCGACAGCGAGGCGATGTAGCACTCCTCGACCTCGTGCTCGGCCCGCTTGCGCAGCACGAAGGCCAGCCGGTCGACGGCCAGTGCGGGGTCGCCGGGGCTCAGCGGGGCGTCCGCCGACGGTGCGACGAAGAGCTGGTGCATCGAGGGCCGGGCCGCCTCGGCGATCGAGCCAAGGGTCTCGGCAGCTACGGGAAGGTCCCGCCACCCGAGGACGTCGAGGCCCTCCTCGGTGGCGAGCTTGTCGATCAGGTCCCTGGCCTGGGCCGCTTCGTCGCCACGACGCGACAGGAAGGCGATCCCGGTGGCGTAGTGCCCCCGCTCGGGCAGGGGGAAGTCCACGACCTCCCGGTAGAAGGCATCGGGCATCTGGATGAGAATGCCGGCGCCGTCGCCGCTGTCCTCCTCGCTCCCGGTGGCGCCCCGGTGGGCCAGGTGCTCGAGGGCGCTGACCGCGCGTCGCACCAGCTCGTGTGAGGGCCGTCCCTTCAGGTCGGCAACGAAGGCCACACCGCAGGCGTCGTGCTCGAACCGCGGGTCGTAGAGCCCGGACGTCGGGGCCTTGGTCACCCGGCGGGGACCGCCGGCCAGGGCCACGGGGACAGGCAGCGCGGGCGTGCCGCCGCCGTCGGGTGCAGGTGCAACTGTCGTCATCGGGTCGCTCCAGGTCTGAAGTGGATCTCCCCGCGCGGGACGACGTTGGCCCTTGCGTGGTCCGAAGAGTGTACACGGCTGCCGACCGCCCCCGGCAGGAATTCGGGGGACCGGGCCAGGCACGTGACGATCCGGCGCACGGACGGCTGGTCGTAGCATGGCCCCATGACCGCGCCCACCGGCCCCGATGTCGTCGTCGTCGGTGGCGGGGTCATCGGACTGGCCGTGGCCTGGCGGGCGGCCGAGGCGGGACTTGCGGTGACAGTCGTCGACCCGGCACCGGGACACGGGTCGTCGTGGGCCGCGGCAGGCATGCTCGCCCCGGTGGCGGAGGCCCACTTCGGCGAGGAGTCGCTGGCCGCCCTCAACGTGGCCGCCGTCCGGGCGTGGCCGGGATTCGCGTCGCGGCTCGAAGCCGCGTCGGGCCAGCCCGTCCACTTCCGGGCCGACGGCACCCTGCTGGTGGCGGGCGATCCCTCCGACCGGTCCGCCACCGACCGTGTGCTCGCCTTCCACCTCGCCATCGGGCTGTCCGCCCAGCGGCTCGGGGCCCGCGCCTGCCGTGACGCCGAGCCGCTGCTGGCCCCGGGCATCAGCGGCGGCGTCGACCTGCCCGATGACCACCAGGTGGACAACCGGGCAGTGGTCGGTGCGCTCCTGGCCGCGTGCCGGTCGGCCGGGGTGGCCGTGGTGGCAGACGAGGTGTCCCGTGTCGAGGTCGACGGTGGACGGGTCAACGGTGTCGTCCTGTCCGAGTCCGGTTCCCTCCCGTGCGGTGCGGTGGTGGTGGCTGCGGGGAGCCGTTCCGGCTCCCTCGGGGGCCTGCCCGACGACCTCCGCCCGCCGGTGAGACCCGTCCGGGGGGTGACCGTCCGGCTCCACGCCGGGGCGGGCGTTCCCCGGCTGCGACGGACGGTGCGGGCGCTGGTGCATGGGCGCACCTGCTACCTGGTGCCACGCGACGACGGCGGCCTCGTGGTCGGGGCGACCATGGAGGAGCGGGGTGATGACCTGTCGGTGCCCCTCGGCGGCCTGGTCGACCTGCTCGACGACGCTCGGCGGATGGTACCCGCCCTCGACGAGTACGCCGTGGTGGAGACCACCTCGGGCCTGCGCCCCGGCTCCCCCGACAACGGGCCGCTGGTGGGTGCGACGTCGACCGGGGGGCTGGTCGTTGCCACCGGGCACTTCCGCAACGGCGTCCTCCTCGCCCCCCTGACCGCCCACGAGGTGGTCGGCCTGCTGACCGGCGGCGGTTCCGGGGACCCGGGCGTCGGGCCCTTCGCCTCGTTCCGTCCCGACCGGTTCGCCGGAACCGCCGTCGTCGGGGGGCGGGTGTGACGCCCGAGTCCGTGCCGGCCGGGACCCCCGAGGCCGTGCCGGCCGGGGCGCCCGACCGGGGCCGGGTGGTGGTCACGCCCACCGACACCGACACCGACACTGTCACCGTCACCGTCACCGTCAACGTCAACGGCGAGGCTTACGAGGCCGCCGCCGGCACCACCGTCGCCGACCTCGTCTCCGGGTGGTGCCCCTCGCCCCGAGGCGTGGCGGTGGCCGTCGACGGCGACATCGTGGCGCGCAGCACATGGGGGACCACGCTCGTGGGGGCCGGCGCCGCCGTCGAGATCGTGACGGCGGCGGCGGGCGGCTGACCGCTCCGGGCCGCCTGCAACGGAGGCCGGCGACCGTCCCGTTCCCGCCGGGGTTTCACAGGGGTACCGTGGCGGTCGATGACCGCTGACGCAGCACCCGACCCGTTCGTGATCGCCGGCACCGAGCTCGGCTCTCGGCTGCTGCTCGGCACCGGGGGGATGACCAGCCCCGAGGCGCTGGCCAAGGCACTCGTCGCATCGGGCACCGCGCTCGCAACGGTGGCCGTTCGCCGCGTGGACCCGACCACCCGACACTCCCTGGTGGACCTGCTCGACGGGCTCGGTATCCGCATCCTGCCCAACACGGCGGGGTGCTTCACCGCTGCGGACGCCGTGCTGACTGCCCGGCTGGCTCGCGAGGCCTTCGCCACCGACTGGGTGAAGCTCGAGGTCATCGGCGACGACCGGACCCTCCTACCCGATCCGCTCGAGCTGCTCGACGCGGCCGGCCAGCTGGTCGACGACGGTTTCACCGTGCTCCCCTACTGCGGCGACGACCCGGTGGTGGCCCGGCGCCTCGAGCAGGTCGGCTGCGCGGCGGTCATGCCGCTCGGTGCGCCGATCGGGAGCGGCCTTGGTATCCGCAACCCGCACAACATCGAGTTGATCGTCGAGCAGGCCGGGGTGCCGGTCGTCCTCGACGCAGGCATCGGCACCGCCTCGGACGCCTGTCTGGCCATGGAGCTCGGATGCAGCGCCGTCCTGGTGGCCTCGGCCGTCACCCGCGCCGGCGATCCCGAGCGGATGGCCGGCGCCATGCGCGACGCGGTGCTCGCCGGGCGGGCCGCCCGCCGCGCCGGCCGCATCACCCGGCGGTTCGTGGCCGAGGCGTCCTCGTCGTTCGAGGGCCTGGTGGGCCAATGAGCGCCGCCCGACCGGGCCCGGCCCTGGGGCCCGACCCGGCCCTGGGACCCGACCCGGGGCCCACGCCGCCGGTCGCACTGACCATCGCCGGCTCCGACTCGGGCGCGGGGGCGGGGCTCCAGGCCGACCTCAAGGCCATGAGTGCCCTCGGCGTCTTCGCCACCACCGTGGTGACCGCAGTCACCGCCCAGAACACGGCGGAGGTGTCCGCCGTCCACCCGGTTCCCCTCGAAGTGGTTCGGGCCCAGCTCGACGCCGTACTCGACGACTTCGCCGTGCGGGCGGTCAAGACCGGCATGCTGGCCACCGTCGCCACCGTGCGACTGGTGGCCGACCGTGCGGCCGCCGGGGAGCTGCCCGGCCTGGTGGTCGACCCCGTGATGGTCGCCTCCACCGGGAAACGCCTGCTCGACGACGATGCCGTGGACGCCTACCGGAACCGGCTCGTCCCCCGGGCGCTCCTGGTCACCCCGAACCTGTTCGAGGCGGCGATCCTGGCCGGCGTCGAGACTGCGGCCCACCACGACATCGACTCCATGGTGGCCCTCGCCCGCAAGGTCCATGCCCTCGGGCCCCGCTGGGTGCTGGTGAAGGGCGGCCACCTGCCCGGCGTCCACGGAACCGATACATCGGCCGCACCCGAACGGGTCGCCGACGTCCTGTTCGACGGCACGGACGTCCACGTCCTCGAGGACTCCCTCGTCGTCACCCGGAACAACCACGGGACGGGCTGCAGCCTCGCCTCGGCCGCCGCCGCCCTGGTGGCCCGAGGCGCAGACGTACCCGAGGCCGTCGCCGGCGCCAAGCGGTTCGTGCACGAGGCCCTGGTGGGTTCGGCCGGTTGGACGCTCGGGCGCGGGCACGGCCCGCTGGACCCGTTCGGCTGGTCCTCCGCCGCGGCTCGCTAGGCGGGGACCACCGGCGACTGGGGCTCCCGGTGCGCACACCCGGCGCCCCACCGCCCTGGCGCCCCCGGGACGCGTCAGAGGCCGGGTCTCGCGACCCGGCCTCTGACTCCCCCGGAATCCCCCCGGTATGACTGGCGGAACCCGGTCTGTGTCGACCGGGCCAACCCCCTCCCAACGGATGGCGGCGAATCGCCGTCATCGACCAGCGCATTGTGAGGGATCGCGCCCCCAATGTAAACATCTGGTGAACGGTTTTCACGTTCAGCGGCCGGTTGACCTCTCAAGGTGGTCACAGATCCGAATCTTCCGGTGTCGCAACCGGATCGATCCGCAACACGGCTGGCGGAGGGTCGAGCGGTATCGACCGGTACCGTTGGACCATGACGTCTTCCGTGCCCCACCGGGTCGCCAAGCTCGTGGCCATCGGCAGGATCGGGATCGGCTGCACCGCCCTGGCGGCACCGACCCTGATGACCCGGCCGTGGATCGGCAACGCAGCCGCGTCACCGGACTCCCGGCTGCTGGCCCGCACGATGGGGGGGCGCGACCTTGCCCTCGGCATCGGCACGCTTCGGGCGCTGGGCGTGGACGACGCCGAGGCGCGGCCCTGGGTGGCGCTGGCCGGCATGGCGGACGCAGTCGACGCCACCGTCACCATCTTCGCATTTCCCCGACTGCCCACACTCACCAGGTGGGCCATCCTGGCATCGACGGTCGGTGCCGCCGTGGTCTCGTTCCGGGTGGCCGTGGCACTCGATCCGTCACTCGATCCGTCACTCGATCCGTCACTCGATCCGTCCGACCCCGGGCCTCCACCCGCCGAACCGCGGCGCTGAGCCGGGCCCGGGTGCCGGGGGCGAAAGGGCCGGCGAATGGTCCGCCGGTACGATGGGGGCATGACCACCACGCCGGACTCCCTGGCGTCCGACGGCATCGAGCCGGTGGGGCGTGGCTACGAGCCCATGTCGGTCCGGGGCCCGGCGCTCATCGTCCTCGGACTGGCCGTCTTCCTGCTCATCGGGGGTGTGGCGGCGTCGGCCATCAGCAGCGGGTCGAACCCTACCTTCACGATCCGCCAGGTGACCCTGGCCGACGGCACCACGGTCGCCCTGGCCCCAGCCACGTCGAAGCTCCACGCCCTGATCAGCAACGACGAGCCGCCGGCCGACATCATCGGGAACCTCGGTGTGCCGAAGGAGTCGGTGGTGACCGGCGTCGTCAACTCCGACCAGCACGCCGCACAGTTCGACCGCACGGCCAAGCTGCGCAGCGACCTCGCCCAGGGGCAGGTCATCGAGGCCTACGACCACCTCCTCCGGGCCGTCGGCTGGCAGGTCATCTACTCCGGACCGGCCCCCCAGGGCGTGCCCGGGGCGACCGAGCTGCTGGCCAAGCGGGGCAGCGGCGACGGCTTCTACTGGGAGACCGGTGTCGTCGTCTCCCCCACCTCGCCGGCCGGCTCCACGTCGTACTCGGTCGAGGTGTTCGAGACCCCCGACGGCAACTGACCCTCGCCGGCCCCACCGTCCGGCGGCGGGGCCGGTTCGTCCATCGGGTCCTGGGCCCGTCGGAACATCCAGGCCCACAAGAAGAGGTTGGACGGGTAGAGCAGGTACCCCACCCGCGTGGCCGGGGCCAGGAGGACGGCCACGAGCATCACCCACCCGGTCAGCTGGGCCACGGCCGTCGCGTCCCGCGGCGGGTTCCGGAGCAGTCGGCGGCCCAGGACGGCCAGACCGACCAAGGCGGCCACCACGACATATGCCCGGTGGATGCCGGGGAAGGTCGACACCAGGATGTGGCCGGGCAGGGCGCTGGCCGCTGGCGAGGCCACGCCGGCCAGTCCCAGCGGGAACCGGATGACGTTGTCGACGAATGCCGACGGGTTGTGCAGCGCCACCGGCAGCACGACCGGCACCGCCAGGGCCAGCACGCCGGCCAGATACCGGCCGACGGCGCGCCGGCCCTGGCGGTCCGATGCTGCGAACAGGGCGAGGAAGACCAACGGCCAGGCCGTGAACTTGAGGGTGCTGGCGGCCCCGAGCACAAGGCCGGCCAGCACCGGTCGTCGGCGCTGGAGCGCGACCATTCCGAGGAGCATCAGGGCGACCACCGGCATGTCGTCGCCGCCGGTGGCCAGAGGCAGCGCCGCCGTCGGAAGCACGGTCAGCGCCTGGAGCGACCGGTAGCGGGCGTCGGAGCGCGGCCGCACCCGGCTGAGGGCGATGAGGGCGATGACGACCGTGAACAGGAGGAATTGGATCCGGGCGTCGGTGAGCCGGGCCTCCACCTTGCTTCCGCTGGAGAAGCCGAACACGACCATGCCGGGCAGGTACGGGTAGTAGAGCTCGTAGACCGGGATGGCGCTCTGGCGGATGAGGATGTGGCCGTTGCGGTCGACCACCTGGTACGGGTCCTGACCGTGGGCCGCGCGCACCCCGGCCCGCTCCACCACGAGGACCTCCGGCTGCACGTGGATGGAGGCGTCGCCGTGGCTGGCCCACACCACTTCGAGTGCGAGCGGGATCACGGTGGCCCCGAGCAGGGCCACGGCGAACGCGGCCAGGCGAGCTGCCCGCCACCCCCCGCCGCTGCGGAACGGGGTGAGGACCGGGTCGATGACGTCCGCCGAGTGGCTCCGGGACCGGTGCGCCCGGGCGACCAGCACCATCAGCAAGGCCGCGGCGGCGTAGGGGCCGACTGCCAGCCGGCCCCACTCCCGGTAGAGGGGGATCCGCATGGCGACGGCGGTGACACCGGCAAACAGGGCCGAGGTCGCGTACAGGAACGCATCCCGGCCGTCGGGCGTCAGCACCCGCAGCCGGTCGAACGCCCTGCCGCCCGGCACCGGCACGCGCCAGCGGCGGTCAGCGCCCATCGGACTTCCCGGTAGCGAAGAGCTCGCGGTAGAAGTCCAGCTCGGCCGTGAGCGCCGCCTCGATCGTGTCCGACCGCCGGAATCCGTGCGCCTCCCCGTCGAAGACGATGAGTCGGCAGTCGGAGCCACCGGCACGCAGTTCGGCGGCGAACTGCTCGGCCTGGGAGAGTGGCACCACCGGATCCTCGGACCCCTGGAGCAGCAGGACCCGGCCCGCGACCCGGTCGGCGTGGTGGACCGGCGACCGGTCCCGGTAGACGGGCGCCGTCGCCGGCAGAGGGCCCACCAGCGAGTCGAGGTAGCGCGACTCGAAGTCGTGCGTGTCCGAGGCCAGCGCCAGGAGGTCGGTCACGCCGTACCATGCCACCGCCCCCGCAAAACGGCGGGCACGGATCAGTGCCGCCAGGGCGGTGAGGCCCCCGGCACTGGTCCCCCGAATGGCCATCCGGTCCCCGTCGACGAGGCCGGCGGCGGCCAGGGACTCGGCGTAGGCGACGCAGTCGTCGACGTCACCCTCGCCCCAGGCCCCCCGCAGCAGGTCCCGGTAGGCCCGCCCGTAGCCGGAACTGCCCCGGTAGTCGACAGCGGCCACGGCGATCCCCCGGCTGGTCAGGAACTGGATCACCGGGTCGTAGCCCGTCTGGGCGCTCGACGTCGGGCCCCCGTGGCAGAACACCACGAGCGGCGGCGGACCACCGACGGGGGTGACGTCGGGGTTGACCGGAGGGAAGAACTGCCCGGGGACCGCCACGCCACCCGAACTCCCCATCCGGGGAACGGACGCCGAGGCCCGGTCCGCCGCCACCACCACCGACGGGGGGGCGCTCAGCCGTGCAGGCGCCACGGCACCCGACGGATCCACGGCGAACACGGCCTGGGCCTCGGTGGGTGTGGATCCGAGCACGGCCACACGGCGCCCGTCGGAGGTGACCACGGCCGACAAGCTCACGCACGGCTGGTCGACCTCCGACCACGACCACCCGGGTGCGTCGCGGCCGGCGGGTGGCGGATGGAGGACCACCAGGGCGTCCCGGCCTCCGGCGCGGCGCACGGCCGCCACCGTGCCGTCGGCCAGCTCCTCGAAGGTGTGTTGCCCGAACACCCAGTCCGGGCCGTGGTACTCGGCCTCGTCGTCCACCAGGGCCACGGCGTCGGCCGGGCGCGGTGTCCCGCCGCCGAAGGACGCAGCCGGGATCCGGTACGGGAGCCACCACCCGGTCCGGTCGTCGACGAACAGGAGGGCGCCGTCGGCTGCCCAGCGGGGCTGGCCCACCGACACGCCCGGTCCCCCGGCCACGGTCACCGGCTCACCCAGGACGATCCCACCGCCGCCGGCCACCAGGGTCGCCACCTGCAGGCGGCCGGCGTCCCACGGCATGTCCGGGTGGTCCCAGGTCACCCAGGCCAGCCAGAGGCCGTCGGCGGACGGTCGCGGGGCGGCCACGAAGTCACCGGGATGGGCCAGGACCAGGGCTGGCCCCGATCCGTCGAGAGGCACGGCCACCAGCACGTGTGACGTCCCCCCTGTCCCAGGCTCCGCACCCGGGTCATCGCCGGTGTCATCGCCGATGTCATCGCCGGGACCTGCACCCGCGCCTGCACCGGGAACGGGCCGGTGCCGCTCCGCCACCGAGACCAACCACCGCCCGTCCGGTGTCGGGCGACCGTCCGCATGTCGCACGGGCGACACCGGGTCGGGTGCGCTGCCGAGCCGCATCGGCTCCCCACCGGAGACCAGGTCGAGCCGGTACCACGCCTGGTCGTTCTGGTCCACGAAGACGAGGACCCCGTCGGCCACCGTGGCCGCTCCTCCGCCGTACTCATGGACGCGACTGCGGACGCTCACCCCGGCGGGCGAGACCTCCTGCGGGCCTGCGGGTCCCGGGTGGGCTGCGTCGATGCCCACCACGACCTGGCGACCACCCTCGTCGGGACGGGACTCGGTCCAGTAGACGATGCCACCGTCGGCCTCCAGGCAGCCCCGAGACACCTTGCCCGCCGCCACCTGGGCGGCCGACCACGGCGAGGGCCACCACCCGGCGGGGGTCAGGTCCGAGGACCCCACCTCCCGCCTCGGTCGGGCCCCCGTTGCGTCCTCGGTCGTCATGGAATCTGTACGGTACCCGTAATGACCTCGCCCCCTCCGTCTCCCCCGCCGGCGGACACAGCCACGGGGACCCGTCCTGCCGCCACCGACCGGTCCTTCGACGCCTACCTCGTCACCGGAACTGGTGAGGATCTCCGTGCAGGGGTGACCACGCTCACCCTCGACGACCTGCCCGAGGGCGATGTCCTCGTCGAGGTGGGCTGGTCGGCGGTCAACTACAAGGACGGCATGGTCACCCGTCCCGGCAACCGGGTCGCCCGGACCACGCCGCTGGTGCCGGGGGTCGACCTGGTGGGGACCGTCGTCGCGTCGGAGGCCCCGCAGGTCCCCGTGGGGTCCGACGTGGTCGTGCACGGCTACGACCTCGGCGTGGCCCGTCACGGCGGCTTCGCCCGGTTCGCGCGCGTTCCGTCGGAGTGGGTGGTCCCGCTACCGGGCGGCCTGAGCCCCCGGCGGGCGGCCGCACTGGGGACGGCCGGGTTCACCGCTGCACTCTCGCTCCGCCGGCTCGAGGACCACGGCCTGCGCCCCGGGGACGGTCCCGTCCTGGTCACCGGCGCCTCTGGCGGGGTCGGTGGTATGGCCGTCGCGCTGTGCGCAGCGCGGGGCTACGAGGTGGTGGCGAGCACGGGGCGGCTGGCCGAGCGCGACCACCTGGTCGGCCTGGGCGCCGCAGACGTGATCGGGCGGGAGGACCTGCAGGTAGCGCCCGGTCGTACCCTGGGGCCCGAGCGGTGGGCGGGGGCGCTCGACTGCGTCGGCGGCCCGACCTTGGCCGCCGTGCTCCGCACCCTGCGGTACGGGGGGGCGGTGGCCGCCAGCGGCCTGACCGGCGGGTCGTCCCTGGACACGACCGTCTACCCGTTCATCGTCCGCAACGCCGCCCTGTTGGGCATCGACACGGTGGCCACACCGATCGTAGAACGCCGCTCGGTCTGGGTCGAGATGGCCGCTTCGTTCCCACCGGAGAGCCTGGACTCGCTCGTCGCGGGCGAGGTGGGGCTCGACGGCCTGGCCCCGGTCCTGAAATCGATCCTTGCCGGCGGCATCCGGGGTCGAATGCTGGTGCACCCAGGGGGTTGACGGAGGACGCCCCCGTGGTCCGACGGGCCCCGCCGGCCCATCGGCCCGTACCTCCAGGACCTCTCCCCGACGTTACGACGAGAAATCCTCCGGACGGATGCTGTCCAGGAAGCTTCGGAATTCGCCGACGATCTCCTCAGGGTTGCCGTCGTCGGCCGGCTCCTCGTCGGACTCCTCCTCCTCTTCGTCGACCGCGAGCATGATCCCCTCAGCGTCCATCAGCTCGTCGGACACGAACAGCGGGGCGCCGGTGCGCACGGCCACCGCCACGGCGTCGGAGGGCCGGGAGGAGACGGGCAACTCGTGCCCGTCCTGGCGCAGGACGATCTCGGCGTAGTAGGTGCTGGCCCGCAGTTCGGTCACCACCACCCGGACCACATCGGCATCGAGAGCCTCGAGCAGGTCGTGGATCAGGTCGTGCGTCATGGGGCGGGGCGTCTCCATACCCTGCAGGGCGAAGGCGATCGCCGTGGCCTCGGGTGCGCCGATGAAGATTGGCAGCGTGCGGCCGAGGCCCTCCGATTCCTGCAGCAGCAGGACCGGTGTGTTCGACTGGAGATCCACCCGAACTGCGCGGAGCCGAACTTCGACCATGCCCCAAACCTACTCGGCGGGGGCGGGGTACGTGTCGGCAGGCGTCCGGCCACCGCGTCGCCCGTGCGGCGACGCGGGCACGGGTGTCAGCCGTTCAGGAGGTCACGCAGCCCGGTGCGGAGCAGCGAACCCTTCAGCTGCTGGCCCAGCGCCGCCAGCTCGTCCGCCGTCTGACCGGCGCGCGCCCGGGCTTCGGGATTGCGCTGGCGGACCATGGGGATGACGATCTGCTCGATGAATCCGGCTTCGCGGTCGGCGGCGTTCTTGTAGAGCCGCAGGTGCCGGGCCTCGATGCCGAAGGCGGCGAACTTCGCGGCCACGTTGGCCACGGTGAGGGCCTCTTCGTCGAAGTACTCGGCCCCACCGACTACCGCGGCACGGATCAGGCCGTACTCCTGGAGCTGGGCCACGTACTCGGCGCGCAGGCCGCTGGCTGTGCACAGCTCGTCGAGTGAGAGGCTGGCGCCGCCCATGCCACCCATCGACGTCACCGCCGTGGCCGAGGGCGACGCAGAGGCATGTCCCGGATCGGCGGTCGGGACCGCCGCGCTCGCCGGAGCCGGACCGGGTGCCGCAGCCGCAGTCACCGGTGCTGCCGCAGCCTGCGCTCGCGACTGGCGCGGCGCCGACTTGGCGGAGGACCCCGACGGGGCGGCCGGGGCGTCGGGGCCGGCATGGTCGCCGGAGCCGTCCGCGCTGCCCGAGGCGATGGCCGAGCCGTTGCCCGAACCGTTCGCCGGGTCATCGGTGGTGCTGGAGGGCCGGGTGTGCGTGGTGGGCTGGACATGCTGGGCGGACAGGCTGGCCCGGTGGGCCCGCTCGACTGGCGGGGATCCGCCGCCCTCCATCGAAGCCGGAGCGGCGGTCGAGGCCGCTCCGCGGATCGGAGCGGGCTGCATGCCGGGGAGTCCGGACGACGGGCTCGCACCACGGGGGCCCGACTCCGTGGTGCCCGACGAGGCCGACCCGGCCAGCTGGTGCGCGCCCGATACCCGTTGCCCGACGAGCACGGGCTCGGCGGAGCGCTCCAGCTCCACCGGCTCCCCGGTCGACTCGACCACCGCCTGTGCGGCCGGATCGTCCGCGACCGCAGTTCTGGCGGCCGCAGGGGACGCCTTGCCCGCAGGGGACACCCTGCCCGCAGGGGACGCCTTGCCCGCAGGGGACGCGCCGTTGACGTCCTCGTCGAGCCGGTCCTTGATCACCTTGAGGGGCAGGAAGTGCTCGCGCTGCTGACGCAGCACCCACCGGAGGCGTTCGACGTCGTGCTCGTAGAACTTGCGGTAGCCGGAGGGCGTGCGCTCGGGGTTGACCAGACCCTGACTCTCCAGGAACCTGATCTTCGAGATGGTCACATCGGGGAACTCCTGGCGCAGCAGCGTCAGGACGTCACCGATGGACAGGTAGGAGCGGGCGCTCACTCGGCCGACCCGCGCAGGTAGACGAGCTTGAACTTCCCGACCTGCACCTCGTCGCCGCTGGACAGGACGGCCTCCTCGATGCGGACCCGGTTGACGTAGGTGCCGTTGAGCGAGCCGGCGTCCCGGACCCGGGTCACCTGGCCTTCGGTCACGAACACCGCGTGCTTGCGCGACACCGTGATGTCGTCGAGGAACACGTGGCTGTCCGGGTGGCGCCCGACAGTCGTCTCCGGCACCTCGAGCGGGAACCGGGCGCCTTCGCCGTCGCCCCGGCGGACCACCAGGAGCCCGACGCCACGGGGGAGCTCCAGCTGACCGACCGACGCCGACTGGTCCGCGCTCTCGCCGGACTCCTCGACCGGGCTGACCCCCACCGAGGTGTCCGGTGCGGACGTCACCATCGACGCTCCGCACGAGGAGCAGAAATTCACTCCCTCGGGATTGCGATGGCCGCAGTTGTCGCAGAACACGTGATCCAACGTAGCCGGTCCGGGCGGGCCGCTCCCGAGCAGGGCCGTGCTGGCGGAACTCAACCTTCCGTCAGCTGGCGGTACCCGGCGGCGTCGAGCAGGCCGTCCACCGCAGCGGGGTCGCCGGGGGCGATCTCGCAGATCCAGCCGTCTCCGTAGGGATCGCTGTTCATGAGCTCGGGGGCGTCCGTCAGTCCCGTGTTGACGGCCACGATCTCGCCGCTCAGGGGGGCGTAGATCTCCGATACCGACTTGGTGGACTCGACCTCGCCGATGAGGCCTCCTGCCTCTACGGTGGTGCCGGGCCCCGGAAGGTCGACGAAGACGATGTCACCCAGGGCGTCCTGGGCGTAGTCGGTGATGCCGACGCGGATCCTGTCGGGCGCCGTCCGGGCCCACTCGTGGTCGCTCGAATACCGCAGATCCTCAGGCACGTTCATGGGTCCGGACCCTACCTGACTGCCACCGACTCCGCCTCCGACTCCGCCTCCGACTCCGCCTCCCGCCGCACCGCCGCACACCGTCCGGCACCGGCGGCCGCCGGACGGGCCGGTCAGTGCAGCAGGTGCTCGAGCCGGGTGGCGTACTCCTGGGCTCGCGACTCGGCGCGGGCCGCGCTCGGGGCCTCGGCCCAGACGTGGGTCAGCGGCTCCTCCGGGTCGGGCAGGACGAGCGCCCATCCGTCGTCCTCCAGGACCTTGACTCCGTCGACGAGCACCAGGTCCCGCCCCTGGGAGCGCTCCATGAGTGTCCGCATGAGCATCCCCTTCTGGTCCCATGGGGTGTGCACAGCCTGGTGGGCGATCCGCACGGGGGGCATGGCGGCGACCAGCTCCGACAGCCTCCGTCCGGTCGAGGTGAGCAGTGCGATGAGGTTGACCAGCGTGGCCGCCCCGTCGAAGGCGGGCAGGAAGCGGGGGAAGATGAACCCTCCGGACTGACTGGCGGCCAGGGTGACCTTCTCGGACCGGGCCACTTCCATCAGGCTCGAGGCCGACAGCTTGGTCCAGACGATCTCGGCGCCGGCGGCCGAGCAGATCCGCTCGGCCGCCGTGCTTGCCGCCACCGGGAGGGCGATGCGGGCCCCGGGAACCGACTCGGTGACCAGTGTCAGCAGCACCAGCAGGGCCTCGTCGTGGCTGAGGGCGTGCCCGAGGTCGTCGACGATATCCACGAACTCCCCTCCAGGGTCGACCACGGCACCCAGGTGGGCACCGGACGCCCGGACCAGCTCGGACACCCGGACCGCGGCCGCCTGGCGGTCGAAGGCGAGCACGCTCGCCGTGTTGGCGTAGGGGTTGACCACCAGCACCTCGGCCTCGAGCTTGGCCAGCAGTGTCGGCATCACGAAGCTGGCCGTTCCGAACGAGTAGTCGAGGACCAGCTTCAGCCCGGCGGACCGTGCCGCCGAGAGGTCGACCGAGTCGATGAGGGCGGCGGTGTAGTGCTCGAGGGTCCGGGGCGGGAACCCGAGATCGCCGATCTCCCTGGCCAGGACCCGTCGGAAGTCCTCGCGATAGTAGAGCCGCTCGATCTTGCGCTGGGACGCCTCGTCGATGTCGATGCCGTCCTCGTCGAAGAACCGCAGGACGACGGACTGGGGGTCCTCCGGGTCCAGACGGACGGTGACGCCCGCAGTCGACGCGGACGAGGTGATCTGGAACCGGGTGACCGGCACGGTGGCGGCCTCGAGGTCGTCCACGTTCACGCCGGCAGCGTTGCACCCGACCATGATCGCCCGCTTGAGGACCCGTGCCGCCCGGCTGGTGTCCCGGGAGCTGGTGACCGTGGCGCCCTTCTCCAGGGTGGAGGCCCACGCCATCGACAGACGGACGGCGAGCTCGGGGCTGATGTCGACGTTGGCGAGCCCGCGCACCCCGTCCCGCCCGAACAGCGACCGGGCACCGCGGGACTCCCACACGATCGAGGAGTTCACGATCGCCCCGGCCTCGACGGTCTTGAAGGGGTAGATCTTGACGCCGGCGCTGATCTCGGCGTGGGCGCCGACGAAGCACTCGTCGCCCAGCACGACCCCCTCCTCGCACCGGACCCCCTGGCGGAGATCCGAGCCGCGACCGAGCACGCTGCCCTCGACCCGGACCCCCGACCCCAGATACGTGTTGTCGTGGACGACCGAGCGCTCGACCACGGCGTTGTCGCCGATGCGGACGTTGCGGCCGAGCGTCACGTAGGCACCGAGGTGGGCTCCGGGGCCGACCACGCAGTTGTCCCCGATCACGGCGGGCCCGGTGACCTCGACGCTCGGGTCGAGCTCGGCGCCCTTCCCGACCCAGACACCCGGCCGCAGGGGGAAGCCGGCGATGTCGACGTGGACCTTGCGGTCCAGGATGTCCTGATGGGAGCTGAGATAGGCCTCGAGGGTGCCCACGTCCTCCCAGTAGCCGTCGCAGACGTATCCGAAGAGTCCCTTGCCCGCGGCCAGTGCCGCCGGGAACGACTCACCCGAGAAGTCCACGGCCTGGCCCTCGGGGATGAAGTCGAAGATCTCGGGTTCCAGCACGTAGATGCCGGTGTTGATGGTGTCGCTGAACACCTGGCCCCACGTCGGCTTCTCCAGGAATCGTTCGATCGCACCGTCCTCGTCGGTGATCACGATCCCGAACTCGAGGGGATTCTCGACCGCCTTGAGGGCCAGTGTGGCCAGTGCGCCGTGGGCGTCGTGGAAGTCGACGACCTTGCCGAGGTCGATGTCGGTCAGGACGTCCCCCGAGATCACCAGGAACCGCTCGTCGAGCTCGTCCATGGCGTTGCGCACCGAGCCGGCCGTGCCGAGCGGGGTGGCCTCGGTGGCGTACACCATGCGGACACCGAACTCGGAGCCGTCCCCGAAGTAGGTCCGGATGGCATTGGCCATGAAGGCCACGGTGACCACGATGTCCTCGAACCCGTGTGTCCGCAGCAGGTTGACCACGTGCTCCATCATCGGGATGTTGGCCATGGGGAGCATGGGCTTCGGCTGATTGGAGGTGAGCGGACGTAGCCTGGTCCCCTCGCCTCCGGCCATGATCACTGCCTTCATCGGTTCATCCCCTCGTCGTCGGAGTCGATTCGGCCCTGGTCGGCGCCCGGGGCCCGTCGGCCGCCGTCCGGGGCCTGACGTCCGTCGGCAAGGGCCCTGCGGGCGACGGGGACGTAGGAGGCGGCGGCGATCCAAGCCAGGGTCAGACCGAGGAGGCCGATGGCCCATGCCGCCGCGTGCACCACGGTCTGCCATGTCGCCGGCCCATGGCCGACCAGGAAGAGCGGGTAGGCGGTCATGAGAGCGAAGGTACCGGCCTTGCCCACCCACAGGACGTCGATGCGCGCCGCCCCCAGCGAGGCGAGCAGCAGAACCGCTCCGGACACCACGACCTCGCGCAGCAGGGTGGCCAGGCCGAACCACACGGGTACCGCACCCTGGACCATGATCGTGATGACGGCGGTCACCACGAGGACCCGGTCGGCCACCGGGTCGAGCACCTTGCCGAAGGTCGACACCTGGTGGAAGCGGCGGGCGACGTAGCCGTCGACCCAGTCGGTGGCGCCCAGGACGGCGAGTAGGGCTGCGGCGGCCGTCTGGCGGTCGGCGCCGAAGAGAAGCCAGACGTACAGCGGGATGCAGGCCAGTCGGACCATCGTGACGATGTTCGGCACGGTCAGGATCCGGTCGAGACCGTCCTCGTCGTCGGCTGCGACTGCCGGCACGTCCGCTCCACCGGTCGCAGTCACAGGCCCCGCATCCACGCCGTCCACGGTGCCCAGTCTACGAGGACGCCCGCCGAGGCCGGGACCATCAGGGCACGACCCGCCGACCGGCGCCCCTGACCCCGCCCGACGTGGACGGTGGGCCACACTGGGGCGGTGTCGGGGACGGATCGCGTGGACCGGATGATCGGGGTCGTGCTTGTCGCTGTGCTGGCCGCCCTGGTCGGCCTCGGCCTGTCCGACAACTCCCGCGCCTCCACCCCTACCGCCGGCGTGCCCCTGTCGTCGCCACTCGCCACGGCCTTCCCCGGCCTGACGACCTCCACCGTTCCCCCGGGGAGCGCGGGGACCGCCACATCGACCTCGGCGCCGGTGTCCGCACCGTCCACGGCCACGTCGACCTCGGTGCCACCGGTGGGCGGACCGGTCACCGCCGTCGGCGACTCGATCATGCTGGACATCCAACCCGAACTGACGGCAGCCCTGCCCGGGGTGACGGTCGACGGACTGGTCAGCCGTCAATTCGAGACGGGCGTCGCAGTAGTCCAGGCCGATCGGTCCGACGGCACCCTGGGCAGGGTGCTGGTGGTGGAGCTGGGGACCAACGGGGCCGTCACCCCGGCCGACGTCGACGCCATGATGCAGGCCGCCCAGGGAGTGGCGCGCGTGGTGTTCGTGAACGTGAACGTCCCCCGGTACTGGGCGGCCGGCGACAACGCCGTGCTGGCCGCCGGCGTGGCCCGCTACCCGGGACTGGCCGTCCTGGCCGACTGGTACACGCTTTCCGCCCCGCACCCCGAATGGTTCACGGCCGACCAGGTCCACCTCAATCCGGCCGGGGCCACCGCGCTGGCGGCCCTGATCGCCCGGTACGCCTGATCGCACGATGCGCCTGATCGCCCGGTGCGCCTGATCGCCCGGTGCGCCTGATCGCCCGGTGCGCCTGATTCGTGACCGCCGGCGACGATCCGGCGTCGCGTGCCCGTGGCCGCCCTCTACCCGACGGTGGGCCGGCGACGGGCCCCTCGCCGAGGGGGTCGGCCCGGTGTGGTAGTCAGTGCCCATGCCTCGTTTCTCGCCCTTCGCCGGTCTGCGCTACGACCCGGCCCGGGTCGAGGTCGCCAAGGTGGTGGCACCTCCCTATGACGTGGTGGGGCCCGACGAGCGGGCCCGGTTGTCCGAGCGCCACAGTGCAAACTCGATCCTGGTCGAGCTGCCCGAGCCCGACCCCCGCACGGCCGCCGACCGATACCAGTCGGCGGCGGCCCGACTGGCCGACTGGACGGCCGACGGCATCCTCGTCCGGGACCCGGCACCTGCCTTCTACCCCTACCGGATGACCGCGCCCGACGGCTCGGTCACGTCTGGGGTGCTGGGCGTTCTCGGCCTCGAGGAGCCGAGTGCATCGGGGATCCTCCCCCACGAGGAGACGCTGCCGAAGGCCAAGACCGACCGGCTCGACCTACTGTCGGCCACCCGAGTCAACCTGTCCCCCATCTGGGGGCTGTCGCTCGCTCCCGGCCTGACCACCCTGCTCGACGTCGACACAGAGCCCCGGGTCACCGCCGTCGACGACGACGGGGTGCGCCACGAGCTCTGGGTGATGGACGACCCCGTCGCAATGGCCGCGGTGGCCGACCTGGTGGCCACCGCCCCGGTCGTGGTGGCCGACGGGCACCACCGGCTGGCCGTGGCCACGAGCTACATGGTCGGGAACGGTGCCGGCACTCCGGGAGCCGACGGGGTCCTGGCCCTCGTGGTCGAGCTGGCCGACGACGTGCTGTCGGTGGGCCCGATCCACCGGCTCCTGTCCGGGCTGCCCGACGGCCTCGATCTGGTCGACGTGTTCGCCTCCTGGTTCGACGTGACCCGGGCCGGCAACTTCGACGAGCGGACGACGTGCGCCCTCGGCGACGCCTCGGCCCTGGCCCTGGTCATGGGGTCGGGCTGCTGGCTCCTCACCCCGAAGGACGGTACGGCCGAGGCCGCCGGCTCGGACCTGTTCTCGTCGATGGTGGCTCTGGTCGTCGCGGAGCTGCCCGACCACGAGCTGACCTTCGCCAACAGCTGGCAGGACGCCGTTGCCGCGGTCGGCTCCGAGGAGGCCCAGGCCGCCGTCCTTCTGCCACCGGTGCGGATCGACCAGATCGGCGACTGGGCCCGCGCCCGGCGCCAGATGCCCCCGAAGAGCACGTTCTTCCACCCGAAGCCCCGCACGGGCATGGTGTTCCGACCACTCGACCCGGCCTGATCCCCCGATACCGTGCGACTCCCCGGGCGCCACTAGCCTGTCCCGGCGGTGCTGCGGCCGGACCGAGTCGGAGGGGTAGTGAGACCAGCGCGACGTGGGGCGAGGAGCACCTCCCTGGCCCTCGGCGTGGTGACCGCGGTCCTGGCGACCGCCTGCGGTTCGCCGTCGTCGGCGCCGGTCCGGCGGATCGTGCCCACCACGGTCGCCCCCACGACCACCTCGGCCCCCACGACCACGTCGGCCCCCACGACCACGCAGCCCTCGGCCGTCCCGACCACCGTCCCGACCCCGGTCGTCCCGACCGCGGGCTGGTCCCGCCCCGCCACGGCGCTGCCCCCCGTTGGCGGGTTCACCTCGGTGTCGTGCATCTCGGAGGTGTTCTGCCTTGCCGCCGGCGGCGGATCCGACCACGCCGATGCCGCGGACTCCACCGGCCCCGGGGCCGTGGCGACGTGGGACGGCGCCACCTGGGCACCGGCGGCCGACTACTACACCGCAGCTCCCGGCAGTTCGCCGCCCCCGTGGATGCCGGCCATCGCCTGCACCGACGGCCCACTGTGCGCAGTGGTCGACGGATCCGGCCACACCTCGCTCGGCGACGGCACCAACTGGGGGGCCCCGACCCCGCTGGCCGTCGTGTCCGGGGCGGCCCCCGATCCGGCCGACCCCGGTCCGGGACACGCCGGATCGCGCACGGCGGCGGTGTCCTGCCCGACTTCTCACTTCTGCGCCTACGTCGACAACACCGGCCACGTGGCGACGCTGCACGGGACCACGTGGACCGCTCCGGAGGTGTTCACGTCCCGGTCCGGAAGCTCGACGGTCGCCCTGTTCCAGACCGGTCGAGTGGCCGTGTCGTGCGCGTCGGAACTCGCCTGTACCGCCCTGGTGGGCGGTGCGTCGCTCGACTGGGACGGCACGACTTGGACGGTGTCATCGGGACCCTGGGGGGGCGTCGGCGCCTCCGGGGACACCGCGGTCTCGTGCCCCGCCCCCGGGACGTGCACCGCCGTCCACGGCGGGTCGGTGGCGACCCGCAGCGGGGGCTCCGGATGGGGCCCGCCCCGACCGATCGACACCAACGGCGGCCTCGACGCGGTCTCCTGCCCCACCACGTCGGTGTGCGTGGCCGCCGACGCCGTCGGGAACGTGCTCCGTTCCGCCGGTGGCGCCTGGGGGACGCCCCAGAAGGTGGTCCCCACGCCGTCGGCCTACACCGGGGACGGGACCAGCCTGTCGTGCACCTCCGAGCAGTTCTGCCTCGTGCTGACCGGAGACGGCGACTTTGCCACATACGGGGGCGCCGACCCCACCTCGTCTGCGCCCACGGTGCCCGCCACGACGGTGCCTCCCACCACCTGAGCTCCGGGACGCTCGGCGCCTGCCCGTCAGGCCGAACTTCCCGTCAGGCCGAACTTCCCGTCAAGCCGCTCATCCCACCGCCTCCACCAACACCTCCAGGGCCAGTACGGTCCGCCAGTTGCGGGTGGTCGCACCACGTCCCAGCTGCTTCTCGAGCACGGCGTTCTGAAGCGGGGTGTCCGCGTAACCGGCCGGGAGGTGCAGGAACACTTCCGATCCCACCACCGCGAACCGGTCGCCTCGGGACCGGTCGACCCGGGACCCGAGCGCAGTGACACGGTCCTGCTCGGGCACGCCGTCGAGAAACGTCACATGCAATCTGGTCGGGTCGTCCTCGTCACCGGCGAACGGGTTGGCCGCCACCAGCGCCGACCACTCCCCACCGGCCCGCCCGACGACGGGGACGGTCAGGGACAGTTCGTCGCGCAGTGCGGCCGACAGTGTGGCTGCCAGGTCGGCCGGGGCGCCCGGTCCGGAGGCCACGACGTTGCCGCTCTGCAGATGGGTGCGCACATCAACGAGTCCGAGCGACCCGACGAGCGCCCGAAGGTCCGCCATGGGCAACCGGTTGCGGCCGCCGACGTTGATGCTCCGCAGGAGCAGGACCACGGTGCCCACGGACGTCGTCGCGCCTCGGTCCCGTCCGCCCGCTAGGACACGGTCCAGGAAGAGCCCGACCGCAGCAGCGTGTCGAAATTGCCCGGGCCCCGGCGCTCGGTTGCCGTGGCGATCTGCTGGGCCATCTGCTCGCCGTACTCCTCGTGCTCGACGTCGCGGAACACGCCGATCGGGGTGGGCTCGTACGGCCCGCGGGAGAGCCTGCTCAGCTGGAACGCCAAGCCCGGGTTCTCCTTGTGCTCGTCGTGGACGAGGAGCGCCCCGTCCCCCACTGAGGCCACCTCGACGACCTCGACCGAGCCGTCGGGGTCCATGACCACCCCGAACTGCCCCTCGGACCCGAAGCGGATGGGCTCGCCGTGGACCAGCGGGATCAGCATGTCGGCCCGGTGGTCCTTGCCGGTGATCCCCTCGAAGGCGCCGTCATTGAACACGTTGCAGTTCTGGTAGATCTCGACGAACGAGGCGCCCTTGTGCGCATGGGCCCGGCGGAACATCTCCATCATGTGCTTGCGGTCCATGTCGTGGGTGCGGGCAACGAAGCCGGCCTCGGCCCCGAGCGCAAGGCTGAGCGGGTTGAAGGGGTGCTCGAGCGATCCGAACGGCGTCGACTTCGTGACTTTCGCCATCTCGGAGGTCGGCGAGTACTGGCCCTTGGTCAGCCCGTAGATCTGGTTGTTGAACAGCAGGATGGTGATGTTCACATTGCGGCGCAGGGCGTGGATCAGGTGGTTGCCACCGATCGACAGGGCGTCGCCGTCACCGGTCACGACCCAGACATCGAGGTCCGGCCGGGTGGTGGCAAGACCGGTTGCGATGGCCGGTGCCCGCCCGTGGATGGAGTGCATCCCGTAGGTGTTCATGTAGTACGGGAACCGGGCCGCACAGCCGATGCCGGACAGGAACACGGTCGACTCGCGCCGCACGCCCAGGTCGGGCATGAGCATCTGCACGGCGGCCAGGATGGAGTAGTCACCGCACCCGGGGCACCAACGCACTTCCTGGTCCGAGGACCAGTCCTTGCGGGTGGTGAGCGGCACGGGCACGGCCTCGGTCACGTCGGTCATCGGTCGGTCCCCTCGTGTGCGGCCGATCCGTCGGCCGTCTCGTCGATCAGTTGCAGGATGGCGGACTCCATGGCGGCCGCCCGGAACGGGATGCCGGACACCTGGGTGAGCGACAACGCATCCACCAGGTACTCGGCCCGCAGGAGCCGGCTGAGCTGGCCGAGGTTGACCTCGGGCACCAGCACCCGGTCGTAGCGCCGCAACACGTCGCCGAGGTCGGCCGGGAACGGGTTCAGGTGCACCAGGTGGGCCTGGTCGACCTTGTGCCCCCGCGCCCGGACCCGCTGCACCCCGGCCGCGATGGCCCCGTAGGTCGAGCCCCAGCCGATGACCAGGACCTTGGCACCATCCTCGTGGTCCACGTCGGTGGGCGCGATGTCGGCGGCGATTCCGGCCACCTTGGCCGCCCGCAGCCGGGTCATCCGCTCGTGGTTGGCGCCGTCGTAGGCGACGTTCCCGGGCCCGTCCGACTTCTCGAGGCCGCCGATGCGGTGCTCGAGACCGACCAGGCCGGGTGGCGCCCACGGACGGGCCAGGGTCTCGGGATCGCGGAGGTAGGGCCAGAAGACCTCGGTGCCGTCCTCCTCGACGTGGTTCGGGCCGGAGGCAAATTCGGCGTCGATGGACGGGAGGTCGTCGAGGCTCGGGAGCTTCCACGGCTCGGTGCCGTTGGCCAGGTACCCGTCGGACAGCAGCATCACCGGGGTGCGGTACTTGACGGCGATCCGGACCGCCTCGATCACAGCGTCGAAGCAGTGCGACGGGGTCTTGGCGGCGATGATCGGCATCGGCGCCTCGCCATGGCGGCCGTACATCGCGTGCATCAGGTCGGCCTGCTCGGTCTTCGTCGGCAGGCCGGTCGAGGGACCGCCCCGCTGGATGTCGATGATCAGGAGGGGCAGTTCGAGGCTGATGGCCAGGCCCATCATCTCCGACTTCAGGTCGATGCCCGGGCCCGAGGTGGTGGTCACGCCCAGCGCGCCGCCGAAGGCGGCACCCAGGGCGGCTCCGATGCCGGAGATCTCGTCCTCGGCCTGGAACGTGCGCACCCCGAACTGCTTGTGCTTGGAAAGCTCGTGGAGGATGTCCGAAGCCGGCGTGATCGGGTAGGTCCCGAGGAACAGCGGGAGCTCGCTCTTGATCGAGGCGGCCACCAGACCCCAGGCCGCTGCCGTGTTCCCGGTGACGTTGGCGTACTCACCGGGCTCGAGCACAGCTGGCTTGACCTCGTAGGACGATTCGAACAGCTCGGCCGTCTCGCCGAAGTGGTAGCCGGCCTTGAAGGCCCGTTGGTTCGCCTCCTTCACCAGCTCCTTGCCTGCGTACTTGTCGGCGATCCAGTCCAGGGTCGGCTCGACGGGGCGGGTGTACAGCCAGCTGATCAGCCCGAGGGCGAAGAAGTTCTTCGAGCGCTCGGCATCGCGGGGCTTCACCCCGAGCTCCTTGGACGACTCGGTCGTGATCGAGGTCATCGGGACCTCGTAGACCGTGTACGCCGACAGCGAGCCGTCGGACAGGGGGTCGCTGTCGTAGCCGGCCTTGTGCAGATTGCGCTCGTCGAATGCGTCGGAGTTCACGATGATCGTGGCGCCCTGGGGCAGCGCGGCGACGTTGGCCCGCAGCGCTGCCGGATTCATGGCCACCAGCACGTTGGGCGAGTCGCCCGGCGTCGAGATGTCGTGGTCGGAGATGTGGACCTGGAAGGCCGACACGCCGGCGAGCGTGCCGGCCGGGGCGCGGATCTCGGCCGGGAAGTCCGGGAACGTGGCCAGGTCGTTGCCCAATAGGGCGGATGACGTCGTGAACCGGTCACCCGCCAGCTGCATGCCGTCGCCCGAGTCGCCGGCGAACCGGATGACGACGCGGTCGATCAGATGGGGGGACTTCGGGTCGGTGGTGGTGTCGGACACCTTGCTCCTCTTCGTCCTGCTCGAGCGCTCACGGGCATCGGTGGCCGACGACCCTCCCACGGTCCGGGGCCCGCTCGGAGGCACTCCGGACCAGGACGCCCACCGCGGGCACGCGACGGGTCCTCCACGACACTACCGCCGCCCGCCGGGTGCCCCGGCGATCGTCCACATCCGCCGCAGATCCGGGCCCGCGACAGACCGGGCCGGTCAGGCGGTCAGGCGGTCAGGCGGTCAGGCGGTCAGGCGGTCAGGCGGTCAGGCGATCGTCACCTCGGGATCCAGGTAGACGTCCTGGATGGCATGAATGAGCGCGGCACCCTCGTCGGTGGGCCGCTGGAAGGCCTTGCGGCCCACGATCAGCCCGGCTCCACCGGCCCGCTTGTTCACCACAGCCGTGCGCACCGCCTGGGCGAGATCATCGGCTCCCTTCGACTCGCCACCGGAGTTGATCAGCGGGATCCGGCCGGCGTAGCAGTTCACGACCTGCCACCGGGTGAGGTCGATCGGGTGGTCGGTGGTCAGCTCCGAGTAGACCTTGGGGTCCGTCTTGCCGAACTGGAGGGCGTTGTAGCCGCCGTTGTTCTCGGGCTGCTTCTGCTTGATGATGTCGGCCTCGATGGTCACGCCCAGATGGTTGGCCTGGCCGGTCAGGTCGGCCGACACGTGGTAGTCGGTGTCGCCCTGCTTGAATGCGGGATTGCGCAGGTAGCACCACAGGACGGTGAACATCCCCAGGCGGTGGGCCTCGGCGAACGCGTGGCCTACTTCGACGATCTGGCGGTCGGCGCCCTCGGAGCCGAAGTAGATTGTCGCACCCACGCCGACGGCGCCGAGGTCCGCTGCCTGGCGCACCTCGGCGAACATGACCTGGTCGTAGGTGTTCGGGTAGTTGAGGAAGTCGTTGTGGTTGAGCTTCACGATGAACGGGATCTTGTGCGCGTAGCGCCGCGCCACGATGCCGAGCCCCCCGAGTGTGGTGGCAATGGCGTTGCAGGCCGAGGCGATGGCCAGGTCACACAGGCGGGCCGGGTCGAAGTACGCCGGGAATTTGGCGAAGCTGGCTGCGGCCGAGTGCTCGATGCCCTGGTCCACGGGGAGGATCGACACGTAGCCGGTGCCTGCCAGACGCCCCGTGTTGTAGAGCGTGCCGAGGTTGCGCAGCACGGTCGGCGACCGGTCGGAGTCGCGGAACACGTCGTCGATGACGGACGGGCCAGGCAGCGTCAGCAGGTCGGACGGGAACGCGGTGGCGGTGTGGCGCAACAGCGACTCCGCCTCGGTACCCAGGAGCTGTTCGAGGATCATGGGCGCAGAGCCTAACGGGGGTCGCGGGTGCGGTTGGGCGTGCGCCGTGACTTGGTCGGCGGGCCCAGTGATTCGAGCCGGTCCGCCACGTCGTAGGCGTCGGGATCGGCCGCGCTCACCCGCAGGAACAGCTCGCGGGCCTTGGCCAGATCCCCCGAACGCTCCATCAGGTCGGCCAGCACGTACCACTGGCGCAGGTGCCGCTCGGACGGGTTCCGGACGAGGCGACCGGCGCCGGCGTCGGTCAGCAGGGTCACGGCACCGTCGAGGTCGCCCAGGTCGGCGCGGGTGCCGGCCAGCACCAGCCGTCCCTCGGAGAGGACCTCGGCATCGGGTGATCCCTTTCGCAGCTCCTCGAACAGCGCCTCGACGCGCTTCGGACGACCCAGGGCCCGCTGGCAGTCCATGCGCACCGGGTGCTGGTCGACCGACCCGGTCAACGTGGCGAACATCTCGAGGTTGGGCAGCGCGGCCTTCCAGTTGCCCTGGTGGTACTGGGCCAGGCCGAGCAGCTCGCGCGGCGACGGGGCACTCGGCACGGCGTCGACCACCGTGCGCAGGATGCGGGCGGCATCCCGGTATCGCTCCCGCTGATAGGCACCGATGCCGGCGGTCATCCGTTCGGTGATCCGGATCCGCAGGAAGTTCCAGTCCGGCCCGGCCGCAGTGGCCAGCTCCTGGGCGATGTCGGCCGGCAGCTCGTCGGGCTCGCGCACCGGCCGGTGGGCGGGTGGAGCGGCCGTTCGGGGCCGGGACCCCTCGCGCTCGTCGACCCGGACGAACGTCTCGGGCACGAACTCGTCGGTCCGCTTCTTCGACCGGCGCCGACCCTCGGGGGTGTCCTCGTCGGGACCGTGGTCGACGCCGTCGCGGACCTGGGAGGCGCCGCGTCGGGCGACACTCCCCCATCCCTTGCGCACGACCTGGCCGCCGCTCGACCGCTCGTCGGGCCGGTCGGGCCGGTCGGACCGGTCGGACCGGCGCCCCTGGTAGCCCCTGGTGTCGCCGGTGGACCCGCGGCGTGCAGGCGGCCGCCCGGAACGGGCACCGGTGGGCCCGTCGGACCGTTCGGGACGTCCGCTCCGGCCACTGGCGGACGAAGATCCCTGGTAGCCAGACGGCGCGCCGTCACGGCGGGGCGGACGCCCACCGCCCGACCCGGAGCCCGCCGGTCGACCGGTACCCGAGTCGCTCCGGCCCGCGCCGGACGAGCCGGTGCCCGTGCCCGAGCCACCCCGACCGGAGCCACCGGAGCGCGCACCCGAACCACCGGTGCCGCGCGACCCACCACCTCCGCCCGACCCGGTGCGGGGCCCCCCGGAGGACCCACCGGTGCTGCGGGGCGTTCCGGACCGCGGCGCTCCCCCGGGCGTGCGCGGGCGCGGCGGACCAGAGGGGGAGCTCGGCGACATGCCCGAAGTCTACCTGGACACGGTGCCATTCCCGGGGTGCGGGCCGTGCCGACCGGCACCCGTGCGCCACGCGCCGCCACCTCTGCGACCCCGTCACCTACCCTGGTGGCCCGGCGCACCGCCCGTGGCGCCCCGTGTCCCCCATGTCCACCGTCCCCCCCACCAACGGCCCCCGTGCCGCCGGACCGACCGTGCGGGCCCGGTCCCGGCGCCCCCGCACCGTCCCCCCGACCCTGGTCGGCGTGGCCCTCCTTGCCCTCGTCGCCGTCGTGGCCGCCGGGTGCACGTCGAGCGCGGTCCGACCCGCCTCCTCTGTCCCGGCATCCCCCGGCACCTCGTCATCCTCCGGCGCCTCGTCATCCTCGGGCGCCTCGTCATCCTCCGGCGGCCCGTCCTACGGGTCGGCGACGACCGGGTCGTCGGCTGCCGACGATGCGGCCGCAAGAGGTGCCACCCAGGCGTTCACCACCCAGCTGGAGTCGGCCACGGCGACCTTCGTCGCTGCCGTCGGGCGCCTCCAGGCCGACGCCGCCACCGGCGACACCGCGGCCGCCGAGGACGACGACCTCGCCGCCCAGGCGGCATTCGACGGGTTCCGGGTGCTCGAGGTCGGAAATCCGGTGAACGGGTCGGCGATCGACGAGCTCTCGACCGACGTCGGTGCCCTCGGGTCGTTCGGCGGGCTGCACGCCGTGGAGCGCGACCTGTGGACGTCAGGCCCGCTGGCCACCGACGTGGCCGCCCTGGCCAGCCAGGCCCCGGTGGCCCAGTTCCTGCTCGGCCGCGAGCACCTCGGGCCCGAGGCGGTCGGGCTGGTCGCCGTGGGCCAGCTGAACTGGGTGGTCGACACGGCACTCCCGGTCAGCCAGGAGCAGTACGCGCACCGCGGCCTGGTCGATGTGGCCGCGACCGAGCAAGCGGCCCACCGGTCGTTCACCGACATCGCGCCTCTGGCCACCCTCGTCGACCCGACCGGGACCGCCAGGGTCGCCGATCAGTTCGCCGTGCTCGACGCCGAGGTGGCCGCACTGGGCGATCCGATGACCACCTCCGACACGTCGGTCGACCCGACGGCCCGTCTGGTGCTGTCCCGCCAGCTCGACGCCACCGCGTCCACCCTCGCCCGGCTGGTCGCCCGGCTCACCCCGTTCGGCACTGGCGGAGCACCGTCGTGAGCGGGCGCCAGGGACCGTCCTTCAGCCGCCGCCAGCTCCTGGCCGGGTCCGGCCTGGCCACGGCCGCCGCCCTGGCCGCCGCCGGCCCTGCCTCCCGGGCGGGTGCGACCGGCGACCCCGGGGGGTCGCTGCCCTTCCACGGCCCCCATCAGGGTGGGATCACCACGCCCGAGCAGGCCCGGATGGTGTTCGCCACGTTCGACGTGACCGCTGGTGACCGTGCAGGACTGGCGTCGCTGCTCGCCACGTGGACGTCCGCCGCCGAGCGGATGACCCAGGGCGCCCCCGTCGCGGATCCGATGGGGGGGTTCGCCCCGCCGGCCGACACCGGTGAGGCCCTCGACCTCGCGCCATCGCGCCTCACCCTGACCCTAGGGTTCGGGCCGTCGCTCTTCGACGGTCGGTTCGGCCTGACCGCCAGGCGGCCCGTGGCTCTGATCGACCTCCCGGCGTTCCCGGGGGACCGGCTCGAAACCGCCCGGTCGGGCGGCGACCTGTGCGTCCAGGCCTGCGCCGACGACGCCCAGGTGGCGTTCCACGCCATCCACAACCTGGCCCGGCTCGGCCTGGGCTCGGCCACGCTCCGCTACCTGCAGTCCGGCTTCGGTCGGACCGCTTCGGGCGGCACCGACACGGCGACGCCCCGCAACCTGCTCGGGTTCAAGGACGGCACGGACAACCTGGTCACCACGAACACCCGGTCGATGGACACGTTCGTGTGGGCCGACGACGCTGACCAACCGTGGATGCACGGTGGTTCCTACCTGGTCGCCCGGCGGATCCGGGTCCACCTCGAGGCGTGGGACCGGAGCACCCTGGGCGACCAGGAGGGGACCATCGGGCGCAGCAAGGACACGGGTGCTCCCCTCGGTGCCGTCCACGAGCACGACCCTGTACCGCTGCACGCTCTCGACAGCTTCGGCAACCCGCGCGTCCCCCAGGGTGCCCACGTCCGGGTGGCGGCTCCGTCGACGAACCACGGCGCGGCCATCCTGCGGCGCGGCTACAGCTTCGTCGACGGCGTCGACCCGGTCACCGGCGAGCTCGACGCCGGGCTGTTCTTCATCTGCTTCCAGAAGCAGCCGGACGACCAGTTCGTCCCGATCCAACGCCGCCTCGCCACACAGGACGCGCTCAGCACCTACCTGGTCCACACCGGCAGCGGCATCTTCGCCTGTCCGCCGGGCACCTCGCCGGGCCGACCGTGGGGCCACGGACTGCTGGGAGACTGAGGCCCGGCGGCCGGACGACGCGGCGGACGGCAGCCCCGCCCCGCCCAGCACCGCCCAGCACCGCCCAGCCCCGCCCCGCCCAGCACCGCCCCGCCCCGCCCAGCACCGCCCCGCCCCGCCCAGCACCGGCCTGGCCTGGCCTGGCCTGGCCTGGAGGACCATCGCCCCGAGCCCCGGTCCCACCACCGGCGAGACACCGGGTTCGGGTCACCAACGGCGGACCAGACTCGTTGCGCCTCCTTCTCGCCCCCCTGCCCGGTCACGATGTCGCCACGGGACCGGCCCCACTGCTTTCGACCCATCGGTGCCGGCCGGTCGCGACGGGACCTCCGGAGGATCCGGCCCTTCACGGGCTGCTCGCAGGCACCGCTTCGGTGATCCGTGACGGGCGCAGCGTCGTCGCACTCGGTCCGGGGAGTTCTGCGCCGATCTCGCGCTCCTCCACGACAAACCCCGCTACGTCTCGGCCACCACCACCACCGACATGACCCTCCCGGTACGGCGGCGTCGCCACCTGGTACTGCGGCGTCGCAACTACCAACCGGTCCTCCAGGCGTCACCCGCCCTGGCCCACGAGCTCCGTCGGGCCCTGACCGCCCGCCTGCGGGCCACCGACGAGCTCGCGCACGCCTGACCGGGCCCGAGCCATCCACCGGGATGCCGTGCCTGCAGCCGTCACGGCGCCCGGTACGCCCGCGACCACCGCCCGGAACTCCGCCGCCGAGCGCTCGACGCCCACTGCTCCGACCTGCGACCGGACGCGAAGAAGCCCCCCGCCGGAGCGGGGGGCTTCTTCAGAGAAATCCCGGCGGCGTCCTACTCTCCCAGGGGGCTACCCCCCAAGTACCATCGGCGCTGACAGGCTTAACTGCCGTGTTCGGAATGGGAACGGGTGTATCTCTGTCGCCATGGCCACCGGAAACTGTGCGCCCTCGGGCCGAGGTGCGAGACCCCCAACAGGGGACCGACCTCGAGGCCCGGTGTGACCCCATGAGGGTCACCCTGAGCGTTCCATAGCGAGCACGAGCAAGTTCCCAAGCCCTCGGCCGATTAGTACCGGTCAGCTGAATGCGTTGCCGCACGTACACTTCCGGCCTATCAACGTGGTCGTCTGGCCACGGGCCTTACCAGGTTAACCCTGTGGGAGATTTCATCTTGGAACGAGCTTCGCGCTTAGATGCTTTCAGCGCTTATCCC
>Ga0080006_1125184_pt1 | contig 36969 bp, 34 predicted proteins | sample RS3BMetagenome_FD_69209 | JGI IMG/M metagenome (GOLD analysis project Ga0080006, IMG submission 69209) | Ferric oxide microbial mat and aquatic microbial communities from Rainbow Spring, Yellowstone National Park, USA - RS3B (SPADES... ...
GAAGAACGAGGCGCTGGAACTACGCGAACGAACCTGGACGTGTGCATCGTGCGGCGCGTCCCACGACCGCGATACGAACGCGGCGCGCAACCTCGCACGATACCCGGAGAGTTGGGCCGGGTCAGCCTGTGGAGCCGAAGGCGCTGGTCGTCGTCCTCAGACGACGGTGAAACCGGCGGCGTAGAAGCAGGAAGATTTGTCCATACAAATCACAACGGTCAGACGGTCATTCTCGTCGACGACGGCGTTGCGACCGGTTCGACCATGGGCGTGGCCATTCACGCGGTACGTGCCCACGATCCAAGCTCCGTCATCGTCGCGGTACCCGTCGGCTCTCGCGAGGCGTGCGACGATATCGAAGCGCCCGCAGAGACGCTCGTGTGCCTACTACAGCCCGAGCCATTCGAGGCGGTGGAATCCTCTTATCGAGACTTCTCTCAAACGAGCGACGACGAGGTACGTCGATCTCTCGCCGAGGCTGCCGGTGCGCAGGCGAGGCGATCGCTCGCAGTGTAAGTCCCCGTCCTCACGGCAGCTTGCCATGCTTCACCGCAAACCTTCTCCGGCAATGCGACCCCCTTCTCCACTCCCACCGAAAGCGCGCCATCATAGAACCGTTCGAGCGTGGCGCGCTCTGGATCTCCGGCGCGCCGCCGAGAGCCTCCCGACGCGGCAAGAATCGGAGCAAGGACACGAGATTCTTCAGGCATGGACATCGTGCTGCTATAGTGGGGCCGTTATGAACACTTCATTGAACCGCGTTGCCCTCGCCGCCGTACTTGCACTGGGTGTGGTGGCCGTCACCTCTCCGCAAACCAAAACGCAGGTCGCCCAAACCTCCCCCGCCGCTACGATGATGCCGATGCCCGGGATGGGCGGCATGAGTGGGGCTGGAGCGTGCAAACCGATGAACGGGATGATGGGGATGGCGAAAACGCCGGCCGAGCGGGCGATGGTCGATGCGATGCGCACCGGCATGTCCGGATCCAAGATGAAGCCGCGAGCGGGCATGATGGCCTGGTCTGGGAACCCCGACGTCGATTACCTCACGATGGCTCTTCATCGTGCGAACGTAGAACTCGCCATGGCAAAGGTGGAACTTACATACGGCAAAGATCCCGCAGTACGTGCCATTGCGAAATCCACGATTGCCGCGGCGAACGGGCGGATCGCAAGACTACGAGCGGTCTTGGCTACGCTTCACCGCTAAGACGCGCTGCAGTTCGCTCACGCGCGATCTGCGGCCGGGCGGCCGATGCGCATCGCGGCGATCAATCCTTGGAACGCAGGTACATAACTCGGTGCGCTCCATCGCAGCGAGCGCCCGCCGATGCGCGTAAAGCCGGGAATCAACGCCATGTAATCGGCGCACTCGAGACTTGCGGCTTCGATCGCCAGCGTAACCGGGCCTTCGAATCGAAATGGGCGCGCAGCTGCGCGTCGTAGAACGGCTTCGCGTGCAGATTCGGTAATGAGCGCGAGCGCCGCGCTCGGCGTCAGTGAGTCGGTTGAATAATAGTCGGTCGAACGCTTTACCTGCGCGCACTGCACCCACGGGAGATGCTTCCGCGCAGAGGCACAGAGCGCCTCGTCGCCGGTAATCATCAGTACGGGAACGCCGAACTCGCCGAGGTAGGCGGCGTTGAGCAATGTTTCGTCACATTCAATGCCGTTGATGCGCACTCCGTAGAGCACGTTGGGGGAGTAGGTGTGCGCGAGTACCGCGCGCTCTTCTCCTATCCCACCGTGATATCCGGTAAAAAATGCTCCATCGAAACCCTCATCGGCTCCCTGGACCATGGAGAGCGCCTTTCGATATCCGGAGAGCACCCGAATATCGGTCGGTAACTCGTCGAAAAGCAGATTGTGCATGCGCGAATGTGCATCGTTGACCAGCACCTCACATGGCTCGGCAGCGCGCGCCCCCTCGATGGCTGCGCGGACCTCGCGCGACATATACCGACGATAGATCGGATACTCGGTGGCGTTACTCGGGTCGCACTGCTCCCAGGAACAGACTCCGGCGGTGCCTTCCATGTCGCATGAAATATAAAGATTCATCTTCAACTCGTTCGCGAATGCTTACCGGCCGGGCCTGCGAAGGCGCCACGCCGGGGGCGCTGGAAGAGCAGCTGCATGGGGATATTCACTTCGCGAGCCTCCGGTCCCATCGCCGCCTTCGGGGCGCTCGCTATTCTTGCGAGCGCTTTCCTACTGCCGCCCTGCGCCCTGGCCGTTCCGGTCTTCGCCAACGGGCAGGGCGGTGTGAATTGCGCGCTTTGCCACACCGTCGTGCCGCAGCTCAACGGATACGGGCGCTACGTACTGATGAGGAACTTTTCGCGCGGCCTCAATCGACATTTGCAAATGATGCAGGAACGCTCGCTGCCGGTGGCGCTGGAAGCAACCGTCAACGCATCACGCCCCACCCCTGCCGGGCTTCCCGCGCTCTCGAGTTCGCTCGTGCAATGGCTCTCCGCCGGATTTCTCGGCAAAGATGTCTCCTACTTCGCGACCGTCCCGGTGGTAAGCGGCGGCTTCCCGGCCGCATCGGTCGACCAGCTCTGGGTCGCCGACAATGCGTTGGATCGTGGGCACGGCTCCCTGCAGATCGGCCGATTCCCGACGCCGATCTTCGCGCCGTGGATATCGCAGCCGCTCTCGCTGAGCGGCTACGGCATCGCGAGCATGCAAATCGGTTCGAACGCAGCGACGCTCGCCGACAACCGATGGGGCGCATCCTACACGCAGGTCGGTGCAAACGGTCTCATCGGCAACGTCGCGTATCTCGCCGGCAACGGACCGCTTGAAAACGCATTCGCGACGGAGACTGAAGGCAACGCATGGAGTGCCTCGCTACAGTTTCTTTCGCCCGAGAAACATTGGTCGGGGGGCATCGCAACGCTCTTCGGCTCGATCTTCAATGCCGGCGGTGCGATCGATCGCTACACGCGTGAAGCGGGGCTCCTCTCGTACGATATCGGCCGATTCAATCTTCTGGCGATCGGTACGCTCGGCCACGACGCGCAGCCGTTGCCGCTCTCGCTTGCGAGTAGCTCCAGCAAAGCGTATGCGTTCGAAACGATCTACGCACCGCTTTCGTGGATCCATCTCGATACCCGTTACGAACGCACCAACGACGGCCTTGGGAACGCGACGACGAATTACATTTTCGATCTCGCCCTCAACCTACGCCCGAATGTCGTGCTCACGGTAGAAGATCTCGCTCGCGCGGGCGGAACGCCGATAACGCAGTACCAGTTGCTGTGGGCTGGGCCGTGGTTTCGCAATCGCATGCCGCCGGGAACGATGCAGCCGCCGCCGGATCTCCACGGGCTCTCCGCCGCGCGCGCACGGGCGATCGAGAACGGCCGGTCGATCTTCTACACCGGCAAAGATCTCAACGGGGTTCGCATTCACGGCCCCGACCCGCTACGTGTCTATCAGAGCTGCGCGGTCTGCCACCAACCGTCGGGCGTCGGCGGCGTACGGCTTCCCGACGGCGCGATCAGCGCAGAGCTCGGGCCGCACGCGCACATGCTCGACAACATGGGGGTTTCGAGCGCGGCAAATGCGATGGCCGGCATGCCGGGAATGAGCCCCGCAGCGAAGCGCTGGAGCCTCACCGATTTCGAACGCGCGATCTCACACGGCGTCGATAATACGGGAATGGCCCTGAGCCCGGTTATGCCGCGCTGGCAGATGTCCAAGCGCGATCTGCACGATATCGCGCTCTACGTTCTCACGCAGCTCGATCCTCACGGCTGAGGAGTCGCCGGCGGAATGAACCCGGGGCCAACGCTCGGTGGCCGCCATGCATTGCTATGGCCAGGCGCAAGAAGAATACGGCGCTTTTCTCGGACGATCGCGAAGCGCAAATCTCCGGCAAAGCGGCCGACGAGTCTTTCAAAATCATCGAGCGTCTCGACCGATTCTCCGTCGACTGCCGTGACGATATCCGAGGCATGCAAGCCTTGCGAAGCTGCCCATCCACCGCTATCGACCTCGGTAATATAGATACCGCGCACCGAACGCATCGTCGGCTCGGCGTGAACGAGAGCCAGAAAACGCGGAGTGATCTGCAGCACCTTCATGCCATAGGATGGCAACGAAACGATGTTGGCGAGCATATATCGTTCGACTTCGCGAACCCCCGGCTGCTCTGCGGAGAGGGGAGCAGGGCTGCTTGCAGGGCGACCGAGTGGCGGGGCCGTGAGAACGACGCGATAGACCCGCCCCGGATGTTTCAACGTCACGCGCCCGACGGCAACTTTCGCACTTCCGGAATCGACGACCAGCCAATAGGTAAAGCCTGCGGGTGCACAGAGCACCGTATGAACCCTCCGCTCCGAGCCGGTGGCGGTGCGATAGAACGGCCCGCCACTGTGGCTCTTCAGGAAGCGCGCGAGATTTTCGCTGCTCGGCAACAGCTCGGCGATATTCACCCAGTCGCCGAAACCACCGTAAGAGACCGGCAATCGAACGGTCGCGTCGAGCATCGCCCATCCGTTAGGCAATGGGCTACAACCGCCGTGATTGCCACCATGCTGCAATGCGTCCATCATGACGCGCCGCGCCGCAGCTGCAGCGTCGGCATTGAGGCCCGCTGCAGTCGCTGGGCCGAGCTGCTGCGCGGTCGCAGGCTCGGCACCGAGCAAAAGAAGTAGCGCAATGCAGGCCGAGAATGCTCTCGAAATCATACGTGGGTCTCCCTCTCTCACTATCGGCATATGGCAGATTCCCCATCGGCATATGGCAGATTCCCCAGCGTGGATGCGCGGCCGCAGCGCGGTCGCTTCGGCCGAGCGCTCCTCGGTAGGTTATTGAACGATCGTCAAATGGAGCACCAATCCAGGCGCGCCGACGATGTGAAAGCGCCCTCTCTTCATGTTGACGACTCTCCATGGTTCCATTGTGCGTTTCGCCGCTTGAACCGCCCCACCGACCCCCCTGTCAAGGACGAGCCAGAAAGATGAGGCGACCGCATTACTGGAGCAAGATTGTCCGTCGGAATTCGTCCCCGACATTACGGTGACCATCGTGCCGTTCCAAACCTGGTGCGGCCCGATATCGTAGCCGCCGGAATGCGAAGCAATATGCATGCACTGCATCTCTTGAAAGGAAATACTCTGCGCGATATCCGTATCATTCTTGATCGCGAGATGATAGACCATCGCAGATGCTCGCGCGCTCGCGGCGAGCCCCAAGAGCATGGCGAGCAGCAAAACTCCAACTCTCCGGTTCATTTTCAAAGATTCTCCCGTCTTCGTAACGATAATTCGCACCCCTCGCTCGTGGAAGGGAAAGGGTGCACGCCGCTTCGAGCGACCCAGCTATCGCTCCTTGCATTTGGCTCGTCGCGAACGCGAAGACGACGGGGCGAATGCTCCCGTCGTCTGCTTTTCTATGGTCGGGCTGACTGGATTCGAACCAGCGACCTCTTGACCCCCAGTCAAGCGCGCTAACCAAGCTGCGCTACAGCCCGAGATCTACCTCCGGAGCGGGCGCTCCGGCTGGGGGCATTTAAGAACTCCGAAGGTTTTTTCCTCTCCACGACCGTCGGAACAAGAAAAAGGGCCACCGAACGGCGGCCCTTTCGAATCCGACGATTCCCTTTAGCGGCGGCCTTTTTTGGCCGCTTTCTTCTTTGCGGGAGCGGCTTTCTTCGCGGGAGCTTTCTTTGCGGCGGCTTTCTTTGCTCCGCCGGAACGTCCGCCCGAGACGGCATCTTTGAGCCCTTTACCGGCGACGAACGCCGGCACCTTACGCGCGGCGATTTTGATTTTCTCGCCGGTCTTGGGGTTGCGCCCTTCGCGTGCCTTCCGCGCGCGAACGACGAAGCTGCCGAACGGCGTCAGCGCAACGCGGTCGCCCTTCTGCAGCGCTTTTTCGATGTCGTCGAAAATCATGTTCACAATCTCGCCCGCCTGACGCTTCGAGAGCTCCGCGGATGAGGCGACATTTTCGATCAAATCGGCTTTGGTCAAACTCGTAATCTCCTATAAGCAACGGCGCGCCGGCAGCATCAAATGTGGGTTTCGAATGGCGCCGCTCGATGGCGTTCTATACGCACGATATCGCGCGCATCCTCTCGAAATTCCCTGGAAAAACCTCGATTTTTCAGGGTTTTTCCGCGAGCGCCAGCAACGCGAGGCGGTAGGAATCGGCACCGAATCCGGCGACGACACCCCGGCAAGCCGCCGCAGTGACGCTGCGACGCCGGAATTCCTCGCGCGCCGAGGTATTCGAGAGGTGAACTTCGACGACGGGAATCGCGATACCGGCGATAGCGTCGGCGATCGCATAGGAGTAATGTGCGTAGGCACCGGGATTAAGAACCACCCCGTCGCAGTCGAGCCGGGCACGGTGTAAGGCCCGCACGATCTCTCCTTCGCCCTCGAATTGTTCGGTGGTTACCGAGAGGCCGAGCTCCCCGGCCCACCGTTCGATCTCGGCGTCGAGCTGGGCGAGCGTCATCGTGCCGTAGGTCGCCGGCTCGCGCTCCCCGAGCAGGCTCAAATTGACGCCGTGAATCACTGCAATACGCACGAGCACGCCGTTTCGGGCAGGAAGTCGGCGCACCCTGGACGAGACTCCGTTCGAGTATGAACGTCGATCGCGTTGTCTCCGCCGTCACCCCGGGCTCCGGGCTTGCCTTTGCTGCGGTCGTCGCGACGCGCTCGGTCGCCGAGATGCGCTGCCGCCACGATTCGAGCCCGACGGCAACTGCGGCGATGGGTCGCCTTCTCGCTGCGAGCGCACTCTTCGGCATCTCGCTCGCACCGAAGGAATGGGTAACGCTTCGCATCGCCGGGGACGGAGCGTTGGGAACGTTCGGCGCCGATTGCCGCCTACTCGACGACGGCACGCTCGGCGTGCGGGCCTATGCCGCGCATCCGCTCGCCGAGCTGCCGCCCAATGCGCTTGGGAAAGCCGATGTCGCCGGCATCGTTGGCCGCGGAACGCTCCACGTTACGAAATCGTATGCAATCGGTCAACCGTATAACGGCGTCGTGCCGTTGATGACCGGCGAGGTCGCCGAGGACGTTGCATTCTACCTCGCAAACTCCGAGCAGATTCCATCGGTCGTTGCGCTCGGCGTGCTCATGGGGCGCGAAGGGGTTCGCGCCGCCGGCGGCGTCATGGCGCAGGTTCTACCCGATGCCGATCTCGATGCAGTCGATCGGCTCGAAGCTCGGGCGCGTGCGCTCGCACCCGTCGCTCGCAGCATCGCCGAGGGCGCCGATGCCTGGGGGCTGCTCGCCATGCTCGCAGGCGAAGAACCGCTCCGTTCGAAGCACGAACTGAGCCTCCGCTTTGCCTGCCCCTGTAGTCGCGAGCGCGTCGAGCGAGCGTTGGTGGGTTTAGGCGAAGAGACGCTCGCGGAGATGGCTGCATCCGGCGAGAGCACGGAGGCGTTCTGCGATTTCTGCCGCGAGCGCTATATTATCGAACCCAACGCGATCGCGCGCTTGGTCGGCGAGCGCTAATCGGTCGGAAAGAGATGCCGGAGATCGGGCGGCATGCGATACGGCGCGATGCGCTGCCAGTAGGCTTCACGAATCGCCACGCCATCGTTGTAATACCACCAACCGCATTCGCAGCGAATCGGCCGCTCGCCCGGCTGCGGGGGATTATATTCGCGTTTGCAGCGCTTGCAGACGAAGCGCGCAGCCTTTAACGGTGCTTGCGACGAGGTGTAGGTAACCGGCGTAGACGACATCGTTCCTCCCTAAGTGAGCTTGAGCAGACGGACGAATTTTCTCGATCCCACCGAGAGCACGGCGGGCTCGCCGTTCCACACGGCATTGGGCTCCGCGATGACGATACCATCGAGCCTCACCCCGCTCCCCCTTAAAAGTCGCTCGGCCTCCCGCTTGCTCGCGGCGAAGCCCGCTGCGACCACGAGCGCGCTCAGACGCGCCGGGGCGTGGCGCAGTTCGGGCATCTCGGAGGGCGCTTCGCGTCGCTGAACGGTCGCCTCGAAGTGTTCGCGCGCCTGCCGCGCCGCCTCGGCACCGTGGTAGCGAGCCACGATTTCGGCGGCGAGATCTTTTTTCAGTTGCATCGGGTCTGCGCTCGCCGAACGCAGCGCATCGGCGAGCGCATCGGTCTCTCGCTGCGATCGGAACGCCGCCAAGCGCGCGTAGACCGGGATCAGTGCGTCGGAGATCGACATGAGCTTGCCGAATTGCGTCTCGGGGCTCTCGGCGATGCCGACGTAGTTGCCGATCGATTTGCTCATCTTTTTCACGCCGTCGAGCCCGACGAGCAATGGAACCGTCGCACATATCTGCGGGGTCTGCCCGAATTCACGTTGATAGTGCCGACCGAGCAGCAGGTTGAAGAGCTGATCCGTGCCGCCGAGCTCCATATCGGCCTCCACCGCGATGGAATCGTATGCTTGCGCGACGGGATAGAGAAACTCGTGCAGCGAGATCGGCGTACCCGCGCGATACCGTTGATCGAAATCGTTGCGTTCGAGCATCTGCGCGACCGTCGTTTTCGAGAGCAGACCGATGAGATCGCTCAGCCCAAGTCTACCGAGCCACTCGGAATTGTAGCGGATGGAGACGCGCTCCAAATCGAGAACTTTCCCCGCCTGCTCCCGATAGGTCCGCATGTTCGCGTCGATCTCCTCGGAGCTCAGCTGCGGGCGCATCGTATTTTTCCCGCTCGGGTCGCCGATGCGGGCGGTAAAATCGCCGATGATCAAGGTAACGGCGTGCCCCGCGGCAGCAAAACGCTGGAGCTTCGCCAGCACCACCATAAAGCCGAGATGAAGGTCGGGGCTCGTAGGGTCAATGCCGAGCTTTATGCGCAGCGGGCGCCCCAGCGCGATTCGGCTCCGAAATTCAGCGACCGATTCGACGTGCTCGAAACCATCGAGGAGCGCCTCGACACTCTCTGTTTGCTTCATGTCGTCGCGACAACTACGCGCTCGCCCTCGCGCATACCCGCAAATGAAATCATAATTGCAACGTCACGATCGTGACGCCGCCGCCGCCCTCATCGGCATTTCCATAGCGAAGCGAGGCGACTGCGGGATGCTCGCGGAGAAATTGTTGCAGGCCGCGCCCCAGCAGGCCACTCCCCTTCCCGTGGATCAATCGCAATTCCGCAAGCCCGGAGAGGGCCGCGTCGTCGAGCCATCGCTCGACCAGCGGCTCCGCCTCGAGGAACCGCTTGCCGCGGACGTCGAGCTCGCCACTGCTGCGACTCGCGCTCTCGAGCTTCGCCGCCGCCTCGTTGCGTTCGATTTTACGCTTCGAACCCGGCCGTCGTTCGAGATCGCCGCGCTCGACGACCGTACGCAATGCGCCGATGGCGACCTGTATGCGCTCTCCGTAATCTTCGATGACGAGCCCTGCTTGCCCCAAGGAACGCACGAAAACCACCGCATCGGGTTCGAAGATTCCGCTCTCCTCCGGCGCTGCCGAAGGCGACTCGCCTGGGCCGAGTTCGCCACGAAGCGCATCGGCGGCACGAGCAAGTGCGCGTGTCTGCCCGGGAGTAACGCGCGGACGACGCGGGGATTCGCTCGCGTTGCGAGCGAGCTCTGCGGAGAAATCGCGCAATCGCGTCGCGAGAGCCTCATCTGCGCGCTGCAAGAAGCGCTCGCGCTCGGCGCGCAACGCTCGCCGTTGAGCCTCGATACTCGCGCGATCGCTTTCAACGGCGGCTCGTTCGCCGGCGAGAAGCGCTCGTTCGCTCTCGAGTTCCGCAGTTCGCTGCGCGAGCTGTGCGAGCGCACTTTCGTAATCGCGTTCCCGGCTTTCGAGCAGGTTCTCCGCACGCTCCACCGCCGTGGGCGGAAGCCCCATTCTCCGCGCAAGCGAGAATGCAAGCGACTGCCCCGGCGCGCCGATATCGAGTTGGTAGGTAGGGCGGAAACTCTCCGGATCGAATCGCACGCTCGCATTTTCAATGCCGGGAGCGGCATGCGCGAAGAGTTTGAGCTCGGTTGAGTGCGTGGTCAGAATCGCGCGCGCTCCGACGGCGAGGAAATGCTCCATAGCGGCTCGCGCCAACGCCGCCCCCGCTGCAGGTTCGGTGCCGCCGCCGATCTCATCGACGAGAACAAGCGTTCGTTCGTCGGCGATCTCCAGCATCGTTCGTAGGCGTGCCAAGTGCGCTGAAAATGTCGATGCGTCGTTGGCGATCGATTGTGCATCGCCGATATCGGCGACGATACGCGCGAACGAACCGACCCGCGTCCCGCTCCCCGCAGGAAGTTGTAGCCCGGCGTAGGCCATCACGATAAAGAGCCCCGCGAGTTTGAGCGCGACCGTTTTGCCCCCCATGTTCGGGCCGCTGATGACGAGCATGCGGCGGCGTTCGTCGAGCGCGAAGGACTGCGCGACCGCTCGCTCGCCGAGCAACGGGTGGCGCCCCGCTTCCACGTGGAGTTCGCAACCCTCCGAAATCTCCGGTTCGCAGGCATCCATCGCTCGCGCGAGGCTCGCCTTCGCAGCGAGGAGATCGACGCGGGCGAGAAATTCAATATTTGCCGCAATGCGATCGCGTCGCTCTCCCACGGCACGCGAAAGCTCGGCGAGAATCCGTTCGATCTCGTGTTGTTCGGCAACGCGAGCGGTGCGCACACGATTGTTGGCATCGAGCGCTGCCAGCGGTTCGACGAAGAGCGTCTGCCCCGAGCCGCTCGTGTCGTGCACGATGCCCGGGAATGCACCGGAAAACTCCGCCTTAATAGGGACGACGAAGCGCCCCTCGCGCAGCGTAACGACGCGTTCTTGAAGCGCGCTCTCAAAACGGCTCGAGCGCAAGATCGCGCCGACCCGTTCGCGCGCCTCATGTTGCGCGCTTGCAATACTACGACGTATTCGCCCGAGCGTCGGGCTCGCGCGGTCGAGCACCTCTCCGCGTTCATCGATCGCGTCGCGAAGCGCAGCGATGAGTTCGTGAAGATCGCTGTAGAGCGCGAGAAGCGGCTGCAGCGCTGTTTCCCCCGCCTCGCGCAAGATACGCACCGCGCCCGCCGCTGCGGCAAGAGCATCGGCGATCGCTCGCAACTCGCCCCCGCTGAGGCTGCGCCCGGCCGCAGCGGCATCGACTAAGGGCCCGGGCTCGATCGCTGCGGCGACATAAAAATCGCGTTCGCCGATTGCCCGGCGTAACGCCGCCGTGCGCGCCTGTTCTTCGCGTACGGCAGCGATATCGTTCTGCGGCAGTAATGCCCGGGCGTAGGCGCGCCCCCGTTCGGTATGGGTCGCGCGCTCGACGCGTTCGACGATGGCGGAGAATTCAAGCGCCGCTAGCGTTTCCTCGTCGACGAGAGCGTTTTTATCCCCCAAGTCGTTCGCGCAACAGCGCGTTCACCGCTGCGGGGTCCGCTTTCCCACGCGAGCTCTTCATGACCGCGCCGACAAGGAAACCGAACACGTTGGTTTTGCCGGCACGATACTCTTCGACGCTCGCGGCGTTGGCAGCGAGCACCTCGTCTACGAAACGTGCGACCGCTGCCGGGTCGCTCGTCTGCGCGAGCCCCTCGCGCTCGACGATCGACTTCGGAGAACCCTCTCCGGCCCACATCCGTGCGAGCAGCTCTTTGGCGATCTTCGAATTGATCGTCTTCGATTCCACTAACGCGACCAGCTCGCCGAGGTGTTCGGGGGTCACGGGGGATTGCTGAATGGGCGTACCGCTCTCGTTTGCCAGCCGCGAAAGATCGCCGAGGACGAAATTCTGCGTTTGTTGCGGTTGCTTCGATACTGTAACGCTGCGGTCGAAGAAATCGGCGATCTCCGGTGCGTCGATCAGCTGGGTTGCCTGTTTCACGTTAAAGCCGTACTCTCTCGTATAGCGTTCGAAGCGCTCGATCGGTAACGGCGGCATCTTGGCGCGCACCGCGGCAACCCGCTCCTGCGTTATCTCCATGGGCACGAGGTCGGGGTCGGGGAAATAGCGATAATCGTGGGCGAGCTCTTTACTCCGCATCGAAATCGTCGTTCCGTTTGCCTCGTCCCAACCCAGCGTCTCTTGCACGATGCGTTCGCCTGCATCGAGCATCGCGCTCTGCCGCGCGATCTCGCTCTCGATCGCGCGACGCACCGAGCGGAACGAGTTCATGTTTTTAATTTCCGTCTTGGTTCCGTACGCTTCGCTGCCGACCGGGCGGATCGAGACGTTCGCATCGCAACGCAACGAGCCTTCCTCCATCTTGACGTCGCTGACCCCGATCGCCATCAACGTGCGCCGCAGCATTTCGAGAAAACCGACGGCTTCTTCCGCGCTTCGAAGATCCGGCTCGGAGACGCACTCCATCAATGGGACGCCGGCACGATTGAAATCTACCAACGAGTAGGAGCTCCCGGCGATCCGCCCGTCGCCCGAGCCGGCATGAGTCGACTTTCCGGTATCTTCTTCGAGGTGAATGCGGGTGAGCCGACATTCGCGCAGCGTCCCATCCTCGAGCCAATACCGCACCACACCGCCTTGCGTGAGCGGCATATCGTACTGCGATATCTGGTAATTCTTCGGCATGTCGGGATAGAAGTAGTTTTTCCGGTCGAACTTCGAATATTCCGGAATCGCCGCCTGAAATGCCAACCCCGCACGGATCATGTATTCGATCGCGGCAGCATTGGGCACCGGAAGCGCCCCGGGCATGCCGAGGCAGACCGGGCAAATCAGCGTGTTCGGCTCGGCGCCGAAACGATTGGCGCAGCCGCAGAACATCTTGCTCGCAGTTTTCAGTTCGACGTGGCATTCGATCCCGATGACGGCTTCGTACTTCATCGCGCCACCTCCGCAATCTGCGTCGGGTGTTTGGCGGCGTGTGTCGTCGCACGTTCGTAAGCGTGTGCGGCGGCGAGCAGCGGACGCTCGGCAAAGAGCGGCGCGGTGAGTTGCAAGCCTAACGGCATCGGACGTTTACCATCTTCGGGGGTGACCCAGCCGCAAGGAACGCTCAGCGCGGGGAGCCCCGCAAGCGACATAGGAATCGTGTAATAGTCCATGAGATACATACTGTAAGGGTCGCTCTTCGATTTAAAACGGAACGCCGGCGAGCTCGCCGCCGGAGCGGCAATAAGGTCACAGCTTTCAAAAGCTTTAGCGAAATCGCGCGCCACGAGCGTACGCGCTTTCTGTGCGCGCACGTAATAGGCATCGTAGTAGCCGCTGGAGAGCGCGTAGGTGCCGATGAGAATGCGACGTTTTACTTCCGGCCCGAAACCAGCCGCGCGCGAACGCTCGTTCATCTCGGCGACGTCGGCACCATCGACGCGAAGGCCGTAGCGGACGCCGTCGAAGCGCGCGAGGTTCGAGCTGCATTCTGCCGGAGCGATGAGGTAATAGGTCGCCAAGCCATAATCGGCGGTCGGCAATTCGACTTCCACGATCTCGGCGCCGAGGGCTTCAAGATCGTGGAGCGCGCGATCGTAAACATCATCGATATCGGCGCCGAGTTTGTGGGTATCGAACTGCTTGACCACGCCGATCCGAACGCCGCGGAGATCTTCGCGCAGGGCTCCCGCGGTCGGTTCGACGGCGCGGTCGACGCTCGTCGAATCCATGGGGTCGAAGCCGGCCATCGCGTCGTAGGCGAGCGCTGCGTCCTCGACGGTGCGTGTTAAGGGCCCGATCTGGTCGAGGCTCGATGCAAAGGCAATGAGCCCGTAGCGCGAGATGCGCCCGTAGGTCGGCTTGAAGCCGACAAGATTGCAGAACGCCGCGGGCTCGCGAATCGACCCGCCGGTATCGCTCCCCAAGGCGATCGTCGCCTCATGCGCGGCAACCGAGGCCGCCGAACCACCACTGGAACCACCCGGCACCCGCTCGAGATCGTACGGGTTACGCGTGACGCCGAGCGCGCTGTTCTCGCACGAGGAGCCCATAGCGAACTCATCCATATTCGCCTTTCCCACCGGAATGGCGCCCGCGGAGAGCATCGATTGCACCGCCGAGGCGGTATAGGGCGCAACCCATCGTTCGAGCATCCTACTGCCGCAGGTCGTCACCGTACCTTCGAGCACGAGATTATCTTTCACCGCTAACGGAACCCCTGCAAGTGGGAAGCGCTCTCCCGCGGCGATGCGCTTATCGAGTGCGTCGGCGCGTTCGCGCGCCTCCCGTTCGAGTACGCTAAGATACGCACCAACCTGCGGTTCGACGTTTTCGATGCGTGCTAACGTTGCGTCGATGAGTTCGCGGGCAGATCGCTCGCGCCCATTCACCGAGCGCGAGATCTCCGCAGCACTATCGGCAATATTCGACGACATCGCTACGCTTGCCCGATAATGCGCGGAACGCGAACGAACGCACCCTGGCGTTGCGGCGCACCGGAGAGTACGGTTTCGCGATCGAGCGATGCGCGTTCGAGATCTTCGCGCACCACGTTGCGCGACTCCACGACCTGTGCCGTCGCCGGAATGCTCTCGAGATCGAGATCGGCCAGCGTCGCGACGTGGCCGAGCAGGTCTCCGAGTTGCGCTCCGAAACGCGCGACTTCGTCGTCGGTTAGAGCGATGCGGGCCAGCTTGGCCACATAGGCGATATCAAGATTCTCGGATGACAAAATCAGGGTACTCCGTAGGTGAGGATTGGTCGTCGTCGGGCCACTCCGGTGGAGGTGTATCGGCGAAAGCCGCTTCGACCGCCGCCTGAATTTCGCGCGCGTTGCAATAGAGCGTCACGAGCGTTTCGATATGCCCCGTCTGCGGAAACATATCGAATGGTTGCACGATACCGACGTTATAGCCATTGGACGTCAGGAACTTTAAATCCCGGGCGAGCGTCGCCGGATCGCACGAGAGATACCAAATATTGGGAACTCGCGCGCGCACGACCGCACCGAGTGTCGCCTCGTCGCTGCCTTTGCGGGGTGGATCGAGGAAAAGAATCTCGGCCTCGCGTAGGTGCGCTACGATCTCGGGGCGCGCGACCGCTTCTTCCACGCGAGCGGCCACAAATGTCACGCGCTCCTGCGAACCATTGAGTTCGGCGTTCGCCTCTGCCTCGCGCACTGCAGCGGGATTCTCTTCGATCCCCAACACCGTGCTTCCGGCTGCGGCAAAGTAGAGCGAAAAGGTGCCCGCACCGCAGTAGAGATCGACGATCTTTCGCGGTTGCGCGAGCCCACCGCGCATCAAGGCAAAGATCTTCGCGACGACACCGGGATTGACCTGAAAGAACGACTCCGGCGAAACACGGTATCGGACGCCTGCGATCGTCTCCTCGATCGTTGTCGTGCCGGCGACCGTGCGTTGCTCGCGCCCCATCACGGCGTTCGCACTGGCAGGATCGAAGGAATTGGCGATACCTCGCACCCGCGGCAATCGTTCGAGCAGGTGCCGCGCAATGCGTGCGATCTCCGGCGATTCCCGATCGGTCGTAATGGAGAGAACGCTTTCGCCGATCGCCGATGAAGCACGTGCGACGAAGTGCCGCGCCACGCGATAGAGCTCGCCGAGGCGGTCTTCTAAACGCAGGGAATTGAGCCGTCCGACGATATCATCGAGCTGCGGAACGAGGATCGGGCAGCTCTCGATCTCTACCAATTCGTGCGTGCGTTGACGAAAAAATCCAAGCCCCGGCGGGGATTGCTCGCCACCGCCGACCACGAGCGCAACTTTATTGCGATAGCGACGCGAACGTGGGGACGGGATAACGTTGCGAACGTCGACGCCCTGCAGGCCGCCGATGCGCCGCAAAGCGTTGTGAACGACCTCGCGCTTCCACGAGAGCTGAGCGGGGTAGCTCATATGCTGCACCTGGCAACCGCCGCAGGTTCCGAACGCCGCACAAAACGGCACCACGCGATGCGGCGAACCCGAGAGCAGGCGCACCTGCGTGGCGACGGCGTAACGCGCTTTCAGGGTGGTGATGCGGACGAGCGCTCGTTCCTGCGGCAGCGGCCCCCAGCAGAACACGGCAAGAGAACCGAGTCTCCCTACGCCTTGCCCGTTGACGAGCAGATCGTGAAAGGTCAGTTCGAATTCGTCCCCGACGCGCACGCGCGGCGGGTTAGGCGCTATTCCTTTGGTCGTCAAGCGTTTTCAACAAAGAGTTTGCCTCGTCGATCAAGGCTTGGATGCGTTGGCCGGTCGGGTCGGATTGACGGCGAAAGAAGAGCACGCGCGCGGCGACTGCGGTGAGGGCGAGGCCGAAACCCGCAACACCGATCCAGATCAGCGCGCCCTTCATCGAAGAACGCTCGCTTCCGGCTTCGATCTCCGAGCCCGGCTCCTGTTTACTCTGCTCGTTCATGGCTTCGTGAAGGTTTCGCTATGGATACGGTGTTACTCTGCATCGGTGCCCCGAAGTTATTTCAGTCCGACGACGCCCGCCGATCTGCCGGCCGCCCGCCGCCGCCGGGGCGTCCTGGCCGTCGCCGGGGCCATCACGATGCATCTGCTCGCCCTCTTCGTCGTTGCGCGCTTCGTGGTCGTCCATTTCCAAGAGCAGCAGGCCGACAAGACGCAGATCGTCGCCCTGGCCACGGTGCGGCATCTCGCCCCGAAGACGGTGCCGCAGCCTGCCTCGCCCCCGCTCCACCGGCAGCGGCAGCAGAGGCCGCGCTCCGCTCGGCAGGCCCAACCTGCCGTTGCTCCGCAGGCGATGAGGCCTCCGCAGCATTCGCCTCGCTTGCTCCCGCGCGGGCGCACCCCGCAACCCACCTCGCGCGACGCAGCGCAGCAGTTTGTCGAGCGGCAGGAAGCGCAACTCGCACGTGAAGCGGCACGGATCAATGCGAACCGAGCTCCGCTCTCGAACGCGACGAGCGCCCCCGACCCGTCCTCGTTTCGCCGCAGTATCGTCGATAGCGGCGGCGTATCGCGCACCGACTATGTCAAAGCATATTTGCTTCCGGTTCAGCATTGGTTCAGCGGCGATCTCAGCTGCTACTACGTGCGCTACGCCGCCTCGTTCTCGCAAGGAGGTAACGAGAAAGGCGAGATTCCGTGGCCGGTCTGTTACCCGCGCGACCACGACGAACTCGCGCATGGCCCGTACCCGCACCGGTTGCCGGTGCCGTACCCGCAGCCGAGCTATCGCCTTCCGCGGGGCACCTATCTGACGCCGTTCATGCAGCACATCTATAACGATCGCCCGCGCTGATGCGATAGGGGCCGCCGGCACGTATCCCCTCCTACCGGCGAACCCTACCGCACGCAAGCTCGCGCTGCGCCGTCGTCAGACGAGTGCGAGCTTATTTTCCACCTCGGTGACGCCGGGAATCGACCACGCAGCCTGAACGGCTTCGCTGCGTTCGAACCAGCCATGAACGTTGCCGCTGAGAATGACTCTCCCGCCGACGACGCGGACGTCGATCGTATCGGCATCGACCTGTGCTTGGCGATGGAACGCGCGCTTGATCGTCGCTTCGACGTTCTCCGGTGAAATGCGCGGGCGAAGCGCGATATAGTTCGTCACGCCGCGAACGCCGCGTAGATTGCGCACCGTTTCGGCGGCGCGTTCGCGCTGATAGTACCAATCGACGGTCCCCTCCAACGTGACGTGCCCGTCCTCGACGATCGCTCGAATATCGCTCGGCAACGTTACGTTCCAAGCGATGGCATTGGTGACTTCGTGAGCAATATCGGTATCGTCGCGCACGTGCATCGCCGGAAGATCGACGTCGAGCCGCTCGGCGACGGCCTTCACGCCTTTGACCCGTTTTGCGGCTTCCTCCGCCGCCCACTTCTCGGCGAAGCTGGCGACGCTCCCGGTAAGGGTAACGACGCCGTCCTCGGCGGTGACGCCGATCTGACGTGCATCGATCTGCGGATCGAGATCCAACTCGGCGAGCACGTCGTCGCGTAGCTTTTCGTTATTGACTTGTGACATGGTGAGGTTCTCCTCCATGCCCTATGCTAACGAGCCCGTGGGCGGTTTTGAGGAAAGTCTAGTGAAAGTTATGCGCGCGAACGCCGGCGAGCATCTTCGCGCTCTCCAACGGTTCGATTTCCAAGGCGAGCACGTCGATACAACCGCTCTCGTTTTGCAGGGTCCCGGTAACGATCAACGTTGCATTCGTCGCAATGACGCCGCGCGTTCGTTCGTAGAGATCGGGGCACTCTCGGGGAATCATCGGCACGCCGATGATTGCCCGAGGTAGTTCGCCCGCACTGCCCCCGCTCGTCCGGAGATCTATTTTACGGCTGCAATGTTACAATGGTATCGGTGCCGCGAAGCAACGGAAAATCCGCGAATGCCCTTCTCCAGTAGAGCAATGCGATTATTGTTTTCCCGGGCACAAGTTCACTGGGTAGAGCAGCGCAAAAATTTTTATTTTCAATTAATTTTGCGCGAGCGCATTTTAGCGGTAGCCCGTCGAGCGTTGTGTTGAAAGCTAACAAAAAATCGCGAATCTTGCCGCTTCGAGGATCCCGAAGCCATATCTCCATTTCCGCCGGCAACATTTTTGCCGAAAAAGCGTACCCCCCAAAAACGCCCACGGCAACACGAATGCGATTGGCACTGCGGGGACGAACCGGCACAAGCGCGATATATTCGTAATTTGGTTGGGGAACCACTCGAGGTGCCGGAGTAGTCCTGTTCGTGGTATTGACCGGGCCTGCGACTGCCGCCGACACGGGGTGCGCAACCGGTTGCGTAAGCACCACGAGGAGCGCGCAAAGAAGAACTTTGTTCGCCCAATTGATGAAAATGCAATGTTCACGCATGGGCTAATATGGATCCGTGAAGCCGGGGTCGATATAGGTGATGCCATTTTCAACGATCCCCGATAACGTCGAACGAGACGTAGATCCACCGCTCGTACAGGTTGCGTTCCGCGGAGCCGACGCTATCGTACGTGATGAAACGCCGGTCTTGGTCTTGTCGGCGGCTGCCGTTGCAGATAGTGCGCCTGTTGAAGGCGCGTTGATTGCCCCTGCGAGTCCCTCCTTCAGAGCTCCAGTTTCATCTGTTCCAAAAGCATTTACGAGATCGTTATGAATGAGCATGTGCTCCCAAGCCTGTTCACCGGGCGAGTTGGTCAGTTCGCCGGGAATGTTGCACATGGTACATGGAATATTTGCCGTGTTATAGTTGTAAGTCGTGCCATTAATCGTGAACGTGGCGCTGCTTGGCATGTTCGATAAAAATCCGGGCTGCGATTCATAATAGAGATGATCGGTCTCATGGTACAGGATTTGGGTGGGATCTTGACCGTTCGCTTCGGCCGCTGCCATTTGGGAAGGATCGTACGAAATGACGCCGGTTGTTGAATTTATTAACTGTGTATTGGCGGCCTGGCCCGCCTGGAGAGACGCGGGTTGAACCGTTACTTGGACGCCGGCGTTATGCACCGCTGCCATCAACGATTGAAGGGGCTTACTCCCCTGAATAAGTTTATCCGCCGTGTTCCCTTTCCCATCAAGGTCGTCCGAGCCGCCTGCCTTCGGCTGCAGGCATGATTGCGGAGTTGGTGTCGGCAACGGGCCGCATCCCGATCCGCCCGCATAACAGGGCAGACCGCAATTGACGTTGGCGCCGCAGGTGCCGGAACCACCACCCCCGGGGGTAACGATTATTCCACCGTTATCACCCCCGCCCGTACTCGGCTGGCATGAACCTTGGTACCCGTAGTTTTGCCAGGTGCATGGAAGCCCGCCGCCGGAACTCACATCGTCGGCATGCGCGCGACCGATTCCGTCGGGTAGCGCTCTCGTTCCACGAACGCCCGCCGGAAATGCTTCCCCATCGAGCGTATGTTCTGCCACGCGCTGCTCTGAGCCGCCCACGGCAGCGCTCGTACGGCGTGCCGAGGGAGCTGAGACGATCGCGGAGCCTTGCGCGCCCACCTGCGGTAGCGTGCTCCCCGATCCGCCGGAGCAGGCAGCGAGGCTACCGATAACAAGCAAGGTCATAAAGGTTGTTTGTTCTTTTAGGTATTTCACGAACTCTCCCGTTGATATTCGGTGGCAAAGCGGGTCACGGCAGGCCGTGACGGGCGCCGCTTCTCGGAATGGGGGGGGCACCTTTACATTAAGAACCTTTTTTTCGACGTGAGTACCTTAGTGAAAATTATGCGCGCGAACGCCGGCGAGCATCTTCGCGCTCTCCAACGGTTCGATTTCCAAGGCGAGCACGTCGATACAGCCGCTCTCTTTTTGCAACGTCCCCACGACGATCAACGTCGCGTTCGTCGCGATAATGCGGCTCGTGCGTTCGTAGAGATCCGGGCGCACGATGACGTTCACCAAGCCCGTCTCGTCCTCGAGCGTGAGAAACACGAAGCCCTTCGCGGTACCGGGGCGCTGCCGGGTAATCACCAATCCGCCGACGCGTACGCGCTGCCGATGCTTTGCGCGCGCGAGCGCGGTAGCAGAGAGCACGCCGCGCGCGTCGAGCCCGGCGCGCAGGTGCGCGATGCCTTGCGGCCCCGTCGTGACGCCGGTCGCCCAGAGATCGAACGCCGTTTGCTCGCGCGGTTGCAACGGCGCAAACGTTACCGCCGGCTCCTCGGTCTCCATCAAGCGCCCGAGTTCGCCGCGCCGTTCGCGTTCGTCGAGCGCGCGTAGCGCCCACATCGCCTCGCGACGGCTGCGATACCACGGTGCGAAGGCATCGGCGACCGCGAGGCTCTCGAGCCCTTCGCGGCTGAGATCGGTGCGCCGCGTGAAATCGAGGATATCGACGAAGGCTCCATCTTTCAACGCCGCCTCGAGCCGCTCGCGCTGCACGCTGCCGAGATCGCGTACCAGGTGAAAGCCGAGCCGCACCGCGCCGCTCTCGTCGACGAAACTCCACCATTCACTTACGTTGACTTCGATCGGTTTCACCACCACGTCGTGTCGCTTTGCATCGTTCACGAGTACCTCGGTTGCATAAAACCCCATCGGCTGGACGTTGAGAATCGCGGCGGTAAATTCGGCATGATAGCGGCACTTCAGATAGGCCGAAGCGTAGGCGAGCAAAGCGAAACTCGCGGCATGCGACTCGGGAAAACCGTAATCGGCGAAGCCTTCGAGCATCGCGAACAATTTTTCGGCGGCATTGCGCTCGATGCCGTTGCGCTCCATCCCCTCGATGAGTTGCGTGCGTAAGGCCTGCATTTTTTCGCGCGACCGTTTGTGTCCCATCGCTCGGCGCAAACGATCGGCCTCTCCCGCAGAAAAACCCGCCGCCTCTACCGCAAGGCGCATGCCCTGTTCTTGAAAGAGCGGCACGCCGAGCGTCCGTTCGAGCACCGGGCGGAGTTTCGGGTGCGGATACTCCACCGGTTCCAAACCGGCGCGCCTGCGTAAAAACGGGTGAATCATCTGCCCCTGAATCGGCCCGGGACGAACGATCGCTACCTGCATGACGAGATCGTAGAAACAGCGCGGTTTCATGCGCGGCAGCAGCGACTGCTGCGCGCGCGATTCGATCTGAAAGACGCCGATGCTATCGGCGCGTTCGAGCATCGCATAGGTGGCGGCATCGTCAGGCGGAATCGTCGCCAGCGAGAGCGGTGTTTCGTGAGGGCGGGAGCGCCGGTGGAGTGCGAAAGCCTCGTCGAGTAACGAAAGCATCCCCAACCCCAGTAGATCGATCTTGATGAGCCCGAGCGCGGCGAGATCGTCTTTATCCCACTGGACGACACTGCGGTCGCGCATCGTTGCCCATTCCAGCGGCGCGACGCGCACCAGTGGGTCGCGTGCAAGCACCATGCCGCCGGAATGAATGCCCAAGTGTCGTGGGAAGCCTTCGATGCGCGTGCAGAGCCGAAAAAGCCGCTCTTCGGTAGCGGAACGTTCGGCGGTGGGCGTCACCGTATCGCGAACCGTTCCCCGGCCGTAGGAGCGGCCACTCCGTAGATCGATTGCGAGGGCGGCGAGCCGTTCGGGGGCGATCCCTAACGCTTTGCCGATATCTCGCAACGCCGAACGCGAACGATAGCTGATCACCTCCGCCGCCATCGCGGCGTGCGCGCGCCCGTAGCGTTCGTAGACGTATTGAATGATCCGCTCGCGGTCGCGATGCGCGAAATCGATATCGATATCGGGAATCTCGTTGCGCTCTTCGGAGAGAAAGCGTTCGAAAAGCAAGTTCATTCCGACCGGGTCGACCGCGGTAATCCCCAGCGAGTAACAGACCGCGGAGTTCGCCGCAGAGCCACGCCCTTGGCAGAGCACCCCCATTTCGCTTGCCGCCCTGACGATATCCCAAACGATGAGAAAATAGCCGGCGAGATCGAGCTTAGCGATAATTCCCAATTCGTATTCGAGTTGGCGTTCTACCGCAACGGCGAGCGGACGACCGTAGCGACCTGCGGCACCTTCCATCGTGAGCGTACGCAGGTAACTCTGTCGCGTGAACCCAGCCGGAACGCTGAAGAGCGGAAACTGTTCGCTCAACGTTTCGAGGCGAAAACTCGCCCGCTCCGCAATCTCCAACGTCCGTTCGATTGCACCTGGATAATCGGCGAAGAGGCGTGCCATCGCACGCGGGCTCTTCAGGTGCGCCTCGGTATTGGAATCGAGGAGCCGGCGTGCGACGGCTTCCTTGAGCGTCACTCCGTGTTTGATGCAGCGCAATATCGCAGCGGTCTCCGCATCTTCGCGGTTCGCGTAGGCGACATCGTTGGTCGCAACGTACGGCAGATGGAGTCTCCGCGCCATGGCGATGAGTGATTCGTTCCGCACTGCGTCGTTTTCGTGGAGGTGGCGAACGATCTCGATATAGAGGGCATCGGGGAAGCAGGCATGCAGCGCTGCAAACGGCGCTCGAAGATCGCCGCAGAGTGCGATCAAGCCACGGTTATCGCCTTCGAAATCGGCGAGAGCGAGTTCGGGGGCGCCTTTCCTGCCGCGCAATTGCGCCCCCGAGATCAGTTCGCAGAGACGATGGTAGCCGCAGGACTCCGCGACGAGCAAGAGCACCGGAATACCGCCCGGTAGGTGCAGACGTGCTCCGACGATACCCGGCAACGCGCGCTCGCGGGCACGGCGTGCGAAGCGTACCGCACCGTACAATCCATCGGCGTCGGCGATTGCCAACGCCTCGATACCTAACTCGGCTGCGCGATCGACGAGCTCTTCGGGGTGCGAGCCGCCATCGAGAAAGCTAAAGTTCGAACGCGCGTGCAGTTCGGCATAGCGCGCGCGCTCATTCATAGACGCCGCAGAGGTACCAGCGCGTTTGGCGATGCACGATACGATACCAGCGTCCGTCGGCAAGCGCGACGTCGTATTCGTCGCGGGGCGGGAGTTCGCGCGCAACATCCTGCGTTCGCCACGGGCCCACGCACTCGCAGAGCAGGCTCGGAGGGCTCCCAAGCGCAACCGGAACTCCGCCGCGTAGTTCCACCGCAACCTCTCGTTCGGCGATGAGATGCAGCGGCGGGAGCGGCAAGGCAGGGAGCGCCGAAACGCGCACACCTTCAACCGCAGCGAGATCGGGCGGAAAGCGCTCGAACGTGAAACGCTCTTCGAAGGCATGCGCCGGGCGCAAACGCGCGCGCCGCACCGGCTCTCCGAGCAAGCCTTCTAAGCGAGCGAGTGCGACGGCAAGGTCTTGTCGCTGAACGCGTTCGCGCACGAAGAGCATCTGGCGACTGCCCGCCTCTTCGAGGCGCAGCGCGCGCACGCGCATGCCGACGACGGCCGCATCGAAACGCTCCCGTTCCAGGCGCGCACGAAGAACGTCGAAGATCGCTCGCTCCTCCGCCGTCGGAAGCGCAAAAAAGAGCTCGATGCTCCGCTCGCTCGCATCGTCGCAGAAAAAATCCACGCGGATGCCGCCGGCGCTCCGGCCGCGACGCACGCAACTCTCGGAGATCCGCCCGATCAGTACGCGCAACGCGAAGAGCAGTTGTTCCTGGGTCTGTGCTTCTCCCTCCCCCAAAGCACTCGCTTCGATCGGTAGGGTGAAGGCGCGCGGAACGAGCGAACGCCGCTCCGCGCCGTTTGCACGTAGGTGCCAGAGCGCCGCGCGTGCGCCGAAGCGACGCACGAAGGGTCCGTACGGAAGTGCCGCGAGTTCGCCGATACGTTCGATTCCCAACAGGACGAAGCGCTCGATCGTTCGTGGATCGATATCGAGAGCGCTCAGCGGAAAAGGCGCGAGAAACTCCGCTTCGCCACCAGCGGCAACGACGCAACCATCGGCTTGCCGCGCCGCCACTCCGGCGCAAAATGCATCTTCGGAGCATCCACAACGCACATCGACAAGAAAAGGAGCGAGCGTCGCCCGCACCTGCGCGCACCAACGTGCGGGCTCCCCGATGATGCCGTGCATATCGAGATACGCAGAGCCGAGAGCAGCATCTTCGACCGTCGGGCTGACTGCGTCGAGAGCGTCGAGCAACTCTTCCCAACGAGATTGCAGATTCTCTCCCTCGACGATTGCGCAGAGCAGCATCGCACGTTTCCCGTCCGCGCGCTAAACGGCGAGCATCGTTCGTTGCGACGCAGATATGGGGCGCAGGGCCCGTTCGTGCAGCGGCAGCCCGTCGTTCGCGCGCACCGCTTGCAGCGAGAGCGGAGGGCGCGCCGGAAGCGTGCGTGCAAGCGCTTCTACGGAGAAGGTATAGCCGAGGAGCGCAGCGCCGACGCTTCCGCGCCCGCAAAGGACGAAGCGTTCGTTACGGCAGCGCAAACGCAAGACCGGCAGCCCTGCGGGGGCATGCACTCCGTCGTCGAGGAAGGCCAGGAGCGTGCTGCCGGTCTCGCGCGCGAGCTGTGCAAAGCGTCCCCAGATCGCCGCGCTCCAGGCGCGCGCTCGCACGACGACGATGCGACAGACGCGCGAACGCAGGAGCGTATCGAGCGCACGAGCGAGCAGTCGCCCCTCGCGCACCGGCACGATCAACAAGCGTTCCAGCAACACGCCTGCTTCGACGAGCGCGGGCGGGTAGCATGCGCCATCGTCGAGGAGGGCGACGAAGGCGCTTCGGCTCGCTACGGCGAGCGCGCGAAAGGCGATCGCCCCTCGCCCGGAACTCGGAGCGCCTTCAAGCGTCACGAGCCCGCTGGGAAGCCCCCCGCCCAACGCGAGATCGAGCGCGGGGAGTTCGCAGGGGAGCCGCCGCTCCTGTAGCGGAGCGGGGCGTTGTACGGCGGCGAGACGCTCCTTCAGCGAGAGGAACGCCGCGCGCCGCTTCGCATGGGGATCGGGTAGAGGAAACATGGGAGGCTATCGTAATCGAACGTATGTTCGATGTCAACGCCGGAGTTTTCCCTCACCCGTCGAAGCGCCCGGAGGTGCCCAGCTTCTCTCTCCCCCGCACCTCGCGACAGGAGCGCGCCTTCTGCGCGACCGTTGCGGTGCTCGCTGCCGCACTCGCCGATCCGTGCCTCGAATTCGCTTCGAACGCGGGGTGGTTTGGACCCGGTCGTTTTACCGACCGCAGCATGGCCGACGTTCTGCCGACGTTACTGGTCGGTGCCTTCTTCCTCGTTGCCCAACTGCTCCGGATCTTCCGGCGCGCCTATACCCGCCTGCGGCTCGACGCCCCCTTGCGGCGGCCGCTCGTGGCGCTACTGCCGAGCATTTTCATTCTCCAACTCGCATTACTGTTCGTCATCGAGAGCATCGAACAGTTCGCCGTTGACGGGCATCTTCTCGGCGGGGCGCTCTGGCTGGGCGCGCCGATTCCCATCGCGCTCGCCATCCACGCACTCTTTGCAACGGGCATCGCGTTCCTCGTTGCAACGACGCTCCGGGAATTCACGCGTCGCGCACCCGAGCTTGCAGCGGCGGTGCGCCTGCGGCGAGAGACCCGTATCCCCCGCGCGACCGCTCTACGTCGCAACCTCGCCGCAGCTTTCTCCGCGCTGCCCGATCTCGTTTTTGGTTCCGTCGGCGAACGCGGCCCTCCGATGTGGGTGATTGCGTAACCTCCCCAAATCGCACGACACCCGTCGGAGTTCCACTCGCCCATGAAACGACAACGCGTGCGCCCGAATATGGCGCGCATTCTCATCGCCTGTGCCCTGCTCGCCTTCATCGGCGGCTTTGCGATCTTCTTCTCGCAGGGCGCTCGGCGTCTCGCCGGCGGCGTCGCCGCCCGCCTGACGCTGGGCACGCAGCCGATCGATATTCTGATCGTCGCCAACAATGCACGCGGCGTCGCCGCGAACGATCCGCTCGGCCTCGGCACCGCAGCCGGGCAGGCCGACGTCATTCTTCTCGCGCGGATCGACCCGGCGGCACACCGCATCTATGCGATCACGATTCCGCGCGATACGCTTTTCGCGCAACCAGGCTGGAACGATCCCGTACCGAAAATCAAAACACTCTTTTTTATGGGCGATCAAGAGAGCCCGCCAAAAGGGCCGCAAGAGCTTGCCAAAGCCGTCGCACGGCTCACCGGCCTACCCGTCGATGGCTATATCGCCGCGAATTTTGCGGGCTTCGAACGCGCGATCGACCTCGTCGGCGGCATTACCGTCGACGTCAAAAAGCGCATCTACGATCCGCGCCATAGCGGAGCGAATTTTCAACCCGGAGTGCAGCACATGAATGGGAAAGAGGCGCTCGCCTTCGTGCGCGTCCGGCAGAATATTGCCGGAAACTCCTATCGCATCAACGATTTCCAGCGCATGCAAGCGGAGGTTCAGGTGCTCGGCATTCTCCGCAATACCCTACTCGATCCGGCACGCGCGGCGACGCTCGTTCCCACGTTCGTCAAGAAAATGCACGGCGATATCGCGACCGATCTTCCGCAAGCCCGCCTCATCCAAATCGGCATCGCGATGGCCGGTGCGCCGGTCTACCAAGTTCCGCTCGGCTCGATCGACGATTCGATGACGCTCGCGCCGGCGAGCGTGCCGGGGATCAATGCCGAGGGCTATCTCGACGGCGCCGATTACGACGTGCTCGATCCTGCGGAGATCGCCCGACGGCTCGCGCCCTTCGGCGCGCAGACTCCGAGCCTGGGTATCGATTTCCCACCGCACGCGAGCGTGCATGTCACGCTCTATGGAAGCGCGCACATGGCGCTGCACTTCGAGCATCTGGGCTTTCAGGTGACGCGCGTCGGCGGCCCGACCGGCGCTCGGCGGGTCATCTACCCCTCGGCTCAGCCCGCTGCCGGTTGGGAGGCAGCGCGCGCACTCGGCGGCGGCGACGTCACCGTCGAACCCGGTGGGGGATCGACGGTGGTCGTCGAGGAGTGATCGCGTTTGCCGCTACGGGGCCTTCTGCGGAGGCCCCCCGGTGCAGATATGGGCGGCTTCGATGATCTGCGGCGCAACTGCATTCTGCCGTTTGGTCATCTCCTTACGCGTCCACACCATCGCCTGAGCAACCGCACGGATGGGGTTGTAGCCGAGGCTCAAGCCGGGAACGTTGCGCATATCGATTAACGACGGGTCGAGCTGACGCGGAGCGAGGCCGGCGTAGTTGTTGTTATAGAACTCCGGGTTCGGCGTCGCCGTCGCGATCGGATTGGTTTTGAGTTCTTGGGTACCATTGATCGCCCCGATATATTCAAAACCGGCATGTTGCATGGTTGCCATCTGCTTGGTCGCGACGAATCCGTTGATGAGGTCGAGCGCAAACTTCTGCGTGTTGAGCGCGCGCAGGAGCCCGGCCTTCAGTTTCGCTAAGGTTTTTGCGTCGTAGCTGTTCCCGCTCCGAAAGATCGCATCGTTGGCGAGCAATTTGTCGATCGCTTCGGTATTTTTGACCAGCGGCCCAACGAGATACTCCATTTTTACCTGTGCGAGTTGGCGCGCCGTCGCGCTGGTTTTTCCGCTGATGTTGTACCGTACGTAATCGTTGAAGAGCGGCTGACTCTTGGCGATAATTGCATTGTTCTGCAACATTAAGCCGACGGCCGGAGCGACCGCCTGGTGCAATCCGCTGCAGAGCGGACGCGCGATCACGTGGACGATCACCGGAAGATGCAACTTCGATTCGAGCGGATGTCCGCCGGTTCCGCCGCTCGCCGTGTCGGGAGTATGCTCCACGGTCGCTTGCGCTACGAGCCCACCTGCGGGTGTACTTTGTTGCGCACGAAGCGCCCCGGGCACGATCAGCGCTCCCAGTGCGAGGGCGGCTAGAGAGCCGAGCAGTCGATAACGGAATTTCATGGGGATCGATCCTCCTTAGTACCGGAACGACCCGGCCGGAGCAATCGTTTCGGCGCTCGCTACTCGGCTGCCTCGTCGACGCTTTCGAGCGCCTGTTTCTCCTCCGAGGTGATCACCTTGCTCAGATCGAGGAGGATGATCAGGCGCGTATCGACCTTACCGACGCCCTGGATGTACTCGGTGCCGATACCGGCGACCATCTCGGGAGCATCCTCGACGTTTTCAACCGGGATATTGAGCACTTCGGAGACGCTGTCGACGACGATGCCGACCCGTTTACTGCCGATGTCGGTGACGATAATGCGCGTCGATTTCGTGTGGTCGGCACGATTCATGCCGAAGCGCGTCCGCAGGTCGATGATCGGGATCAACTGGCCGCGCAGGTTGATGACGCCTTCCATGAAGCGCGGTGCGCGCGGCACGTGCGTTATCTCAACCATCCGAATAATTTCCTGGACCTGCGAGATATCGACGCCGTACTCTTCGGTTGCGAGCCTAAACGAGACGACCTGGAAGGTCTCGCCCGAGTACTGCTGCTTCTTCTCTTCTCTTTGCTCGGCCATCATGAACGTTATACCCCCGAAAACTCCGCGCGCGTTACCTTGCCCCCGGCATAGGCATCGCTCACGAGTGAATGTACGTCGATAATCAACGAGATCGACCCATTGCCGAGAATCGTTGCACCGGAGATTCCCGGAATCCGCCCGACGACGTCGGAGAGCGGTTTAATAACGATCTCTTGCTCGCCCTCGAAGGAATCGACAACCAGGCCGACTTGCTTCCCCTGTAAACCGACGATGACGATCATCACTTTCTCGGGGTCGCGTTCGCCGCCAAGCTCGAAAAAGTCGGCGATACGCAGCAACGGCACGACCTGGCCACGTAACGTGATGACCTCCGAGCCGTGGACGGTCCGTACGTCGGGCATCTCCACCCGCTGCGATTCGATCACCGAATCGAGCGGGATGGCGTAAAGTTCATCGACGACGCGGACGAGGAGCGCCTGAATGATCGCCAGCGTCAATGGAAGCTTGATCGTAAAACGCGTGCCTTGCCCGGGGGAGGAATCGACATCGAAGATGCCCTTGAGCTTGGTAATGTTCCGTTTTACCACGTCCATGCCGACGCCGCGACCGCTGACATCGGAGACTTCTTCGGCCGTCGAAAAGCCGGGGGTAAAAATAAGTTCGATGAGTTCGCGGTCGGTGAGGCGATCCTCAGTGCCGATGAGGCCGTTCTTGATCGCTTTCGCACGAACTTTATCGAGATTGATACCGCCGCCGTCGTCGGATATTTCAATGATGATCTGGTTGCCTTCGTGATAGGCATTCAGCGCGATCGTGCCCATACGCGCTTTACCCTGGCGTTCGCGTTCGTCGGGAGCCTCGATACCGTGGTCGACGCAGTTGCGCAGCAGATGCATGAGCGGTTCGCCGACTTCATCGACGATCGTCTTATCGAGATCGGTGTCGGCACCCGATATCTGCAGCTGTACTTCTTTGCCGCGCGCTTTGGCGACATCGCGAACGGTGCGTGGAAAGCGATCGAAGACCTGCCCGATCGGCACCATGCGGACCTTCATGATCGACTCTTGAATCTCGTTGGTCGTGCGTGCGAGGAGTGCGGCACTATCGGCGAGATCCTTTGAGAGCGGGCCGATGAGGCCGACCGACGCGTTGAGCGCTCGGTCGCCCATGAGTCGCCCGAGCGTCGTGGCGATATCGGAGATGCGGGTGCGATTGATGACGAGTTCGCCGACGAGGTTTAACAGCGCGTCGAGCCGATCGATATCGACGCGGATCGTCTGGGCGAGCGAACTCCGCTTCCCTTGGGGCGCAGCCTTTTTGGCGTCGGAGCTCTCGCCGTTTCGACTCGGAGGGGCGGAGGGGGCAGCGGCACGTCCCGGTGCGGGGGCGCTCTCGCCTGCCGGCGTTGAAGGCACTGCGGCGCTCGCGGCAGGCGCGGCGTTCGCGGCGGCCTCCGCAAGCATGCGTTCGATCTCGGCTTCGAATGCAGCGATCTCCGCTTCGTTCATCGGCTCGCTGCCGGAGGAGCCTCCCACCTCGCTACGATCGGGAGCTTTGCCCTCGATGACGTTCGATGTTTCGTTATAGATCGCGACGAATTGGTCGAGCCGTCCGGTAAATTCAGCGAGCCCGCTCGGCGGAGCGCTCTGGCCGATGGCGGCCTGAACGAGATCGGTGAGAAAGTCACGCCCGGAGAAGAGAATCTCGACGCTCCCTTCCGAGAGCGGCATACGTTCTTTGCGGAGCAAATCGCAGAGGTTTTCAAGTTTATGCGCGAGCCCCTGAACCTCGGTGAAGCCGAGCATCCCCGAGCTGCCCTTGATCGTATGCAGCGCTCGAAAGAGGGAGTTGACGATCTCCGGATCGGCCTGCCCGCTATCGACAAACTCCTCTAAGCGCAGCAGATCGCCGTCGATCTGCTGCAATAACTCCTCTGCTTCGTCGCGGAAGTACGCAACGAACTCTTCCTTATCGAATGGTTCGTCGGACATCGGCGATTCTCAAGCGCTCGTTCGGTGCAGCCCGGGCGAGCCTACTCGACGCCGAACGCCGAGAGCAGCGGTGTAAGCGACCCGGTCTCCGGAATCATGATGAACTGCCCCGCAACTTCTTTATCTTTATCGAGGAAACTGCTCTCGATGAGAAAGACGTCCTGATCCGGTAAAATCGACATCAGCGTGCGAAATGCAGCCTGGATCGTGCCGTAGGAGAGCGTCGGGACGGAGGGAAGCAAATTCACGCCGGTCAGTTGGATGATCGCCGTGAGATACGAACCGGCGATGATATTCCCGAGCTCCTTGAGTGTCGAATCGGCGATCGAATCAAAGATTTGAATGTCGCCGATGACGCGATGCAAAAACTGACTGACAAAGTCGAGCGCCTGTTCGCGGTCGAAGAGCACGACCATTTGGCCCGGTGCTTCCCCACGAACGTACATGTGGAGTGCGGCGACGGTGCGATTCTCATGCCCGACGCGCGTCGCCAGGTCGCGGAACTTAATGACGTCGATCCGCGGCTCGCTCAAATTGATCTTTGCATTGAGCAATTGCGAGAGCGCCGTCGCGGCATGCCCGGCGCCGATGTTGCCGACTTCCTTCAACGCATCTTTCTGAAGGTCGGTCAGGTTCATGCCCTGATGGCTCACGCGAGCACCTTCGAGATGGTTTCGAGAATTTTCGGTGGCTGGAACGGTTTGGTGATGAACGATTTCGCCCCGGCCTGAATCGCTTCCACCACCAACGCCTGCTGCCCCATCGAGGTGCACATGATGATCTTCGCGTTGGGATCCATCGACATGATCTGACGAACTGCGGTGATGCCGTCCATCTCCGGCATGACCATATCCATCGTCACGAGATCGGGCTGCAACTGCTTGTATTTATCGACTGCCTCGACGCCGTTTTGGGCCTCCCCAACGACTTCGTAGCCGTGTTTGGAGAGAATGCCCTTTATCATCATGCGCATGACGACGGCATCATCGACAATGAGGACCTTTTTACTCATCAAAAACTCCCAGAGCGAAGGTGCAATGATAGTTCACCGCTGAGGCGGCAAGGCCCCTCTGGGCGCCATCTTCGCCGTCGGTCACGCAAGCCCCCGGCTGCGCAACTCGGCTTGCCGACGATTGATGAACTCCACGATTGCATGGTCTTCCTCGGGGCGGATGCCATGGAAGCGTAGCCCATGCGAGAAACGACCCGAGCTTGCAATCCGCTCCTGCCGCATCACTTCGCCGAGCAGGACTAGCGGAGCCCCGCCCTCGCGCAAGCGGAGCTGTACCTCGACGCTCGTGCCGCGTTTGAGCTCTCGGTCGAGGATCAACGAACAGCCGCCGCGACTGATATCGCGGATATTTGCCTTGACGAACTCGCCCGTCCCCTTGCCGCCCGGTGCAAAGCGCCAGGTTCCCGGAACCAGCGCGTCGAGCCGGACGGTTTGGCGCTTCTGTGCGCCGCCCGCTCCCCCGCCTGCGCCGCTCACCGATGCCTGGGTAACGCGCGCCGGCATTGCCAGCGTCGTTCGATCTCCGCTCGCCGCGGTAATCTTCGTCGCGGCGCGGAGCCGGCCGTGCCCCGAATCGTAGAGCATCACGGCGCTCTCACCGGGGCGCCCGATCGCTCCACGGACGACGATCCCCTTGCCGGTAACGGCGTCGACCGAGACCGAGCGCGAGGGCCTTCCACCGACGACGACGTCGACGAAAGCGTTGGCATTGGGTAACTTCGATGCCGGAATGGAGGGTCCGCGCGAAAACAACGATTTGAGCATTTATACTCCCGACCCCATGGGTGCTGAGCTGGTTTCATCGGTTGCCGAGACCTGTCCGATCGATTCGACGCGGAGCCCCGGAGCGATTTCAGAGTAGGAGAGAACGACGAGGTTGGGTGCGGCGCGTTCGGTGAGCCGCTTGAGCGCGAGCCGCACCGAAGGTGATGCGAGCACGATCGGTTGCAAGCCTGCATTCTGTGCGATCGATATCTGCCGGGAGAGCGATGAATAGACCCGCGAAATCGTCGTCGGATCGAGCAATGCATAGGCATCTTCGCCGCGTCGCACCGCCTCCGCGAGCAGCGCCTCCAGGCGCGGATCGACGGTGATCACCGAGAGCAAGCCCTCCTCGGCGTACTCCGAGGAAATATGACGCGCGAGCGCCGCACGCACGCGCTCGGTGAGGAAATCGATGTCCTTGCTGCTGCGGGCCGCATCGGCCATCGTTTCGAGAATGAGGACCAGGTTGCGGATCGGAATACGCTCGCGCAACAGGTTCTGTAGAACGCGTTGCACCTCGCCGACCGAGAGTAAGCCGGGAACCAGCTCTTCGACGACGACCGGGTAGTGCGTTTTGATGTTGTCGAGCAACGCCGAGGTCTCTTGGCGGCCGAGTAGGTCGGGAGCATGCGCGCGAATGAGCTCGGTCAGGTGGGTGGCGATCACGCTGGTGGGGTCGATGACCGTATACCCGGCCATCTCCGCCTCGGAGCGCAACGATTCGGGGATCCAGAGCGCCGGCAATCCGAACGCCGGTTCCTTCGTCGCGATACCGTCGAGTGGTTGCGTGGCCGTACCCGGATTCATCGCGAGCAATCGGCTCACCATCACTTCGGCCTGCGCTACCTCCAAGCCGTAGATCTTGACGCTATATGCGCTGGGCTTGAGTTGGAGGTTGTCGCGGACGCGGATCGGGGGCATGACGATACCGAGTTCGCGCGCAGCCTGACGCCGAATGAGCGTGACGCGTTCCAGCAGATCGCCGCCCTGGTTGACATCGACAAGCGGGATGAGACCGAAGCCGATCTCGAGTTCCATCGGATCGTAGGAGAGCAACGGCACGACACTCTCGGCGGGCTTCGCCGGAGCATTCTTCGCAACCGCAGCCGCCTTTGCCGCCGCTGCTGCAGCCTGTACGGCAGGCGAGCCCGCGCGCCGACGCGAGTAATAATAGAAGAACAGTAATGCCGACATCGGCAACATAAAGAATCGAGCGAGCCCGACGATCCCGAAGATGCCGGTCATGACCGCTGCGATAAGGATGGCAAGTGGCTGGGAGTTCAACTGCTTGGTGAGTTCGCCGCCGAAATCCGATTCGGCAGCGGCGCGCGTGACGATGATGCCGGTCGCCGTCGAAATCAAGAGCGCGGGAACCTGCGTGACGATTCCTTCCCCGACAGTGAGCAACGTAAAGGTCGCCAACGATTGCAACACGGTGTAGTGCAGTTGCACGATGCCGATAATGAAACCACCGATAATATTGATAACGACGATAATGACCGCAGCGATCGCGTCGCCGCGAACGAACTTACTCGCGCCGTCCATCGCGCCGTAGAAATCCGCCGAACGCTGAATATCTTTACGACGTTGGCGCGCCTCGGCCTCGGTGATAAGGCCGGCATTGAGATCGGCATCGATCGCCAATTGCTTTCCGGGCATCGCATCGAGGGTGAAGCGCGCGGCGACCTCGGCGACGCGCCCCGCACCGTTGGTGATGACGACGAATTGAATGACCACCAAGATCAAGAAGATCACCATGCCGACGGCGTAATTTCCGGCGATCACGACCTGGCCGAAGAACTGGATGACCTCGCCGGCATAACCGTTGGTGAGAATCGCGCGCGTCGCGGTAATGTTCAAGGCGAGCCGGAAGAGCGTGACGATCAGCAGCAGGGTCGGAAAGACCGAGAACGAGAGCGCGTTTTCGGCGTAGAGGCTTGTGCCGATGATGACGAGTGCGCCGGTGATATTGAGCGTCAGCAATGCATCGAGGACCTGCGTCGGCACCGGAACGATCATCAAAAAGACCAGCGTAACCGCCGCACCGGCAACAAAGACCGGGGTCGTCGCGGCTATCCGTTGACCGATGCTCGGGCGCGCCGGCGCGCTCGTTGCCGAAGCCATTTACGCGATCGTCTTTCTCTTTAACCGGTACACGAATGCAATCACCTGCGCGACGGCTGCGTAGAGGTTCGGCGGGACCATTTGGTCGAGCGCGACCTTCTCGTAGAGCGTACGTGCAAGAGGGGGGTTCTCCAATATCGGTACCCCGGCCTCGCGCGCGATCTCACGAATGCGTAAAGCCACGAGATCGGCCCCCTTCGCGACGACGACCGGGGCCTCCATGTCGATCTCATCCCACTCCAGCGCCACCGCGAAGTGTGTCGGGTTGGTAACGACGACCGTCGCACGAGGCACTGCGGAGAGCATCCGACGACGCGCGAATTCGCGCTGCCGCCGTTTGACGGCACCGCGCACCTCGGGGTTCCCTTCGGCCTGCCGCATCTCGTCCTTGACCTCTTGCTTGGTCATCTTCTGGTTTTCCATGAAGTTCCAGCGCTCGTAGGCATAATCGAGAATGCCGACGATCACCAGTAAGATCGCGAATTTGAAGGTGATATCGTAGATCAGTCCGCCGACCGCACTGAAGACGCCGAAGGGCGACATCTCGCCGAGCGAGAGGAAAAAGCCGAGATTGCCGGCGACGGTCGAGTACAGAATGACCGCGACCGCACCGAGTTTGATGAACTGCTTGAGGAGATTGACGGCGACCTGTTTTGAGAAAATACGTTTGAAGCCGCTGAGCGGATTGAGTTTGGAGAAGTTCGGCTGAAGCGGCTGCAACGTGAAGAGCAGCCCGACCTGGACGACGTTAAGCAGAACGCCGAGACCGAAGGCAATTGCGAAGAGCAGCGCCATGACGACCACGACGCTGCCGAGCGTCTTCGCGAAGATTCCCCAGACCGAGTCGATCGTGAGCGGATCGTACGAGGCGATATGGCTGAGGGCGATCATCGTTCCGGGGCCAAGCCCGCCGAAATCGCTGCCGGCGAAAAAATGCAGCGCCAGGATCGCGCCCAAGAAGATCCCCGCCCCGGCCAGCTCGGTGCTGCGGGCAAGTTGGCCCTTCTTCCGCGACTCCTCAAGGCGCTTGGGAGTCGCGCGCTCGGTTTGTTCAGGACGCGGCATCGCCCGCTTGCTCCAGAGTCATTTCCAAAGGCATTTCCTCCACAACGCCGCTTCTTCTTGCCGAAACCTGCGGGAATGGGGCCCTCGCGCGATAAAAGAATGGGGCTGGCCTTAAGCCCGACCTTTTCAAGTACCGCGACAAGGAGTCTCCCACGTTGTATCGTCCGCTGGTCACGCTCTCCGGCGTGTTATTCGCTGCCTCGCTCCTCACCCTCGGCGCGCTGACCGGGTGCGGACACGCAACGCCGATCTCCTCCGCGGCTTCCCCGACCGCAACCCCCGTCGTTCCCTCGGTCACGGCAGAGTTTGCAATTCCGACGAGTTCGGCCGGGATCACCGCCCTAACGATCGGCTCGAACGGCTCGATCTGGTTTACCGAAGGCGGTGCCGATAAGATCGGCCAACTCGAAACCACCGGCACCGTCGTCGACTACCCGCTTCCGACGGCCAATGCTCTGCCCGACGATCTCGTGGCCGCACCCGATGGAAACCTGTGGTTCACCGAGTTCAACGGGAACAAGATCGGGAAAATCAACACCTCCGGCACGACGATCGTTGAATACGCGCTTCCCACCCCGGGCTCGGAGCCCGAAGGCATCACGCTCGGCTCCGATGGCGCACTCTGGTTCACCGAAGCAGGCACCTCGAAGATCGGCCGCATCACGACCTCGGGAACGATCACCGAGTACGCAATTCCGACGGCGAACGCCGATCCGACGAGCATCGCCTCCGGAAGCGACGGCGCGCTCTGGTTCACCGAGTACAACGCCGCAAAGATCGGCCGCATCTCGACCTCGGGTGCGATCAACGAGTACCCCGTTGCCGCGGGAAGCAACCCAACCTCGATTCTTAGCGGAGCGGACGGCGCACTCTGGTTCTTAGAGCAAGGCACGAACAAGATCGGCCGCATGCTGACCAACGGTACCGGGCTCACCGAAACGACACTCGGGGTCGCGACGGCCTCAACGCCGACCATCGGCGCGATCGCGGAGGGTGCCGATAGCAACTTCTATTTCACCGATATCGCCGGCAATAAAATCGGCCAATATCTCTCCAACGGCGGCGGGCTCTCCGAGTATTCGATCCCGACGGCGAACTCAAGCCCGCTCGCAATTGCGATCGGCCCGGATCGACGCATGTATTTCAGCGAAACCTCCGGCAACAAAATCGGACAGCTCTCTTACTTTTAGGTAAAGCCTCTCGCGCTGAGGAGGTTATTCTGTCACGCCGCGGAGGTTATCCTGTCACGCCGAGTAGGTTGCGCAGCAACCGTATCGAGGCGCCGCACGCGATCTGCCCTCGATACGGCGCGGGATCCTGCCCAGAGCGCGCGTAGCGAGTCGAAGGGCGCCCTTCCATGAGAAGGCCGGTCTTGTCAAGTGGTTTTTCGTCGTGTTCTCTACATCGTTTTCGTTCGAGGTCTCCGCTGGTGAACTTCCGAGGTGACGTCGTCGAAGAATTCGGTCCGCCCCGCTTCCATCCGCACTCGTGGT
>Ga0080006_1161907_pt1 | contig 36948 bp, 28 predicted proteins | sample RS3BMetagenome_FD_69209 | JGI IMG/M metagenome (GOLD analysis project Ga0080006, IMG submission 69209) | Ferric oxide microbial mat and aquatic microbial communities from Rainbow Spring, Yellowstone National Park, USA - RS3B (SPADES... ...
AGCCCGGCCAGCTGTTCCAGGACCGCCCGGTCGTCGAGCACCCCGCTTTCGAGGGTCGCCGAGTGGATCTGGTAAAGGCGAACATGACTCCCGAGCGTCTCGAAGGTCTCCCCGGCCTGACGCTTCAAGGTGGCGAGCGAGTGGTCCTTGACCTCGTGGTGTTTGGCCTCGATCTTCCAGTCCGCCGTGTAAGTGTAGCCCCATTTCGAGCCGATGATCGGTCCCCGGTCGCGGTAAAGCCCCCGCGATTTCAGCCAAGAGGCCAGGAAGGCCTCGGCCCGGCCGTAGGATCTTGCGGTGTCAATATAGAAGACCGCCTTCGAATAGGCGAAGTCGAGGACCTCGGAGGCACGAGCTTCCATCGACCCGACATCCAAATCGCCCCCGAGGTCTTCCGAATGTCCCAGGTTGATATAGCCCGGCCGGCCGAGAGCGGCCAGGCCCAGGCCAATCTGGGAAACGTAAAAATCCGAATCACCCAGTCGATGCTGTCTCATGGGTCGACCACCAGTTCGGGCAGGTACTTGACGGGCAAGGTCCCGTGCGAGAGAACCGCCTCGTGGAACCTAGCGAGGTTGAACCTGTCCCCCTGGGTTCGCTGGACCTTCTGACGAAGTCGATAGAAGGCGAGGCGGCCGACGAAGTAGGTCGAGAGCTGCGCCGAGGATTGCTTGGATCGGATGATCTTGCCCACGGCTTCGCCTTCGGACTGAAACGCCCGGCCGACGAGGAGTTCCATCGCCTGCTCGTCGGTCATCCCCTCGGCGTGCATCCGGCGATCGAGGATCGCGTTGACGACCGCGCGGAGGTAGAACTTGAGCTGCTGGAGCCGGAGGCCGGGGTCGCCGTCGCCGAACCCCTGGTCGACCATCATCTGCTCGGTATAGACCGCCCAGCCTTCGGCGAAGGTGCCCGAGGAGAGGACCCGGCGGATCATCGAGGGGACCCGGTTGCTGTACGCAAGCTGGACGTAGTGGCCGGGATAGGCCTCGTGGATCGTGAGGATCTTGAGCATCGAGGCGTTGTATTCTTCGAGGAAGCTCTCGACCCGCTGTGGCGACCAGTCCAGGGGCGGCGGGCTGATGGCGTACTCGCTGACGGCCTTGCGGTCGAGCGGCGGCGAGGGGTTGAGGTACGCGACCGAGTTGCCTCTCATGAACTCGGGCATCGCGATGATCTGGCACTGGTCGGGGTCGGGCAGGGTCAGGATTTTCTTGTCGCGGATGAACGCCTTGATCTGGCCGACGGTGCCCCGGGCATCCTCGACCAGGGTCTCGGGCGTGCCGTGCTTGCCGGCCACGGCCTTGAGGACCCGGGCCGTCATGAGGCGTCGACCGGCGGGATCATCGGGCGGGATCACCTCACCGGGGAAGGTCGTGCCCCACATCTGCCGGGCGATCACGGCCATTTCTCCGCTGACCCGATCCGCCTCGGCCTCGGCTTCCTTCAAGACCTCGTCGGCCGAGATCCCTGAATCCAGCTCGCGGTCGAGCTTCTCGGCAAAGAGTCCGCGGCCCACCCGCCAGTCCTCGGTCGACCTCGGCAGGACCTCGTCCTGAAGGAACTTGAGGTGCCGGTTCAGAGCCTCGACGATCACCCGGGCTTTCTCGCCCAGTTCGCCTTCCCCCCTGGGCAGGCCGGCGAAGGTGAACAGGTCGTTGGTGTAGAAGCCGATGGCCCCCCTGGTCTGACGGATGGCGGTCTCGGTCTTGACCCTGGGCGGATTCTTGATCGTGGTTCGGGCGACGTCGACCACCTTCGGCACCAGGGCCATCCGGGCCAGGGCGTTCCTGAGGTTGACCTCTTTGGGCGCGGTTGACTGGGCAAAGAGGAGGTAAACCCCCTCGGTCAGATAGTCGCCGTAGACCCTCGGGTCGTCCTCGAACGGGTGAAACCGCTCGGATCGCCAGATCGTCTCTTCGAGCGAGTGGCGAAGGATTTCCCGGTTGATTCGGCCGTCGCGGCTGAGGGTTTTCGGATCGAATTGCTGGAGGAGTTCGCCCAGGGTCTTGCGAGCGAGTTCGACCTGAGCCGCGCGGGCCTCGGCGGAGAGGTCGTCGAGCTGGTCGTCGAACCGGTGATCGCCCAGCCGGGTCGCCTGGAGCGGCTCGAGCCGGAAGCTTTTTTCGAGAAAGTCGCGAAAGAACGCTTCAAGCCGCTCGTCATCCCGGTTCGGTCCGTCCGCCCCGGGGGCGAGCCCCGGCATCAAGGCCAGGCCGATCAGGAAACCGAAAATCCCGCCGATTCGCATGCGATTGGACCCTTTGTTGATGTCGAGGCTCGGGCGAATCAAGGAATTGGAACAGATCCGACCGTGAAATTGAACGGGTAAGCCCATCAACTGGCCCCGATCGCCCGGCGTCCTTGTTCCCCCAGGCATCACCAATTCGCCTGACGTCCAATTCTTCGCAAGTCCACCATCTTCCCGAACCGAAGAAGTTGAGGAGTCGCCATTCGGCGATGGTTGCGGGTCTGCGTTGACGGGGGACGCTCGATGGGCTATGGTCCCCGATCGCAGAGATCCGGCCGGCTGGGTCGGGCTGTCCGAAGGACCGGGCGGCTCGCGAACCTTCGGCCCGTGCCCGTCGGGGTGCAGGGAGGCACACGATGGCCTTGATCACCGATGCGCCCCAGGGTCTCGATACCGAGGCGGATGGGCTCGCCTTCGCCCGGGATGTCTTGCGAATCGAGGCCCTGACCCTGGGCCTGGTCCGCGACCGACTCGACGCGACCATTGCCCGGGTGGCCGACCGGATCTTCCGGTGTCGGGGCAACGTGATCGTGACCGGGATGGGGAAGGCGGGGATCGTCGGCCAGAAGCTGGCGGCCACCCTGTCTTCGACTGGAACCCGGGCCTTTCCGCTCCATCCCGCCGAGGCGATCCACGGCGACCTCGGTCGGATTCGCGAGGATGACGTCGTCATCGCGCTCTCGCAGAGCGGCGAGACCGAGGAAGTCTTGCGGCTGATCGCGCCGATCCGCCGGCTCGAAGCCTATCTGGTCGCGATCACCGGGCGGGCCGAAAGCTCGCTGGGTCGGTCGAGCGACCTCTGCATCGTCCTCGGCTCGATTGAGGAAGCCTGTCCGCTCGGCCTGGCCCCCTCGGCGAGTACCACGGCGATGATGGCCGTCGGCGATGCCCTGGCCTTGCTGGTCAGCCGGCTCCGCGACTTCCGGGCCGAGGATTTCGCGCTGTATCATCCGGGCGGAAGCCTGGGCCGTCGCCTGGCTTACGTTCAGGACCTGATGAGGACCGATCGCCGGCTCCGCAAGGCTCCGCAGTCGCTCAGCGTCCGCGAGGTCTTCGTCGGCCTGGCCGGTCCAAGACGGCGGTCGGGCGCGGTCCTGATCGTCGATGACCTGGGCAAGCTGGTCGGGATCTTCACCGACTCCGACCTTGCCCGGCTCTTCGAGCGTCGCCAGGACGACCTGCTCGACCAGCCGATTTCCGAGGTCATGACCCGCGACCCGTTTCAGGTCGTGGTTGGTTCGAGCGTCGCCCAGGCGGTCGAGATCATGAAGTCGGGCAAGATCAGCGAGCTGCCGGTGGTCGACCGATCGGGCCATCCGGTCGGCCTGATCGACCTGACCGACCTGATCGGCCTGGTCGCGACCGACCCGGAGGAATGACCAGGCATGGCGATTGCTTCCCCTCACGACTTGCCCGCTCGGTGCCGGGCGATCGAGCTTCTGGTCCTGGACGTCGACGGCGTCCTGACCGATGGCGCGATCGTCATCGACGACCTGGGGGTCGAGTCCAAGCACTTTCACGTCAAGGACGGGGGCGGAATCGCCCTCTGGCGGAAGTCGGGTAAGAAGGTCGCGATCCTCTCGGGGCGGTCGGCAGCCTGTGTCGATGTCCGGGCGAAAGAGCTGGGGATCACGCCGGTGATTCAAGGGTCCACCGACAAGAAAGCGTCGATCCTGTCCTTGATCCAGGAGTTAGGACTCGAACCCGGTCAAGTTTGCGCGATGGGGGATGATCTGGCCGACCTGCCCATGCTGGGTGTCTCGGGGCTGGCGGCCTGTCCGGGCGACGCGGTGGCCGAGGTCATCGAGTCGGCCGACATCGTCAGCCATTTTGACGGTGGCAAGGGCGCGGTTCGCGAGGTGATCGAGATCCTGCTCAAGAATCAAGGGACCTGGGACGGGCTGGTGGCCGGATATCGGGTCGAGGGTGGATCGGGATGATAGACTTGTGCGGACCGGGGGCCGAACTTGAATCTTTTCGGCTCTTTTTTGTCATTTTGACAGTCGAAGTGCGGTTGAGTCGGTAGGTGGGGAGCGGGTGGCGATCGGCCGATTCTTTTAAACACACGGATTCCATCGTGTTCAAGAAAGCCCTGAAGATCGCCGTCTCCTTTTGCTTCCTGGTGGGGGCGTACGCCGGGTATACCCGGCTCTTCGCCATTGTGACCTACCACCTGGGCGTGTCCACCGAGGACGTCAGCGTCAAGTTCCCCGAGTTCGAGACGAAGACAGCCAAGAAGGCCGCCGACCTCGCCCGCGAATCGTTCCCGAAAGGCCACTGGGCGAGCTTTCCCGAGCTCAAGCTCCAGTACTACGAAGACATTCACGGGATGTACCTCTACTCGCAGGACTACGAGCTTCTCAAGGAAAACAAGCAGCTCCACGTCAAACCGTTCGCCCTGATCTGGATGTCGAAGGACGGCAAGAAGCGGCAGACCGCGACCAGCGACGAGGCCTACATCGACTTCAGCCAGCCGATCTTCTCGGCCAAACCGGGCACCGGGCCCTCGAAGGTGCTTCACATCACCTTGCAGGGCGATGTCCGGCTCCGCGACGACAAGGGGACTCTCGAAGACACGAGCGACGACCTCCGGGTCGGCCCCTTGACCTCGGTCGACTTCGACGACGAGAAGCAGTCGATCACCTCGGACTCCGAGGTCTTTCTTCAGGATCGCGACCTGACGCTGACCGGGATCGGCCTCTTGATCAAGCTTCGCCGCAAAGGGGGGGCGCCCGAGACTGGCGGCGGGCCCTCGGGCTTCGAAGCCGAGAGCGCCGATGTCTGGAAAGACATCCACATCGTCGTCAATGACGTGACCTCCGACGGGGTGCTTCCCGGCAAGGCCAAGGTCGAGAAGACCGGCAAGACCCCGGTCCAGGTCTGGTCCGATCGCGCCATGCATATCGACCTGCCCAAGCCTCGCGACCCCAATTTCGTCGGCCCGCCCGACCCCAACCGCCCGCCCGACCCGACCTTCGTCAAGTTTCTCACCAACGTCCGGGTGATCCGGGGGACCGACAAGACCGACCAGCTCAACAGCGACACGCTCGACCTGACCCTCTTGCCCGACCCCAAGCCGCCGAAGTCCGCCGAAGAAGAAGTTGATTCCGAGGACGAGGAAGCCGCCAGCGAAGGTCCGATGAAAGACCTCAAGATCCGGGTCGCCCTGGCCCGGGGGGACGCCGTCTGGCTTCAGTCGGAGGCTCAAGGTCTGGTCGCCCGCTGCGTCGAGCTGAAATACGAGAAGCACGCCTTCGAGAACCTGCCCGATATCACCTACCTGAACGGGGGTCGCGGCAAGAAACTGATGGTCGAGAAGGTCGAGTTCGACACCAAGGCCCCGACGCCGAACACGATCAAGTCGATCATGCGGCTGACCGCGCTCGACGCCACGATCTTCGAGACCGGTGGCTCGGGTGGCTCGTCGAAGGTCGTCGCCCGAGGGCCCGGCAAGACCGAGGAACGCCCGGCGAGGAATGCCTCGGTCGCCCGGACGGTCTGGTTCGAGGACGAGATGGAGATGCTCACCTGGCACGACGGCGTCGACGCCACACCGACGCCGAGCCCGCTGGCCTCCCGGTCCCTGAGCCAGGCGCGGCCCCCGGTGAGCAAGGGGACCCTCCGACGCCTCCTGACCCTCACCGGGGTCTCGAAGCTGGTCGACCACAACACGTCGACGACCCTCGACGCCCGACGCTCGATCGTCGCCGAGTTCCAGGCCGAGCCCAACCTCCCGCCGCTCAAGGGAGAAGGGCCGACGCAGATCAAGTGGCTCGACGCCTTCGAGGATGCCCACCTCACGGCGCCGAACAAGGCCCTGACCGCCCGCCAGTACCTCAAGGCCAAGTTCGAGCCGGCTCCGACACCGCCGAAAGTCGTCGCGGCAGCCGCCCCCGTGCCGGGAGCGGTCCCCGCCGCCGGTCCCCTGGTCGCCTCGGCCACGCCGCCGCCGACTCCCGCCCCGGTCGAAATCAAGGCCGAGCCCGAGCCCCAGCCGATCAAGTCCGAGCCTCTCGTCGACGGCCGGGCCGACCGGGTCTGGGCGTCGGTCCAGCTTGGCGAGTCGGGGGATTCGCCGAACAAGGGCAAGGGAGAACTCAAGAACGCCCAGCTTCGAGGCGGCGTCATGGTCCACCAGGACCCCGCGCCCGGCAAGCTCTACGGCTCAGACGCCAGCGGCGAGGCGCTCGACCTGACCAATCAGGGCAACGGCCTGATGAAGATGGTCGTCAAGCGCGAGGAGCCGCAGGCGTTCGACCCCAAGACCCGCCTGGCCTCGGGCTCGAACAACAACAAGGGACGATCACCTTCGCTGTCGGCCTCGGCCTACGCGCCCGCCCGGGTCCAGACCGAAGGGAAGACCATCGAGTCGTCGGATATCATCGGACTCGATCAGAAGATCGACTTCCTCTGGGTCCAGGGAGCCGGGATCTTCACCCAGGCGGTCGACAACGGGTTCCTCGACGACAAGGGGATCGACGACCAGGCCAAGGCCAAGGGTAAGGACAAGGAGAAGGCCAACAAGGGGCAGATGGCCATCAGCTGGAACCACGAAATGCGGTTCTACGGCAAGTCGGCGGACCTCGAAGGCCGACCCGCCGCCAAGGTCGAGTTCCGGGGCGAGTCGATGGACGTCCAGACCCCCAATGGCAAGCGCGAGTTCCGCCGGGGGGTCGAGGCCAAGATGCCCGACTCGTTCATCAACACCGACACCATGGACGTCTACATGGATCGGGTCATCGCCTTCAACAAGGACTCCCGGAACAAGCCCGCCGCCAGGCCCGACGATCCCAAGGAGCCCGACGCCCAGGTCGCCATGCTCGACTGCATCGGCAAGGACATCGTCGAGAACGGGATCATCAGGCACCCCGGGGTCGACATCACCAGCCAGAAGCTTTTCCCCGACAGCAAGGATCTCAAGGAAAAGCAGAGGATCTGGGGCGAGCACGTCATCTACGACAAGCGCACCGGCAACTTCTACGGCCCAGGGTCGGGCACGGCCTGGATCTATCGCCGCAAGGACGGCGACTCGCCGGGCGAAAAGCTCTCGCCGCTCGAACTGACCAAGATCAAGTACAGCGACGGGATGCGCGGTCGGTTCGGGGTCGCCAAGGAGAAGACGGATAACGAGCGCCGCGACGCCGAGTTCTTCGGCGCCGTGCAGGCGGTCAACGGCACGGTCAACACCGGCAACAGTGACATCGACTTCGACCAGCTTTCCCGGAGGCCCGACGCCGTCTTCCTCACCTCGGACGTCCTCAACATTTTCAGCTACCCGATGCCGCCGGGCTCGAAGCCGGCGAACCGCCAGCTCCTCGACGCCCGAGGCAACGCGCTGGCGAGAACCAACGGCGACTCGATGCAAGCCGACCGGGTCACGTATAACTCGGAGAATTTCCTCCTTTACGCCTACGGATACGACGGCAAGGAAGTCTCCTTGACCAAGCAGGACAGCCCCGGCCAGCGGCCCTCGACGCCCGGTCGAGGTAAGACACTCCTCTACAACAACAAGACCCACCAGAGCAAGTTCGACGACCCGCAGGCGCTCTCGTTCGTCGATCTCAAGTCGGGCATTCGGGCCAGGGCCTTCGCCCCCGACCTCGGCGGGACCCCCAAGCCGATCGACCCGGCCAAGCAGCCGCGAACTCCCTTCCAGCGCCAGGGCCGCCAGTCCGACGAGCGCTATGGCTTCTCGGCGCGTTGATCCGGCGGTTCGAGTCGCTCTTTCTCCAAGGATTCCCGACCGATCGCTCGCATCGGACGTCGCTCGGGCTTATGCTGGCGAATCGGCCGAGTTCCCTCGGCCTCTCTCTGGCCTGGATCAACCGCACGCACCGATCATCGGGAAAAAGGAAGGGTTCGCCCATGGACCGATCGTTCGCCCCTTCGCGACGGGGTTTCCTGAGGCTCGGCGTCTCGGCCGCGGCGCTCTCGACCCTGTCGACGGGCTCCGCCCCGCTCGCCGCCGCTTCCTCGTTCGACCCGCCCGGCCCGCCTCGCGACCCCTGGCTCGGCCTGAAGATGGGAATCGCGACTTATACCTTCTCCAAGCTCAAGACCGACGCCGCGATCGAGGGGATCAAGCGGGTCGACCTCCATTATTGTTCGATCAAGGACGCCCACCTGCCGCTCAAGAGCACCAGGGAAGAGCGACAGGCCGTCGCGAAGCTGTTCAAGGCCGCCGGGATCACCCCCCTGAGCTGCGGCAACATCTCGCCAGGCAAGGACGAGACCGCGATCCGCGAGAAGTTCGAGTACGCCAAGGATGCGGGCATCCCGACCATCGTCTGCACCCCCGACAAGGCGACCTTGCCGATCCTCGACAAGATGGTCAGGGAATACGACATCAAGATCGCCATCCACAACCACGGACCCGAAGACAAGCTCTGGCCGTCCCCCTACGACGTCTGGGAAGCTGTCCAGTCATATGACCCCCGGGTCGGCCTCTGCATCGACGTCGGCCACACCGCGCGAGCCGGAGTCGACCCGGTCGAGTCGATCCGGAAGTGCTCGGCGAGGCTCCACGACGTCCACATCAAGGACATCTCGGACAACTCGGCCGGGTCGAAGTCGAAGCCGGTCGAGCTGGGCCGAGGCGTCCTCGACCTCCACGGCATTCTCCAGGCCCTGCTCGACATCAAGTTCGCCGGCCACCTCGGCCTCGAATTCGAGAAGAACCTCAACGACCCGATCCCCGGCACCTGCGAGAGCATCGGCTATCTCAAAGGTGTGCTCTCAGGGATGAAGACGGCCTGATGAGCCACCCGATCAAGAGTCTGACCAGGGTTTCTGGTGCGGCCATGACAACCCCCCACCCCGGCCCTCCCTCGCAAGGGGGGAGGGATGAAGACGCAAGCGGATGGCTGTCTTATCTGGTTCCCTCCCCCCTTGCGGGGGAGGGTTAGGGTGGGGGGTGTCGCGACATTACCAGAAAATATGGCCTCAACCCCCGACAAGTTGATTCCGTCGAGCCCCTCGACCTTCCGCCATCCATCGCGTAAGATTGGAAGTCTCTCCCTCGACCGCGAGCCGACCTCGATCGGTCTGGTTGGATTCGGCCCCGCCGCCCTTTGACCGCCGGAATTTTCGAGCGATGACCCACCAGCACGACGATCTCGCCGGCACCGAGGTGCCGTTCGCCCCCTCGTTCGTCCATCGGCTCTACGTCACCAACGACGTGCTCGGCGCCGATCAGGAGGTTCTGGCCCGGGTCCTCGAAAAGTCGGGGGATCGGCCGGCGAAGGTCCAGTTCTGGGTCGATGAGCACGTCGCCTCGGCCCGGCCCGACCTCAAAGGTCAGCTCAAGGAGTTCGCGCGGACCCACGCCGACCAGATCGAGCGGGCCGGTAATGTCCAGGTCGCGCCGGGGGGCGAGGCGGTCAAGAACGATATCCACATTCTGGAACGGATGCTCAAGGTCTTCCACGCCGCCGGGCTCGACCGTCGGAGCTATGTCGTCGTGATCGGCGGCGGCGCGGTGCTCGATGCCGTCGGCTTCGCGGCGGCGATCGCCCACCGGGGGATTCGCCTCGTCCGGCTCCCCTCGACGACCCTGGCCCAGGCCGACTCGGGGGTGGGCGTCAAGAACGGCGTCAACCTCTTCGGCAAGAAGAACTGGCTCGGGTCGTTCGCCGTCCCCTGGGCGGTGATCAATGACGCCAGCCTCCTGAAAACCCTGCCCGACCGCGACTTCATCTGCGGCTTCTCCGAGGCGGTGAAGGTCTCCCTGCTCAAGTCGCCCGCCATGTTCGACGACCTCTGCCGGCTCGCCGGGGCGATCCGAAGGCGCGACCCGTCGGCCACCTTGCCGATGATCGCCGCGTCGGCCGAGGCCCACCGCCGCCACATCACCCAGAACGGCGACCCGTTCGAGTCGCTCGAAGCCCGACCGCTCGACTTCGGCCACTGGTCGGCGCACAAGCTCGAAGCCATGACCGACTTCCAGGTCCGCCACGGCGAGGCCGTCGCCATCGGCGTGGCGCTCGACTCGATCTATTCGAACCTGGCCCTCGGCCTGCCGACCCAGGCCCTCGACCGGATTCTCCGATGCCTGACCGAGCTGGGCTTCGACCTCAGCCACCCCTTGATGGCCGACACCCGATCCCTCTTCGCCGGGCTCGAAGAATTCCGCCAGCACCTCGGCGGTCGACTGACCCTGACCATGCTCCGGGGCGTGGGCGACCCGGTCGACGTCCACGAAATCGACGACTCCTTGATGCTCGGAGCCATCGCCCGGCTCCAGGAATACGGGGCCTCGCACCCCGCGACGGCGGCTACCACCCGGCAAGTGGAGCGGCTGGCGAACTGACCTCGACTTCCCGTCATTTTGACAACTCGAGATCGTCTGGGCCACCGAGCGATTGAGCCCGAACGATCGCGCAAGCCTTCTCATCTTAACATCTTGGAGCGACAACCTCCGATCCGGATCGGTTCCGGCGCGGGGTTTGCCTGGAAGGTCAGGGCATCGGTTATTGTCCCGGACCTTTCCAGGAGTCGCATCATGAAACGGATGTTGCTGGGCTTTGGCGTTCTGGGGTTGCTGGGGATGATGGGCGGCGAGACCCGGGCCCAGTATCCCGGTTCGTCGGTCGTGTACGAGACCGTCGCGCCAGGCACCCGGACCGTCACTTATGGCGAGCAGTACATCGTCAAGCGAAGGCCGTTCAAGACCGTGATCCGCGAGCGGCCGACTCGCTACGTGACGACCACCCCGCCCGTGGTTCGCGAGACCCGCTACTATCAGCCGGCCCCGGTGATCCAGCAAGAAGTGGTCCAGCCGCCGCCGGTGGTCGAGACTCGACTGATCCAGCCCAACCCGGTGGTCCGGACCCGATACCTGGCTCCCTATCCCTACTGATCGAAAATCGTTTCCAGGTTGGGTTCGATCGGACGAACCTCATCAAGTGCCCGGTCCGGGATCGAGATCCCGCCGGGCACGCTCGTTTCGAACGAGATTCTCAAAAAGTCGGACGCGAGCGACGTCGCTCTCAGGCCATCCTCGATCGCGCATCATCTGGCGAGCCCTCGGAAATTTTCTCGCCAAGAATAGTTTAACCGGTTGGCCTGGCATCGGCTTATAATCCCCGGCGACGACGGCGTCTCCCTGTCACTGGTCGAACCACTTCTTTGTTTTTCATTTGTCTGCGAGGAGATGAACGATCATGGCTGACGAACAACCGGCTCCTTATTCCAGAGATTTCGCCGATGTCCTTGAGCAGGAGTTGAAAGCGATTCAGACCAGACGAGAGGCGATCCTCGCGCAGGAGTTAGCTCGAGCCAACAAGAAGCTGATGAGCGCCGATGAAAGGACGACGGCTTCGAATCCGGGCGACGATCCCGACTCCCGGCTCAACCAGGTCCGCCTGAAAGCTCTGGATCAGCATCTGGCCGGGATTTGTTTTTCGGGAGGCGGAATCCGGAGCGGGACGTTCGCGGTGGGTCTGCTCCAGGGACTGGCGAACCTGGGACTCTTGCGACGGTTCGACTATCTTTCGACCGTCTCCGGGGGGGGTTATGCCGGGGGTTGGCTGGCCTCCTGGCTGAAGCGGGACGGTGATGTCCGCAACGTCGAGCAGCAGCTTTCCCCCAGCCGGGTCCGGCAGGCGACCGCCTGGCGTGAGGGGCTCAACCCGCCCCCGGCAGTCCCCTATCCTCCGACGGCCGCCCCGCCTCGCCGGCTGGTGGTCGACGAGGAGCCCGAGCCGATTCATCACCTCCGGTCGTACAGCAGTTACATGGCCCCGCAGCTCGGCCTGCTGACGGCGGACACCTGGACGATCATCGCGATCTGGCTCCGCAACGTCAGCGTGAACCTGATGATGTTCCTGCCGATGGCGATGGCCCTGGTCCTGCTGGCCAGGCTCCTTTTAAGCATCTACGCGGGATTGACCACCCAGGCGATGGCCCAGGCCAGCACCCAGACGACCACCCTGATCCGGCTCGGTCTGGGCCTCCTGATGCTCGTCGTCGCATTCAGCTTCAACGGCCGGGCGCTTCGCGAATTTCGACGGGGGGGGACGCCTCGCTTCTTTAACGACGAAGACACGCTGGCCTACTGGGGATGGCTTTATCCGCTGATGTTCGCCGGCCTGATGCTCTCGCTCAGTCTCCGGCCGGTCATGTGGCGGATCAACGGGTTGTTCACCGCGTCGCCATCGGCCGGGGCGGGAGGCGGGCCGCCCGCCGTTCCTTCGTTCTGGGGTGAGATCCGCGACTGGCTCTTCCGGCAGGTCGCCAGCGACTACGGACTGCTCGGCGCCCCCAACGTGGTCGGCCATGCCCTGGTGCTCGGCCTCGGGTTCGTGGTCGGGGCGATCTTCCTGAACCTGGCCAATCGGACGCTCTTTCTGCCCTATTCCTGGAAGTTCCTCCGCGCCGCCTTCTTCGGAGGAGCGACGGGCGGCGTGCTCCTGACCGTGGTCGAATTCGCGACCAGGGCGCTCTCGGATGCGAGTCATCCCGAGCTGGTCGCGATGCTCGGCACCCCGGCGATGTTGCTGGTCATCACCTCGTCGATCGTCGTCGAGGTCGCCCTGGTGGGCCGATCGATCAACGAGGCCGAGCGTGAGTGGTGGTCGAGGCTCGCCGCGCTGCTGATGATCGGCGGAATTCTCTGGATTCTCGCGTACGCGACCATCATTTACGTGCCGATCCTGTTCATCGGCGCCGGTCTGCCGATCCGGATCCTGATTGCCTCGGGCTGGCTGACGTCGACCGCGGCCGGGATCTTCGCGGGTCGGAACGCCAAGCCGGTGAACCAGGGGGGCAGCAGCCTCTTGCTGACGATCGCGACGGTCGCGCCGCCCTTGTTTCTGATCGGCATTCTGGGGGCGATCTCGCTTCTGGTCGCGGCGCTCGTGAATCACCCGGGCGTGACCTTCCCCGCCTCCGGCGAGGAGAAGCTGGCCATCGCCCAGTACTTCGAGGGGATTCGAGTCGACGAGTTATCGAGGATCTCCCTCTGGCTGGGTATCTCGATCGCGCTGGCCTGGATCGGCTCGACCTTGATCGACGTCAACCTGTTCTCTCTGAACGCGATGTATGCCAATCGGCTCATCCGGTGCTACCTGGGCGCTTCGAGGCCGAAGAAAATCTGGAACAAGCGGTGGGGGACCTCTCCCGATCCCCGGTTCCTCTCGGGCGCTCCGATCGAGGCCACCTGTCCGGCCCGCGACGAGAACCCGGTGACCGGTTTTGACCCTTCCGACGACATCGACCTTCTCGACCTCCGGATCGGCTACGTCAATCCCGACAAGCCCGAAGACCGTCCCTATTATGGACCGCATGTTCTGATCAACACGTCCTTGAATCTGGTCGGGGGGACCGAGCTGGCCTGGCGCGACCGCAAGGGGGAGTCGTTCACGCTCTCGCCGCTCTACTGCGGCTCCAAGGGAACCGGCTACGCTCTCGTCGAGCCGTCGAGCCGGGTCCGGCTCACGCTTGGCCGGGCGATGTCGATCTCCGGCGCGGCGGTCGACCCCAACATGCGGTTCTATCAATCCTCGTCGCTGACCGCCTTCCTGACCTTGCTCAACGCCCGGCTCGGCTACTGGATGGAGAGCCCCGCCAGCCCGACCGCCAGGACCGGCTGGGCGGCCGACAGCCCGAAATATTCGAACCTGCTCTGGACCGAGTTTTTCGGCCTGACCGTCTCGTCCGGGGAGTTTGTCCACCTCTCCGACGGCGGCCACTTCGAGAACATGGGCGTCTACGAGCTGATCCGCCGCCGATGCCGGTACATCGTCGCCTGCGACGCCGGCGAGGACACCGGACCGGCCGACGAGAACATCGCCATCCTGATCCGGCTCGCCCGGATCGACTTCGGCGTCCGGATCGACCTCGACGCGACGCCGTTCCAGCTTCAAGGGAAAGACGACCTGCCCGAGGTCCACGTCGTTGCCGGGACGATCCACTACGAGGATCTCGACGGCGGTGGAATGCCAGGAATCATCCTCTGGGTCCGGATCTCGATGACCGGCGACGAGCCCTCCGACGTCCAGCAATACGCCCGGACCGCCCCCGAATTCCCGCACCAGCCGACCGACCTCAAGCAGTCCTTCACCGAAGAACAGTTCGAGTCGTACCGGGTTCTCGGCGACCACATCGCCAACCGGGTCTTCAGCGAGCCCGGCGAAAATGGCGAACCTTCCGGGAAACCCCTGGTTCCCTTCTGGACCGAGACCGACCCGGATCGCGAATTCGCCCAGGGCAACGCCCGGTTCTTCGAGAAGCTGAAAAGTCGCTGGGACCCGGCCAGGGTGGCGCCGACAGCACCGACGGGAGCCGGTCCCGAGGGCCCTCCCCCCAAGCCTATCCTCTGATCCTGAGGAGACGGCCGGGTGGCCGGGGCAAAGCGCAGCGTGCCCCGGGGGTTGGACTTGCGACGTCCCGGGGCACGCTGCGCTTTGCCGCGGCCACCCACCATTTTAGCCCTGTCGGTCTACTACAAAATCAGATGGTTGGGGCTCGCCCGAGGCTCGACCCACCCCACGAAACCGGGTGCTTCGGACAAACCCGGTTAAGGATCGTGAAAATTAACGATATTGACTGTTAGAGGGCGGACGTCGCGGCGGGGATGGCCCGGGGACCGGGCGGGTCGCTCTCGGGGTTATTCCTCCATCGAGAGTCGCCACCATGCCTTGCTCCCTGGCTCAGATTGAAGCGAATCGAAAAAACGCCTCGCAAAGTACGGGACCGAAAACGCCCGAAGGGAAAGCCGCATCGCGTGCCAATGGCTACAAGCATGGCCTGACCGGTGAAGGGATCGTCCTGCCCACGGAAGACGCCGAGGAACTGGACGAGCGGTTCGCGATTCTCGAAGCCGAGATGAAGCCCCGGAACGAGCTGGCCCGGCAACTCGTCTCGCGAATTGCCTTCCTGATGCTCAAGCTCGAACGCGCGGCGCGGCATGAGTCCAAGGCCATCGGTTACAAGATGCGCCAGGCTCGCGACAACTTCGACGACGCCCGCAAGTCTGAGGTCGAGAATTATTACAACTGGATCGCCGCCGAACCGGCCACCAACGCTCGACGGCTCCGCCGGACCCCCGAAGGGGTCGACCGGCTGCTCCAGACCTTCGACGACCTCAAGACCGACCTCTCCAATTCCTACGCCATGCAGTGGGGCTGGCAGCACTGCGAACTCCTCCATCATATCATGGGCCTCCGGCGGACCGATCTCCCGGTCTCTCGGGCGCACGCCCTGACCGAGGCGATCGCGGGCCGTTTCCATTTCCTCAGGCCCGAGGATGGCGAGGGGCTCGAACCGGTCGAGCGGATGGCCTGGGCCCGCGAGGCGCAGATCGAGCTGCTCGACCGGGAAATCGCCGGGCTCCAGGCCCTCCGGGCCGAATTCGACCACGAAGGACTCGAACGGGATCGCGACGAAGCCGCCGATCGGGCGATGTTCGATGCCTCGCCCGAGGCCGTGCTCGCCCGGAAGTACGAGGCCGCCTGCGAGCGAGGTCTCTACAAGGCCATCCGCGAGTTCCGGGAGTTCCAAGGCGACGAAACCGAAGTCGAAGCCGGGACAGTGGTTGCCGATCCGCCCGCCGAGGAATTGGCTTCGTGTTTGCCCGATCCTGGCGAGGACGACAACGAATCAATAGATATGGACTCCAACGTCGAAAAAGCCGCTCCACCACTCGACAGACCGCCCGGAAAGCGTCCCAAGGTTCCTCGAAAGTCGGGCAAGCGGCCAAAACGGTGATGGTTTGATCACCGGTCCAGGTCGATGACAGCAATGGAACCACTTCGTCGGAAGGGGTTTACGATCGGGGTGCGCCCGGGGTTCGAGATCGGTTCAAGGTGGGGATGGCCTGGTGGAATCGGGACGAGTGGCAAAATCGGGCTCATGTTCGGGACGGGTCGGGCCGATGCTGGATCTGTTACGGTGGATGTCGGGCAGGGATGGGATGGTACGATCCGGGAGGGATCTCGTGAATCCGTTGATCCTTCAATGGGGTGGTCGCTGGCTGACTCGGGCCCGGTTGGGCCTGGTCGGGCTGACTCTCATCGGGCCGTCGGCGGTCCTTGCCTTCGACGACGTCCGGCCGGTCGAGACGACCGGGGAAGCCCTGCCCTTGGCCGTGGCTCGTCATGAAGGGGCAGCGGTCCCGGGTCGTCGGGTCCTGCTCAAGGGGAATCAGTCGACCGGGTCGGGCCTCCATTATCGGTGGACTCAGACCCAGGGTTTGACGGTCGACCTCGATCGGGCGGGAAGCTCCGAAGCGTCGTTCATCGTTCCCGAAGGGGAAGCGCCGCTTGGCTTTTCGCTGGTCGTCGGCAACAAGCTAGGGCTGTCCTCGGCATCGCTGACGATTCCGATGGCGTCGACTCCGGCAACGGGCCGGGGGACTCGACGCGACCTCGCGCTTCGGGCGATCACCGACGGTGATCGATCGGGTCGAGTGGGGCGGCCGGTGATGCTCGACGGATCGAAGAGCGAGCCGAAGGGGCGGGTGGCTTACCGGTGGATCCAGGCGAACGGGCCGCCGGTCACCAAGAAGCTGGTGGACGGCGGAGTTTATACGTTCTTCCCGCCCCAGCCGGGGACGTATCAGTTCGCGCTGGTGGTCGCCGGGTCGGACCAGATTTCCGAGCCGAGCTACCACACGGTCGAGATTGGACCCGCCGAGTCGGGTCCGACCGAGAGCCTGCCCTCGTCGGCGGTTCCGGTCTCGATGAGGACTCCGACCCCGGCTCCCGACCCGACCTCGGAGATGGCCCGGCGCGCCTTGCAGGCAATCCCCGACGGGCCGGATCGAGCCGAGGAACTGGCCCGGGTCTTCGAGGACGTCTCGACCCGGATGGATGTTTATGAGTCGTACCAGGACGCCCACAGTGAGATGGCCCGGAGGCTCGACCAGTTGATCCCCAAGGAAGAACCGAGCCGGTCGGAGTGGATCGCCCGGGTCTTCAATCCGCTCACGCTCCGGATGATCGAGGCGGTCAAGGTGGAAGGGCTCGACCTGGCGCGACCCTCGGCGCAGAAGAGTCGCCTCAAGCCGGGAGCCCGCAAGATCCTGGCCGACCACTTCCACGCCATGGCCGACGGGTTCGGCCGGGCCGGTGATCCTTCCAGCGTCTCTCAGCGGCTCGACGGTCGAACCGCCCGCTAATCCAGGCCATCCCGGTCGAACAGGTGAATCCATGTTGTCCAAGCGATGGCGAATCTTGGCGGGTCGAACCCTGATGATCGCCGCGAGCGTCCCGGCCGCCTCCCTGATTCTGAGTCCATCGGGGTATGGCCAGGTCGCGGGAACGTCGATCTGGTCCGAGGTGCCTGACGCCCTGAAAGCGACGATGAGCACAGGACGGCCCACCCTCGTCCTGATGACCTCGAAGACCAACCCGAACTGTGCTCCGATGAAATCCGCGATCGGGGACCTGCCCCAGTTCCGGGCCCTGGCCGCCTCGATCCCGATGGCCGAGATGGCGTTTGAAAGCTATCCCGACCAGTTCCAGGGGGTCACCGACGCCGACTTACCGGCGCTCGCGGTTTATCGAAAAGGCTCGATCGGTCCCGAACTGGTGGCGACCCGGAAAGGGGTTCGCGACACCTCGGCGGCGATCCGAGGACTTGTCGCGATCGGCCTATCGATCCCCCCGGCCTCGTCGAACCCGACCGCCTCGACCCCGATCCTGAACAAGGCCGACTCGTCGGTGGTCAAGACCTCGCAAGGGATGGGCGATCCTTACGCCTCCTCGCAATATCCCTCGTCGCAGCAATCGCAGCAGCCCTACACACCGCCGACGCCCCCGCCTCAGATCCTGGTCCCGCCGCCGCAACCGCAACCGCAGCCCAATTATCAGCCGCAGCCGAATTACCCTCCGCAGAATTATACCGGGTCGATTCCGGCGAACCCGCCGACCTATCTGAGCATGGCTCCGCCGACGATGGTGGTCCAGCAGCAGCCGCAGCAGATCATCATCGGGCCGGCTCCGCCGCCTCAGGTGACGGTCCTGGCGATGTCGCCCGCTTACGGACCACCGCCCACAGGCTCGTCGCCCCCGAACAACCCGGCGCCGCCGAACAATCCGGCGCCGCCCAACCTGATGATGCCCGCCCCGCCGAACAACCCGGCCCCGCCCACGGGAAACGCGCCAGGACCCGGGTATGGACCGCCGCAGGGCTACGGTCCGCCGCAGGGCTACGGTCCGCCGCCCGGTTATGGTCCGCCGCCCGGTTATGGTCCGCCGCAGGGTTATGCTCCATCGGCCCCGGCTCCGGGACCGTCGGGCAATGGTCCGGGCGTGGTGATCGCCAATGCGCCGGGTCCGATTGACCGGATGCTCGCGGGGATCGGTCGGAACCTGGCCCGCCGGGGTTATCCGAGAATCCCGGTCGCCGAGGCGCCGGGGGCTTATGGTCCGGCACCCGGCGCTTACGCCTACGGACCGCCTGCCTACGGCTACATGGCGTCGTCGCCGGCGATGACCTCGATGATGCCCTACGCCCCGGCCCCCCCGCCCTATCAGGGGGGATACCCGCCCGCCTATGGTCCGCCCCTGCAACAGGCTCAGCCGCAGCCGCCGCCCCAGCAGCAACAGGAGTTGCCGCCCTTGCCGAGCGGGCCGAGCGCCTCGCCGCAGTCGCAAGGCGGGTCGGGGCATTCGCGGCACTTCCCCTGGTTTCGATAAATCGGCATCAGATTGATCGAAACAAGTAGACGGATCAATCCACGATCAGGGACGCCTGCTTGGCGGTCCTGGTCGTGGGTTTTTGCTGGCTCGGAGTCACCTTGGTGGGTGTGGTCTGGGTCTCGTCGGCCGGAGCCGGCGCGGTGGTCGAAGCCTTTTCGAAGACTTCCAGATGGGTTGGAGCCGGTTCGGTGGCCTGGGTGGTCTTGCCGGTCGCGGACGGTTTGGGTGTCGTCGAGGTGGCCGGGGCCGTGCCGGTCGTTGAGGGTGGGGGTTCGAGCAACCGGAAGTTGAGCGAGCCTTGATCCAGGAGTTTCTTGAGGGCTGCGGTTTCGGCCTCTTTCATGGCCTTGAGCTTCGAGGCCGCATCCGTGACGGCCTCTTTCCTGGCCGCCTTGACCTCGGCCGTCGCGTTCGGGTCCAGATCTTTCAGATCCTGCTCAGCTTTCTGATTCTTGAGATCGGCCTGGGCTGTCTCGGCGACCCTTCTTCGATATTCCTCGGCAAGCTTTTGCATCTGGTCCCGGATCGAGTCGAGGAGTTTCTCGACCGGATCATCTGGAGCGGCCGAGGTTCCCTGGGTGGGGGGATCGCTGGGGTCGATCGGGGGAAGAACCCGGTAGGCCAGCATTTTTTTGGCCAGCTCCGTCCTTGCATCCAACCGATCCTGGTCGACCTTTTGATATCGGGCTTTGTTCCGTTCCAGGTAGGTTGTCATCCGTTTCACGGTGGCCCTGGCGAGGTCCAGGGCATACTGGGCATCGAGGATTCGTCTTTCCGCGGCGTCCTGAGCCTGCTGGTCCTGGGCCGCTCGATCCGCCAGCGTCTTCGCTTCGGCCCGGGCGTCCTCGGTTGCTTCCTCTGGTTTGGCGACTTCGAGGGTGTTCGCGAACTTCTCGGCTTTGGATTTCGAGTTGTCGGCGTCGGTTTTGGCCCGGGCCGCCGCTGCGGTCGCGATCCTCAGTTCGGCCTCGGCCTTCGTGACGTCGGCCTCCGCCTTGAGCATCGACTCGGCTTCGGCGAGAGCTTGTTTCCTGGCCATCTCGGCCATCTGGCTTCTGGCGTCGTAGTCTTTCTGGGCCTGATCCCTGGCCAGTCGGGCTCGTTCCTTGTGGGCCTTGAACAGTTCGGTCTGGGCCTTCTTGATGGCGTCATCGGCGTCGGTGATCGAGTCGTCCGCCGTCGGGACCTGGACGACGTTGGAGGCGAGAATCGCCTGGGTTCGCGAGGCGGGCGGAGCGGCTCCAACAGCTTCGTTGCTCGTCACCCTTGCATCGTTCACTTCGCCAGCGACATAAAAGTTGAGCGATGTGGCGCGCTGGAACTTTGGCACGGGGAGGTTCTTGGCCGGGTTGTTCTGGCTGGCCTGGGCGACCTGAGTCGCCTGGTCGGTATTCCTGGACGGAAGGCTGGTCGGCATCGACTCGGCGAGGTCAATGAAGGCCGTGCCGTCCTGGTGCTCGGCCGAGAAGACGACGCGGTACTCGGCCGACCGACGGGGGACGTTGACCAGGTCGATCCGACCGGAATAGATCCCGTCATCCTTGACCTTGTCGGGGGTCTGCCCTTCATCATTCAGGGCAAATTCCTGAAACTGGATCGGACTGACTCCGCGCTCGATTCGCTGATAATACCCGGCGACCTTCGCCTTCTTGACGGGCGCTCCGACGATCATCTGGACCTGAACGATCGCCTCCCTGGCATCCATCGACAAGGTGCCGAGGTACGAGGCATCGGGGTTCGGGTCGGGGGGTTGAATGAGCTGAGGAATCAGCAATGCGTTCGATCGCGAAGTCCCGATCGAGAAGGTGAAGTGCAGGCTGGAGTCCACGGGCTCGGTCTTCGGCGCGATCGCGGCCAGGGCCTCGGCTTGTTTCTTGACCGCGTCTCGAGCTTTCTTGAGGATCGCGTCGGCCGGGATCTTTTTCTCGCGGTTGGCCCGGATCTCGAAATTAGCCCGGTGGAGGATGAGGACCGGGGTGTACCACCCCTCGCTGACTCCTCGGGACGCCTTCTGGGGAAGATCGAACACGAGCAGGTTCGTGCTCGATTTCTCGGGGTTGAAGGCGAGGTTCGGGGCCGCTGTCTCGACGATGGGACGGTTCACGGTTCGTTCCAGCGGTTCGCGTTCGCTCGCATCTTTCACGTTGATCCGCTTCGAGACCAGAGCGATCTTCGGGGTCAGGAGATCGACGTCCTGATTGCCGATCTCACAATCGGCCGAAGGAACGTTGAGGCCGGTCGAGAGGCCAAGGACGAACTGGTAATCGGAAGCGGCGTCCACGTAAAACGGCCGGAGAGCGAGGCGAATCTCGTCGGGCAGTTCCTTGTTCCTGACTCCAAGGCCGAGGGGATCGGTCTCGGCGACGGCCCCGATCGGATAGTTGACCCGGTCGATCAGCATCCGCTGGAAGAGCGTCTGGTTCAGCTCCGCTCCGGGGATCGGTTTGACTTCCTGGAACTTGTCGCGATCCTGAAAGTGAATGGTCCCTTGCAAGGGAAGATTGATCCAGGTCCCTTGCGACTGGTCGTTGGCCAGCCGCTGACTGATGGCGCCGACCTCGTCCTGGTCGGTCACGGTGAAGACGGTCCCGTCGGAGCGGCTTGCGTAGTCGCGGAGTTGCCGGGGGATCGGCGCGGCCCCCACCTGAACGATATCGAGGCGGAGGTCGGTCTTGCCGATGATCAAAGGCCGGAGCTTTTCGAGCTTGCTGACCAGCTCGAGGGGCAGCCCGTTGGGGGGGACCAGCAGAACAACGTTCTGGATCGTGTCCTTGCGGATCTCTCCGTAAATCAGGTCGAGCAAGTCGGAGATCCGAGCCTTCCGCTTGCGGATTTCCAGATCCCGGTACGCCTTCAAGGTCGCGCCCGTTCCCTTGAGATTGCTGCCATACTTCTTGTCTTCCTGGACGGTCGTCCCGTAATCTCGGATCATCGAGGTTTTGACGGTGGCCTCTCGATCATCGAGTGTCGATGTTGCGAAGAAGGTCTGGACGCGTGCCCGGTCGATCAGGTTGTTGAATCGGTCGATGCATTCGTAGCGAAGGTCGTTATAGTTGGCCAGGTCCCCCGGATGGACGTAAATCAGGTCCATGTTATCGCCTTGAGCATCCGGCGAGGTGATGGGCGGGGCGATGACCAGCGTGGCTCGGGCTTTCCGGAACGGGTCGTTTCTCGTGTCGAGGTTCAGCAAGCCCGCCTTTCCCAGAGCGGTTTCGAAGGCTCTGGTCTCGATCCGGGAATCGACCGCGCCGGGGACATTGTTCGCGATCAGGATGGCGTCGAGCCTCGCGGCGAGCATATTGAAGTATTGATACTGGACCTTGGTCGGATCGATCACCTGGCTTGAATTCTCGGCGGCGGCCTTGGTGGCCAGGCTCTTGAGATAGTCGTAGATCTCGTCGCCGTCCGTCGTGGTCTGATCCGCGGGCGGGGCCGCGGCGAGCACGGTGCTGTTGCTCCTGGCGAAGTCCCGCAGGCCCTTGAGAATCGCCTGGCCTCGACCCGGTTTATTGGCCAGGCTCTGCGCCAGTCGCTTCGCCTCGGCCTCGAACAGAGGTTCGAGACCGATCAGGATCTTGGGAACAATCGGCGGCAGTCCCACCGATTCCAGCGCGAGCGTGGCGATCGAGCGAAGATCCAACGAATTCTTCGCGCCGCTGCTCTGGAGAAGTTCGTCGGCGAAGCTTTTCAACTGGTTGAGCAGCCTCGACTTGATCGGGGTCTTTCCTTGTTGCCGCTGTTGATTGATGAGCGATCGGGCCTTGTCCTGGACCTTCAGGGCGAGATCGCCGCCCATGGTCCCCGTCCCGCTCGCCGTCGATCCCGACATCGAGGTGCCACCCAGTGGCGAATTGAACCGGGCATTCTTGTCCAGGCCAAGCTTGACAAAGAAATCATCGACGATCGCCTGGCACGACTTGCTGGCATCGTTGACCGTGGGGCTCCCCGCGACGGCGCTGGGGTTATGCTTGAAATCCGGGGTGTCGTTGCAGAGCTTGCCCGGCCAGGTCCGGGTGTTGTAATTGTCCATCAAGCAACCGAGGCCCGAGGGACTGCCCGGGAGCGGACACGACGACGAGTTGTATTCGTCGGGCAGTCCGAACAGGTAATGGCAAAGCTCGTGGACCACCGTCAATCGTTGCTGGGATGTCGAATATTGTCCCTGCTTCAAGGACTCGATGTAGATCGCGAGCTGGCCCGAATTTGCCGTGAAGCCGTTGAGCGTCCCCCATCCCCCTCGAGGTACTCCGCCGATCGTGAACGGCTGACCTGGAGAGATGATGACGTCGGCCTTGCGGATGTCATCCGTATATTGAGGGGGAGCGAGGAAGCCCTTCCCGTTGGTCACCTTACCGAGGTCGTCACTGACGCCCTGGTAAAACTGGGCCACCAGAGCATCGAGTTCGGGAGTTCTTGGAACTTCGGCATCCAGAAGAGTATTTGCGTCGAAGCTCCCGTTGGGAAGGTTCGCGTAGGTGTACGATAGAGAAAAGAGCCCTGTGGTCTTATCATAGGTCCCCCTGGCCAATACATCGCCCACCAGACCCAGGCCAACCGTCACAATCGCCACGCAGATTCCGACAAACCGCCTCTTCCTCCCGACTCGCGATCGGCGGGCGGAGGCAGGAAGAACAGAGCCGGAGCGATATGACGTCGTCACGGGCGTTAACCTCGTCTTTGAGGGCCTGAGTTGAGAATCCGAGACCGTCGTGCCGCAACCCCAAAAGGGCGGATATACTGAAGTGGGTTGGTCATGAGACCAGGGCGCCGAGGGACGGCGGACGTGATTCGGGCTCGGATGCCTGATTCGGAAATCTCCGAACGGAATCGACCCTTGACTCACGGAACTATCGTACAATGCGTAATTCGTACAAGCTAGCTAAAATTTTCTGGATTGCCGGAGCGATTCTGGCCCTCGCCGGTTCCGTCAGCGTCGCGGGAGATCATCATGGATATGGCCAGCCCGTCTATCTGATGCCGGTGGGTCCCGTGGCCGCTTATGCCCCCGCTCCCATGGCCTATGCTCCGGCCCCTTTGGCTTACGCACCTCCCAAGCATGGACACTCCTTGTTCCACAAAAATCGGTACTACGCGTATCCCGTCGCCCCTTATGCTCAGCCGGCCCCTTACGGTTATGCGGCGGCTCCCGCCGCCGCGGCGCCCGCCACTTATTCGGTGACGGCCTACACGGTTCAGGCCTCGAATTATGCGGCGGCTCCCGCCAGTTCGGGTTACACCTGGAAATTGGTCAAGAACGATGGGAATGACGACATCGGTGCGGCTCCCGGCACGGATTCGAATTACCCGACCTTCAGCGATCTTACGACCGCGCAGAATGACAAGATTCGCAGGCTCGCGAAAGATTCGCTCTCGGGTTATTCCAACATGAGTTCCGAGAAGAAGAAGAATGCCTTGATCGACGACATCAAGAGCTATTACGCTGATGAGGCCGATGTGACTCTCGAAAATATGACTTCGGGAGCGAATTCGACGGCCCGACGGCTCGCCTCGTGGCTCATCAACGGGAGTTCCTCATCGAATTCGGACGACAGCAACGACGGTTCGACCTCCGTCAAGGTCTTCCTCGCTCCCGCCCCTCCGCTTCAACTCTTCTTGCCGGTGGTCCCCGTCAAGCCCGGGCATTTCCACAAGGGTTATTGAACGGCATTGCCGAGGGTTCCCCAATGAAGCTGGCCATCGGTTTCGTGCTGGTTCTCCTCGCCCAGGAAATCTCGAAGGCCGAGGAGCCTCGACCGATCCTGGTCGGGGTCGCGAAGGCGGATATCACACCCCTCGAACCGATCCTCTTGAATGGATTCGCGGCTCGAGGGACGACCCCTTCGAAGGGCGTCGGACAGGCGATCAAGGCCGTCGCCCTGGCGATCGGCTCCGACGAGCAAGGAGCCTCGGTCGTCGTCACGATCGATAACCTGGGCATTCCCGATGCCATGGCCGGTGAACTCGCCCGACGCCTCCGCGATCGCGCGGGGATCAGTCGTGACCGACTGGCCATCGGGGCTTCGCACACTCACTCCGCGCCCTGCCTGCCCGGAGTGGCTCCCAACATCTTCGGGAAACCTATTCCGGCCGATCAGCAACGGGTCATCGACCGCTACGCCGAGTTCCTCCTGAAACAACTCGAACAAGCTTGCCTGGATGCCCTGAAAAATCGAGCTCCGACGCATCTGGCCTGGGGACAAGGTTCCGTCGACTTCGCGGTGAACCGTCGAACAAAAGGTGGTCCGGTCGATCACGCCCTGCCGATGCTTCGAGCGGTCGATTCCGAGGGTCATCTCCGGGCCGTCCTGGTCAACTACGCGTGCCATTGCACGACTCTCGATCCCAGGGACCAACTGATCAGCGGAGACTGGGCGGCCGACGCCCGGGAGGCCATCGAAGCAGACCATCCTGGCGCGATCGCCATGGTCCTGATCGGCTGCGGGGCCGACTCCAACCCCAGGGATCGACCCGGTCGCGAAGTCGCCCTCCGTCATGGTCGAGCCATCGCCGACGAGGTCGCCCGATTACTGAAAACTCCTCTGAATCCGATTCAAGCTCCACCGGTCGGTCGACTGGTCCGGATCAAGCTCCCTTTTGACCCATTGCCGAGCATCGAGGAATGGCAAGCTCTGGTGAAAAAGGGCGGTGCTCCCGGAAACAACGCATCGATTCAACTGGCCCGGATCGCCCGAGGCGAACCACCCGAGACCGAAGTCGATTATGTCGTTCAGGTCTGGCACTTCGGCAACGATCTGGCGATCGTTTTTCTGGCGGGTGAAGTGGTCGTGGATTATGCCTTGCGACTCAAGGCGGAACTCGACGGCAAGCGACTCTGGGTGGTCGCTTATGCCAATGATGCTCCCTGCTACATCCCTTCCGAACGAATTCTCCGCGAAGGCGGATATGAAGGAGGAGGAGCGATGGTCTATTATGCTCGTCCAACGCGACTCAAAGCTGGATTGGAAGATCAGATCATCTCGACCATCCGGTCTCTGACACCGGCGTTATTCATCGCCAAGTGAACCGACGCCGCGAACTCGACCCGGGTCGAGCTCCCGGTCGGCCGTGACGCACGGGCAACCCGGGATTCGAACCCTGATCCGGGACCCGGTGTCGGGCCTGGCATTCCGTGGTCGATCCTGACTACCATCAGAGGCCATCGGAACCTCGCTCCTGGAACGGCCTCCATGCTTCTGGCGATCTCGACGACCCGGCAACCCGCCACCGACCTCGGATACCTTCTCCACAAGCACCCGGGTCGTTTTCAGAGCGTCGACCTCGCCTTTGGCAAGGCGCACGTCTTTTATCCCCAGGCGACCGACGATCGATGCACGGCCTGCCTCGTGCTGGATGTCGATCCCGTGGCTCTGGTCCGGGGCAAAGGGGCCGAGGACGGCCTGATCGACCAGTACGTCAACGACCGGCCCTACGTCGCCTCTTCCTTGCTGAGCGTGGCCATCGCTCAGGTCTTCGGCTCGGCGCTCCAGGGGCGCTGCAAGGATCGGCCCGAACTCGTCTCGACGTCGTTTCCGCTCTCGGCCCGGCTCGATGTCCTGCCCGTCCGGGGCGGTGAACGTTTTCTCCGAGCGGTTTTCGAGCCGCTTGGCTACACCGTCGAGGCGGAACGTCATCCCCTCGACGACCAGTTCCCCGAGTGGGGCGAAGGGGCCTATTACTCGGTCACGGTCTCGGCGACGAAAACCCTCTCCGAACTCCTGACCCATCTCTATGTCCTGATCCCGGTGTTCGACAACCGCAAGCATTACTTCGTCGGCGACGACGAGATGGAAAAACTGCTCGCCAAGGGAGAAGGCTGGCTGGCGGGGCATCCCGAGAAGGAAGAAATCACCCGGCGCTACCTCAAGTCGCGAATGAGCCTCTATCGCCAGGCCCTCGCCCGACTCGTCCCCGAAGACTCGGCCGACGAAACCGAGAAACCCGTCGATCTCGTCGAGGAAGTTCACGAAAAGCCGATCCGGCTCCACGACCAGCGACTCGGGACCGTCCTCGCCACGCTCAAAGGCAGCGGGGCCAGGCGGGTCCTCGACCTCGGCTGCGGCGAGGGGCGACTGCTGCGCGACCTGCTCAAGGACAAGCAGTTCGAGGAGATCGTCGGCATGGACGTCTCGATCCGCCTTCTCGAATCCGCCAGGGACCGGCTCAAGCTCGACCGGATGTCCGAAGCCAAGGCCGCAAGGCTCACCTTGATTCACGGCTCCTTGACCTATCGCGACCGTCGCCTCCAGGGTTACGACGCCGCGGCGCTCGTCGAGGTTATCGAGCACCTCGACCCGCCCCGACTCGCGAGCTTCGAGCGTGTCGTCTTCGAGTTCGCCCGACCGGGAACAGTCGTCCTGACCACGCCGAATCGCGAGTATAACGTGACCTGGGAAGACGTCGGCCCAGACAAGCTCCGCCATCCCGACCACCGGTTCGAATGGACCCGCGACGAGTTCGCCGCCTGGGCCGAATCGGTCGCCGAACGGTTTGGCTATTCCGTCCGGTTCCTGCCGATCGGCCCGGAAGTCGACGGGCTGGGAGCACCGACGCAGATGGCCATTTTCTCCAGGACGGGAGGATCGGCATGACCATCCACGTCCCCAGGCTCTCGCTTGTCGTGATGATCGGGGCCAGCGGTTCGGGCAAGAGCACCTTCGCCCGCAAGCATTTCAAGGCGACCGAGGTCCTCTCCTCGGATGTCTATCGAGGCTACGTCGGCGACGACGAGACCGATCAGACCGTCACCCTGGAAGCTTTCGAGGCACTCCGATTTGTTGCCTCGAAGCGGCTGGCGCTGGGCCGTTTGACGGTCATCGACGCCACGAATGTCCAGCAGGACTCTCGCAAGCCGCTGATCGAGCTGGCCCGGCAATACCACTGCCTGCCGGTGGCGATCGTCCTCAACCTCCCGGAGCGGACCTGCCACGAACGCAACCAGGCGAGGCCCGACCGGTCGTTCGGTCCGCACGTCGTCCGGAACCAGTCGAGCCAGCTTCGCCGGTCGCTCGGGGTCTTACGGAAAGAAGGCTTCCGCCACGTTTTCGTTCTCAACACTCTTGAAGAGATCGACGCCACGATCGTCGAGCGGGTCCCCCTCTGGAACGACCGGACCGGCGAGCATGGACCGTTCGACATCATCGGCGACGTCCACGGCTGCGCGGATGAGCTGGAGACCTTGCTCGCCAAGCTCGGTTACGAGGTCGTCGCGGTCGCGCCGGGCGGTCCTTCGTTGATCAGCGGCCCGGTCTATGCCCATCCCCTGGGCCGGAAGGCGGTCTTCGTCGGCGATCTCGTCGACCGAGGCCCCCGGATTCTCGACACGCTCCGGATCGTGGCGAGCATGACCGCTCACGGCTCGGCGATCGGTGTGCCGGGCAATCATGACGTCAAGCTGCTCCGGAAGCTCCACGGAAAGAACGTCCAGATCACCCACGGGCTCGGCGAGACCCTCGCCGAGATCGACGCCCTGCCCGAGGAGATCCGAGGTCGGTTTGTTGATGAAGCGATCCGTTTTCTCGACAGCCTGGTCAGTCACTACGTTTTCGACGACGGCAAGCTCGTCGTCGCCCACGCCGGGATGAAGGCGGAGATGCAAGGCCGGGGGTCAGGGCGGGTTCGCGACTTCGCCCTCTATGGCGACACGACCGGCGAGACCGACGAGTTCGGCCTCCCCGTCCGGGGCGACTGGGCCAGCGAGTACCGGGGCCAGGCCATGGTCGTCTACGGTCACACGCCGGTCCATCAGCCTGACTGGCTCAATCAGACGGTGAATATCGATACCGGCTGCGTCTTCGGCGGTTCGCTCACCGCGCTCCGCTATCCGGAGAAGGAGTTTGTCTCTGTCCCGGCGGCCCGGGTTTATTGCGAGCCGAAACGCCCGTTCTTGCCCGAAACCGAGACCGGACCCGGCCTCTCGGCCCAGCAGACTCACGACCTGATCCTCGACGCCGACGACGTCCTGGGCAAGCGATTCATCACGACCCGGCTCCGGGGCAACGTGACGATCCGAGAGGAGAACACGACCGCCGCGCTCGAGGTCATGAGCCGGTTCGCCGCCGACCCTCGGTGGCTGATCTATCTCCCGCCGACGATGTCCCCCTGCGAGACCAGCCGAGAGCCCGGCTTGCTCGAACATCCGGGCGAAGCCTTCGCCTATTACCGGAATCAGGGGGCGCCTCAGGTCGTCTGCGAGGAGAAGCACATGGGGTCGCGGGCCGTCGTCGTCGTCTGTCGCGACGAAGGCGCCGCCGTCGAGCGATTCGGCGTCGACTCGGGCGAGGTGGGCGTCGTCACCACCCGGACCGGCCGCCCTTTCTTCAACGATCCGAGGCTCCAGCGGCAACTTCTCGACCGAGTCCGCGAGGCGCTGACCGCCGTCGACTTCTGGTCGAAGCTCGACACGAACTGGGCCTGTCTCGACGCCGAGCTGATGCCCTGGTCGGCCAAGGCCCAGGAGCTTCTGAGGACCCAGTACGCGGCGGTCGGCTCGGCCGGGTCATCGGCGATGCCTCGGGTCTTGCTCGATCTGCAACAGGCTTCGAGCCGACTCGTTGGGTCCGAGGCCGAGTGCTTGAACGCCGTTCTGGAGGAGTTCCGGGTCAAACAAGCCGACATCACCCGGTTCGTCGCCGCCTACCGCCAGTATTGCTGGCCGGTCGATTCGATCGACGATTACAAGCTCGCGCCATTTCACCTGCTGGCGACCGAGGGGCGGGTCCATACCGACCAGGACCACGCCTGGCACATGGAGACGCTCGCCGAGGTCTGCCGGGCCGATCCCGCCTTGCTCCGGGCGACTCCCTACCGGATCGTCGACGTCACCGACCCGAGCAGCGAGGCATCAGGAATCGCCTGGTGGGAGGAACTGACCGGTCGAGGCGGCGAGGGGATGGTGGTCAAGCCGTCGAGCTTCCTCCACCGGGGGAGTCGGGGGCTCTCGCAACCGGCCGTGAAATGCCGGGGCCGCGAATACCTCCGGATCATCTACGGCCCCGAGTACACGACCGAGGCGAACCTGTCGAGGCTCCGGTCCCGGGGCCTCGGTCGCAAACGGTCGCTGGCCCTGAGCGAGTTCGCCCTCGGGATCGAGGCGCTGGAGCGGTTCGTCCGTCGCGAGCCGCTCCGACGGGTCCACGAGTGCGTCTTCGGCGTCCTCGCCCTGGAGAGCGAGCCGGTCGACCCGCGACTTTGAACGCCTCCGGGTGGTCGGTTACTCGATCACCTTGATCTGACCGGCGTCCTGAATCCGGATGCGGACCTGCGCCCCTTCCTTCACGACCTGGCCGGTGACCTGCAACTTCTTCCCCTTGTAATAGGCCGCGAGATGCTCGACGCCCGCCTTCTTGAACTGGTCGAGCAGATTGTAAGAGATCACCACGGCGAGGTTCTTCGCGTCGTCGTAGCTCGTCTCGGAATCGAGGTAGATCTCGCGACGTTTCTCCGAATCCTTGCTGGCCTGGATGGTGGTCTCGACCGTGACCTGCTCGCCGACGAGGTCCTTCGCCTGGTCCGACCGGATGATGGCGGCGGCCTTGATCTTCTCGGGTTCGTCCGTCTTCTTCTTGAGGTGGGCGTCGAACCAGTCGGCCAGGGTCTGGATGTCCTTGTCGAGCCCGGCCCAGCCGTGCGCGGCGCCCGGCTTGACGATTAGTTTCGCCTCGACCCCGGCGGCCTTGAGCTTCTCGACGATGATCTCGGCCTGCTGGATCGGTACGAGCTTGTCGGCGTCACCGTGGATGATCAGGGTCGGCGGGTCGTCGCTGGAGACGTGGTTGATCGGCGAGATCTTCCGGCCCATCTCGACGATTTTGGCCTCGTCGGTCACGTCGTTGAATTTTTTGGTCTTGGGATCGATCTCCTGGAAGTCGAACGGGGCGGCAAAGTCCTTGAGAATCCCCCGACCGATGGCGTCCTCGCCGGTCTTGCCGTAGTTGAGAAAGTCGGTCGGCGGGAAGAAGCAGGCCACTGCGGCCACCCGGCTGGACTCGCGGTCGACCGGGTCGGGTGCCGAGGGGTTTCCCTTGTCGCCGGCGGTCCCTTGCATCAACGAGAGATGGCCTCCGGCCGAGGCCCCGCAGATCCCCAGCCGATCGGGGTCGATCGCGTAATCTTTCGAGTGATATCGGATGAACCGGACCGCCCGGTTCATGTCGGAGAGGACTTCGGGAATCGTGAACTTGGGCTGACTGCCGTGGACGACGGCGAAGACCGTATAGCCTCGGTCGGTGAACGGCTTGACGAAGCCCAGGTTGATCCCGTCGTGGTTCGAGAACCAGCCTCCGCTGACGACGAAGATCACGCCCAGGCCATTGGCATCCTTGACGGGTCGAAAGACGTCGAGGGTCAGGGCCGTGCCGAACTTCCGCCCGTAGATGACATCTTGCTGGCGAGAAGGCGGCGGCCCGTCGGCGAGGGCACCCGCCGAGAAGGCAAGGAAGGCGAGGACGACGAATCGGTTCATCTCGGAAACTCCCGGTGGGTTGTCGATCGCCAGACGATCCGCCGATCATCGCCCAGGATAACGGGCCGGTCGGATCAAGGCGACGGAGTGGACTTGATCGGGCGGCATGACTGTCGATCAGGATTCCGTCTCGAGGACGTCGAACCAGACCTTGGCCCGGCTTTTGGGAGACCCGTTGTAGTTGATCGTGATCTCTTCGCCCGGGGCGATCTCGCGGATCGAGACGAACGCCTTGGTCGCCGGGCCGATATCCTCATACCGAGCATTGGGCTTGTAAGAGTGGTTGTAGAGCGAACCGTAGCCAAGGGCCAGGACCACCTGATCCTCGTCCCAGGCAAAGCAGTAATTCTTGAGCGGGGTCTCCGACAGTCCCTGAGCGTACTCGTCGGAGGTCATCTTGATCACGGGAACTTGCTCGAACACCTCTCCACTGGCGATCACCCGACGGGCAAAGACGCCTCGACCTTTCCCTTTGATCCGCTTCACTTCGACCGCGTCAGACTGACGGAACGCCATCCGTTCACCTTTCTCTGATCGTCTCTCACTCTTCGAGTCCTCTTGATCCCACGGTACGGCAGCGCCTCTCGGTCGGCCAGTCTCTGGTTCCCCGAAGATCCGAGACGGAAACTGGATACCTACCCACTATCACTTACCGATCCGCGTGGCATAATGAGGAACTCCGGCTGAGGCGGGGTCGACTCATCGGGCTAAATCCTCATCGAGGACTCGCGGTCGAACCCCGCTCCGGGAGTCGCGTTTTCCCTTTTCCACGGAGTCTCTCGCCATGACGAATCGTCGCAAGTTCTTCACGTTCCTGGCCACCGGCCTCGTGGCCGTCGCTCTGGTCGGCACCGCCATCGCCGACGAACTGATGGGCTTCATCACCAAGGTGGATGTCGAAGGCAAGAAGGTCACCGTCGTCGACAAGGAAGACAAGGAGACCGAGGTCACGGTCACCTCGGACACCGAGTGGGTCACGCAGAAGGGCACCTCGAAGATCGACCTCGAAAAGATCGCCAAGAACGTGACCAAGCAGAAGGACGCCGGTAGGAAGGGCGTCGGCGTCATCGTGACCCACGAGAAGGGCACCGCCTCGAAGATCGAAGCCAAGCAGGCCAAGAAGAAGGCCGCGACCAACTGAGGTTCGCCCAGACGGTTCGCGGAACGACCGGCTCAGGGTGCCCTCTCCCCTGACCCGGTTCAAAGCTCGTGAAGATTCTGGGCCGGGAACCGGACCGATGAATGAGGTCGTCTATCAGATCGAGCCCGATCTGAACGTCGAGGACTTTCTCGAAGTGCTTCAGAGATCGACCCTGGCCGAGCGTCGACCGGTCGATGAGCCCGAGACGATCCGCGCGATGCTGGCGCATGCCGACATCCTGGTCACGGCCCGGGTCGGCGGTCGGATCGTCGGCGTCTCTCGAGCCATCACCGACTTCAGCTATTGCGCCTATCTGTCCGACCTCGCGGTCGACCTGGCCTATCAACGCCAAGGGATCGGGCGTGAACTGATTCGCCGGACCCACGAAGCGGCCGGGCCTGGCACGACCTTGATCCTGCTGGCCGCACCTGGGGCTCGAACCTATTATCCCCACGTCGGGATGGTTGCTCACGATTCGTGCTGGATCAGACCCCGGCAGCCGGGATCTCCGCCGATTCGATGACCGGGGTGTCGACAATCACCTCGCCCGATCCATCCGACGGCTTCGGCTTCGTCCGAGGGGGCTCGGACTGGCGGACCGCGCACTGAGGATGGATGCCGGCCCGAGAGTAGACCGCCTCGTGGCAGACCGGGCAGCGGACCCGGGTGGAGGTCGGGTTGTTCTGGGGCTGATAAGACTTGGGATTCATCGTCGGCGCCCATCCGGTGGTGGAGAGAATCCCTTCCGGCGTTCATGCCGGACGGAACTTTCCAGAAACTGATAGGCCGGGCCTGAGCCCGGCCTTTGTCGGCTTGATCGAATCGATCGGAACTGGTTTGACCCAGTTCCGGATCGACTCAACACGAAGGACATCCGGCCATCGATCAATATCGGCCGCCGCCACCGCCACCGTAGCCGCCGCCACCACCACTGCCGCCGCCGTAGCCGCCGCCACCACCGCTCCGGCCGCCACCGCCGCCGCCGTAACCACCACCGCCGCCGCCACCATAACCACCACCGCCGCCCGATCGCGGTTCGCGGGGCTTGGCCTCGTTGACCGTCAGGCGACGCCCGTCATGCTCCTGGTCGTGCAGACCCTGGATCGCCGCCTGGGCCTGGGCATCGGTGTCCATCTCGACGAATCCGAACCCCTTCGAGCGGTTCGTGTCGCGATCGACGATGATCTGCGCGCTCTGGACGGTGCCGAACTGCGAGAACAACCCTTCCAGGTCGGACTCGTTGACGTTGTAGGTGAGGTTGCCCACGTAAAGCTTCTTGGCCACAATCAAACTCCGGACAAGCAAAAACGACCCGCGGGATGCTTTCAGGGTCGAGAAGAAAGGAACTCCGGATGGAGTTCGGGAGGCGGGAACGGCGAGGGAGGAAAGCAGGGACCGGATCGGGAAGAGCCAGCGATGCCACTCGGTCGTCAGACCTACCGAATCTAAACCTAACAGAACTCATCGGCGAATGATAGTCAATTTCGGCCGATATTTACATTTTAAAAAAATCAGAGAATGGCCGAAGATCAAGGGCGACGATCCAACCTCGTCCCCCAGAGCCTGGCCAGCAAGGCCGCCATGTCGGCGTCATGCTGATTCAACTCGGCTCGGAGGAACGGGTAGAAGTCATTCGTGCCGAAAAACGCCTCGGTCGCCTCGGCGAAATACTCCATCGGATTCGTCGCCGCATACGCCTTCTCGCTCTTTCCACTCGACCGGAGCACCGACTGATAACGACCGGTCTTCATGGCCTGGTCGTAAGCAAGCTTGACCTCGGGGTTGCCGAATCCCTTTTCGAGCACCTGGTCGTGGTAGCCGTGGGCCAGCTCATGGAGGACCATCCAGGGTTGATCGAAGGTCCACTTCAAGAAATTGCGGGAGTTGGCGATCTCGACGCATCGGGCCTTGTCGGGATTCATCCCGTGGTCTCGGAGCCAGCCGTCGCTGGGGTGATAGGCCATGCACGGGTGGTGCGGCTCGTTCTCCTCGACCCAGATCTTGATCCCTTGAAGCGACTTGACCGCCGGTTCGGGAAGCCTTCGAGCCACCTGGTAGAGCTGGAACCGCAGGAGCGTCAAGGTCCGATCCGCCAGCTCCGGCTGTTCGGCCAGGAGCTTCTTGTTGACGACGATCGTCCAGCCTTCGAGCGGTCGGGTTTCGTAAGCCTCGGTCGGCTCGAACTTCGGCGGGTTGTCGAGCGGAGTGGCGAATCCGAGACCAGCGAGCATCACGAAGGCAAGTCGGATCATCGTCGATGGCTCCTACGCAGTTGATCTGTCGATCACTCTTTGCCGCTTCGTATACAGGTACGCCCAGGCGATGAGGACCCCTTGAAACGGCAGGCGAATCAGGTGGGCAAGGTTCGAGTAAGGGAATGGCGGAGCGAGTTCCTGATGGAGATAGAGGTTGACGTTCGCCGGAAAGACCGCGATCAGGAGCGCGACCAGTCCCCAGGCGGCAAGCCTCGAAGTTCTCGGGATCAAGAGCAAGAGGCCCAGGCCGATCTCGATCGCGCCGCTGATCAGGACGAGTTCCCGATGCCTCGGCAGATACGCCGGCATGATCTTCTCGAAAAACGAGGTCGCCGCGAAGTGCCCGACGCCCGCCAGAAGAAAGAGGGCGGCGAAGATCGATTTCCCGATCGACCGGCCTGGTGGATTCATCGCAACTTTCCTCACCGATCGATCAGGGTTCGTTGACTTCATCCTCATGCATTTCGAGGTCGAAGTCATGGTCGATCTCCTCGACGACGACGCTGAAGGCGCGGACGCGGGTCCCTGCGGGAAGCTCGGCCCGATGGCGTTCAAAATCGGCGTCGGCGTCGTCGCGATCGGTGAAGACCAGGGCGAAGTCGGAGAGGTGGGCAATCGTTCCGATGGGGCTGGTGTACCAGCCGGAGGGGTCGTTGAGGGTCGAGTCCTCCTCGACGGTCGGGATCTTCCCGTCCGGCGTGACGACCGCGTAAAACTCAAAACGAGCGTCGAGATCCCCGAAGTCGCTCATGGTCGTGGCTCCCATCCCAGGGAAAGGTGGCGGATCTTGCTCGGCCCAGGGGAAAAAACATCATAGCCGACCCGGCCCGGTTTTGATACGGGACTGCGATTGAAGGACGACTCGAGCCCCGGCTAATCGCCCACGACCGGCCCTCCCTCGGGCAAGAGCGGTCGAAGTGGGCATCGGTCGCACTTCGGGGCCGAGACCTTGCAATAATCCCGGCCTAGCTTTTCCAGGCCGAGCGCCAGTTGTCCCAGTCCCTGGGCGTCTTCGGGAGCGATTGACTCGAGGACCGACCGCGCCTCGTCATAGTCGCTCGACGGGTCGAGCCAGCCGTGGCGGACGAGAATCCGGTACGACGACCGATCGACGGGAATCGTCGGTCGAGCCAGTCCGAACAGAAGCAACGCATCGGCCGAGGCCGGGCCAACCCCGTTCAGGGCTCGCCAGTCATCGCGGATCGCCTCGGTCGAGAGCTGTTCGAGATTTTGGTCGTCGTGCCTCTCGAACCAGCGAGCGATCCGCTGGAGCGGCTTCAGAGCCTTCGCCGCCAGTCGGACCTTGGCCTGCTGGAAGATGTCGTCGACTTCAAGCGGGTTGGCCCCGGCCAGAGCCTCGGGGTCGAGCAACCCGGCGTTCGCGAGAGCCTCGAAGGCCGCCGAGACGATCTTGAGATCCGTCACAAGCCCCAGACCAGCGCGGACGATCGCCTCGAACGCGGTCTGATCCTGCTTCAACGGCGGCGGCCCGGCTCCCGGCGGGGGGAGCGGGCCGTATTCTCGGTGAAGCGCTTCGAGGATCGCCAGTCGAGATTCGAGGAGTCGGGGCACGACGGGACCTCCCCGTCTCGACGGTGATCAGGGCGATCCATGATCCGATGGTTCAGGCCTTCTTGGCCTTGGCCACGGCCGCGGTGAAGTCGCGGGCCAGCTTGCTCTTGCGGCGGGCCGCGGTGTTCGGATGGAGGACCCGACGGACACCGGCCTTATCAATCTTGGCGGTGGCGGCGCGGAAGTCGTTCATCGCTCCGACTGGAGCCATCTTGATTCACCCAGCCTGGGTTCAGCGGCAAGTGCGTGGCTATGTCCATGAGCTGGAGCAAGTCAGGAAGATACAGGACAAGATCAAGGGATTCGTCTGTGCACATTCGAGTATTCCGGAGAAGACGTACAATGACCTCCTCAATGCGCGCAATGAGGATGCCGGGGAGCCGGGCACCCTACTGTCCGCTGAAGAAGCCGTGGAGCAGGGGGTTATCGGCGCCGTCGGGGGGTTGAAGGACGCCCTAGCATGGGTTAGGATGCACATAGTCGAAGGAAACGGAGGGGGCTGAAAAGTGTATTATACTCGAATGCCCCTCACGATGCTTACGCCTCACGGTGAGGAAACGCCTAGGATTGAGCGGATTCGGTATGAAGGACGCTGGCTGCGTGTAGCTGTCGAAGGTGAGGGTCAG
>Ga0080006_1176338_pt1 | contig 36942 bp, 33 predicted proteins | sample RS3BMetagenome_FD_69209 | JGI IMG/M metagenome (GOLD analysis project Ga0080006, IMG submission 69209) | Ferric oxide microbial mat and aquatic microbial communities from Rainbow Spring, Yellowstone National Park, USA - RS3B (SPADES... ...
AGCGGAGCATCTTCTCGCAGATCTCGAAGTCGGCGATGACCCCGTCCTTGAGCGGCCGGATGGCCTGGATGTGGCTCGGGGGCCGCCCGATCATCCGCTTGGCCTCGGCACCGACCGCCAAGGGGCGCCCGTCCTTCACGTTCACCGCCACCACCGAGGGTTCGTTCAGCACGATGCCCCGACCGCGCACGTACACCAACGTGTTCGCGGTGCCGAGATCGACGGCCATATCCCTGCCGAGGAGGGAGAAACTGTTGTCGCGCATCAGAGATGCAACCTTCCGTCACATGGGGACCCGCATGCCGGGGACTCGGTCCGCCGGGCCTGCCATCCCTCGTCTTCGTGTTGGAGTCTACGCCTCATCCGGGACCCAGGCTACCGCCCCCCCGGTGGATGCACCGGCGGCCCCGGTGCCTCGTGCTCCGGGGAGGCGCGGCCGAGCCACACTCCCGGGACCCCGAGGAGGTCAGGCCTTCCCTGGGAAGAAGATGGCGATCTCCCGCTCGGCGGCCTCGAGCGAGTCGGAGCCGTGGACCAGGTTCTCCCCCATCTCGAGAGCGAGATCGCCCCGGATCGTCCCGGGCAGCGCGTCGACGGGATTCGTCGCGCCCATCATCGTCCGGACCACCGCGTAGGCGTCGTCAGGACCTTCGACCACCATGACCAGGGCGGGCGAGCGGGTGATGAACTCGACCAGCTCACCGTAGAAGGGCTTCCCCGCGTGCTCGGCGTAGTGCCGGCCCGCCTCCTCGCTGGTGATCGTCCGCAGCACAGCCTCGGTCAGCCGGAGCCCCTTGCGCTCGATCCGTCGGATGATCTCCCCCGAGAGCCCCCGTTCGACGGCATCGGGTTTGCAGATGACAAGCGTGCGTCCCACGAGCAGGGCAGGCTAGCCGACCCCGGATGCCCCGTCGGCACGGGTGACGGCCAGGCACCTCCGGGCGTCTGCCACCACGTAGAGCGAGCCGCACACCACCACCCGCCCCTCCACCCCTGCCCACTCGACGGCGTGCTCGACGGCCTGTCCGACGGACTCCGCCTCGCGGACCTCCATCCCCAGACCGGCGGCCGCCTCGGCCACCACCTCGGCCCCGAGCGCCCGAGGAGAGTCGGGGGCGCAGGCGACCACGGACCGGACGCCGACCGTCGCCAACGCCGAGAGCATGGCGACCGGATCGCGGCCCGACAGGAGCCCGACCACGGCCACGTCCTCCCCTGCCACGGAGAACTCCTCCGCCAGCGACCGGGCCAGGGCGACCATGCCCGCAACGTTGTGGGCACCGTCCGCCACCACCAGCGGTCGGCGCCCCAGGACCTCCAGGCGGCCGGGGACGCTGACCCGGGCCAATCCCTCGTCCACTAGGTCCGCCGGGAGCGGCGCACCGAAGAAGGCCTCGGCGGCAGCCACCGCGATGGCGGCGTTGTCGCCCTGGTGGGCGCCGTGGAGCGGGACGAGGACCTCGCCGTAGGCGGCCCCTGGCGTCCGGAGATCGACGAGACGGCCTCCGACCGCCACCCGGTTGGCAGTGCACGCGAAGTCGCGGCCACGGACCCAGATGTCGGCCGCACCGGCGGCGGCCGCCCGGGACTGCAGCAATGCCAACAGATCCGGGTCCGTCTCCCCGATGACGACCCTGCTCCCCGCCTTGAAGATCCCCGACTTGTCCCCGGCGATGTCCTCCAGCGTCGGTCCGAGCACCTCGGTGTGGTCGAAGCTCACGTTGGTGATGGCCGCCACGTCCCCGTCAACCACGTTGGTGCAGTCCCACCTGCCGCCGAGGCCGACCTCGACCACCGCCACATCGACCGCCACGTCGGCGAACCAGGCCAGCGCGGCGGCGGTGAGGAGCTCGAAGCGGGTCGGCCGCTCGCGGAGGAGGCCCTCGACCCCGGCGAGTGTGGTGAGGACGTCGAGGAAGGACTCATCGTCGATGGCCTCGCCGTTGCGGGCGATGCGCTCGTTGACCCGCATCAGGTTCGGGCTCGTGTACGTCCCGACCGTCAGCCCCCGGGCGCCGAGCAGCGAGGTGACCATGGCGGCGGTGGAGCCCTTCCCGTTGGTCCCCGTGAGATGGATCGCGGGGTAGGCGCGATGGGGGTCCCCGAGCACGCCGACCAGCTCGATCATCCGATCGAGGGTGGGGATCGACCGGCGCGTCGGCATCTTCGACTCGAAGTCGGTGTGGGCGTCCAGCCAGGCCAGGGCCTGCGCCAGATCGTCGAACGGGGACGGGGTCACCACGATCCTGCCTGCGACCGGCGGGCAGATGGCGTCCCCACCGAGGCCGGAACGTCCGGAGGTCGCCGCACCGGCTCGCTCAGGAGGCCGCCCGACGGGTGCGGGTGGCCTTGGCGGTCGGGCTGCTCAGGGGAACGAGGGTCGGGTGGACCTTGTCGAGGACGACGGCGCGGTCCACGACGCACTTGGAGATGTCGGTCCGGCTGGGAAGGTCGTACATGACCTCGAGGAGGACCTCCTCGAGGATGGCACGGAGCCCGCGTGCCCCCGTCCCCCGCAGCAGAGCCTGCTCCGCCACCGCCTCGAGCGCGTCGTCGGTCAGTTCGAGCTCGACGTGGTCGAGCTCGAACACCCGCTGGTACTGACGGGTCAACGCGTTCTTCGGTTCGACGAGGATGCGGATCAGGGCCTCCTTGTAGAGGTGGGACACCGCACCCACCACGGGGAGCCGCCCGATGAACTCGGGGATCAGGCCGAACTTCATGAGATCCTCGGGGAGCACGTGGCGGAGCAGCTCCGAGTCGTCGCGGTCGGCGGCCTTGCGCACCTCGGCCCGGAACCCGATCCCCTTGCGGCCCATGCGGCTCTCGACGATCTTGTCGATCCCCGCGAACGCCCCGCCGCAGATGAACAGGACGTTGGTGGTGTCGATCTGGATGAACTCCTGATGGGGGTGCTTGCGGCCCCCCTGGGGTGGGACCGATGCCGTCGTGCCCTCGAGGATCTTCAACAACGCCTGCTGGACGCCCTCGCCGGACACGTCGCGCGTGATCGACGGGTTCTCCGACTTCCGGGCGATCTTGTCGATCTCGTCGATGTAGATGATCCCGGTCTCCGCCCGCTTGACGTCGTAGTCGGCCGCCTGGATGAGCTTCAGGAGGATGTTCTCGACGTCCTCCCCGACGTAGCCCGCCTCGGTCAGGGCGGTGGCGTCGGCGATGGCGAACGGGACGTTGAGCATCCGGGCCAGGGTCTGCGCGAGGAGCGTCTTGCCGCATCCGGTCGGCCCGAGTAGGAGGATGTTGGACTTGGTCAGCTCCACGTCGCCGTCGCGGGACCCGTTGTTGCCGGCCTGAACCCGCTTGTAGTGGTTGTAGACCGCCACGGAGAGGATCTTCTTCGCGTACTCCTGGCCGATCACGTAGTCGTTCAGGAACTCGTAGATCTCCTTGGGCTTGGGGAGGTCGTCAAAGGAGAGCTCGGTGGTCTCCGCCAGTTCCTCGGCGATGATGTCGTTGCACAGCTCGATGCACTCGTCGCAGATGTAGACACCGGGCCCGGCGATCAGCTTCTTGACCTGCTTCTGCGACTTCCCGCAGAAGCTGCACTTCACCAGATCGCCGCCGTCTCCGAACTTCGCCACGTCGGTTCCCCTCGTCCTTCTCTGCGGTGGTCCCTGTCGCCCTGCGTGCCGCTGGTCGTCTGTCGTGGTCTCTGTGTCGTGGTCTCTGTGTCGTGGTCCGCCGCCGTCCCCGGCCAGCGGATCCGGGATTCCCGGCCCTGTCCACCCTCCGACCCCGGAGGCCCACCCGTTCCCAGGGGTTCCCCCGGCCGCACCCGGCGGCCCGGGACCAACCCTAGCGGCTCGTCGGGGTCGGATCGGTCGTCCGTGCACGCACCGGGGGCCGGCCGACGGGACGCGCTAGGCGACGCCGATCGCCTCGACCGCCACCATGTCTCGCGAGGTGATCACCTCGTCGATCAGTCCGTACGTCACCGCCTCCTCGGCGGTCATGATGAAGTCGCGGTCGGTATCCTTGGCCACCTTCTCCGGGTCCTGGCCGGTGTCGCCTGCCAGCATGCCGTTGAGGAGATCGCGCATCCGGAGGATCTCCTTGGCCTGGAGCTCGATGTCGCTGGCCTGACCCTCCACCCCGCCGAACGGCTGGTGAAGGAGGATCCGGGCATGGGGAAGGGCGAACCGCTTGCCGTGCGTGCCGGCGCCGAGGAGCACGGCCGCGGCCGAGGCGGCCTGTCCGAAACAGAAGGTCGACATGTCCGGCTTGATGTACTTCATCGTGTCGTAGATGGCGAAGAGTGCGGTGATGTCGCCACCCGGCGAGTTGATGTAGAGGTGGATGTCCTTGTCCGCCTCCTCCGACTCGAGGAACAGGAGCTGGGCACAGACCAGGTTCGCCACGGTGTCGTTGATCGGGGTGCCGAGGAAGATGATCCGCTCCTTCAACAGCCGGGAGTAGAGGTCGTAGTTCCGCTCGCCGCGGCTGGTCGACTCCACCACCCACGGCACGCTGTAGGCCCGCGCGTCCGACGGTTCCGTTGCCTCGGTGAAGCTCACTCCGTGTCCTCCTCTGCCTGGTTCACCTCGAGTGCGTCCCGAGAGACCGGACGACCCTCCTCGTCGACCAGCTCGACGTTGTCGAGCAGCCATCGCAGGGCCTTGGCCTTACGACGGTCCGAGCGTACCGCCGGAAGCCGGCCGGTCCGTTCGAGCTCCGCGCGTACCTGATCGGCCGACCGGTCGAGCCGCTCGCCCATCTCGGCGAGCTCTGCGGTGAGCTCCTCGTCGGTCAGCTCGATCCCCTCCTGGTCGGCCAGGGAGCGCAGGGCCAGATCCGCCTTGACCCCCCGGACGGCGTCTGCCCGCAGCTCGTCGAGGAACTCCTGCTCCCCCCGACCGGTGGCCGCGAGGAACTGGCCGAGCGGGATCCCCTGCTGCTCGAGGCGGTGGTCGAGATCGTGGAGGCGCTCACGCACCTCGTCGACCACCATCCGCTCGGGCACGTCCTCCGAGACGAGGTCGACCAAGGCGTCGACCGCCCGCTGCCGCAGCGCCAGCTGCGCCTGCATCACCCTCATCTGGCCGAGGCGCCGGGTGACGTCCGCCTCGAGCTCGGCGAAGGTCGAGAACTCGGACGCCTCCGAGGCCCAGGCGTCATCAGCGTCGGGGAGCACGAGCTCCTTCACATCGGTGACGGTCACCGTGAAGGCGATCGTGGCGTCTTCCGGGCCGACGGTGGACTCGAAGGTGACGGTGTCACCCGCCTTCGTCCCGATCAGCTGCTCGTCCAGCTCGGGGACCACGCTGCCGCTGCCCACCTCGTACAGGTAGTCCTCGGCGGCCAGGTCGTCGCCGGTGCCCTCCGGGCGCTCGCCCCGCAGGTCGATGGTCACCTGGTCACCCTCGACCACCGGCCGTTCGACCTCGACGAGCTCCCCCGAGGTGGCCCGAAGGCGGTCGATCTGGGCCTTCACGTCCTCCTCGGGAACCTCCAGCCCGGGGAGCGTCACCACCAGTCCCCGGTATCCCGGGATCGCCACCGTGGGCCGGACCTCGACCACGGCGTCGAACGAGACCGCCCCGGACTCGCTCCCCGCCGTGATGTCGATGTCGGGACGGTCGATGGGCTCGACCTCCGTGTCCACCACCGCCTGCGCGTAGAACTCGGGGAGCGCCTCCCGGAGCGCCTCCTCCCGGAGGGCCAGTCCACCGCCCATCCTCGCCTCGAGGACCTTCCGCGGCACCCTCCCCGGCCGGAACCCGGGCACCCGCACCTCCCGGGAGAGCCGCCGGAGGACACCGTCCAGGGCTGCCGCGATCTCCCCTTCGTCGACTTCGACGGAGAGCCGGACCTTGTTGCCCTCTTCGGGCGCTGCTGTGGCTCGCATACGAATTCGAGAGTCTACGGGAGTCGGCCAGCCCCCCATGACCGGGCCCGGGCGGGGTGGTGCCCGCAGCCCGTCGCTAGCCGGGCAGGGCGGCTTCGATGGCCCCTATCACCTCGGGCGACTCGGGGTCCACCATGGGACGGAAGCGGGCGATCACCGAGCCCTCCGGCGAGACGAGGAACTTCTCGAAGTTCCACTGCACGTCGCCCGCCTCCCCGTCCGCGTCCGGGTGCCGGGTCAGCTCGTCGTAGAGCGCGTGCCGCCCCTCGCCGTTTACCTCGACCTTCTCGAACATCGGGAAGGTCACCCCGTAGGTTGCCGAGCAGAACTCGGCGATCTCCCCCGGTCCACCGGGCTCCTGGCCGGCGAACTGGTTGCAGGGGAACCCGAGGACGGAGAACCCCCGGCTCGCGTAGGTCTTCTGCAGGCGCTCCAGACCCTCGTACTGGGGAGTCAGGCCGCACTTGGACGCCACGTTCACCAGCAGGAGGGCCTTGCCCCGATAGTCACCGACGGAGGCGTCCTCTCCCGTCAGGGCGTGCAGCGGTACGTCGTAGAGTGTCATGCCCCGATACTACGGCGGCCGTTCGACTCCGCCACCGAACGTTTTAGGTGTTGCTTTCACCACTCTTGGCGGTTGAGTGGGAGTAGGGTTTCGATGCGGCTGCGGTGCAGGTGGAGGGCAGCAGCGGGCGCACCGCGGGAGCCGCGAGGCGGGGGCTGAGGGAAAGCGGGGTCCGGCGATGGGAATCGGGTTCACCGACACCCCTGCGGACCGTGGTGTCTCGGGAATGGTGACTGCGACCCTGGTCCGCCACGTCCGGGCCAGAGCGGGGGACGCCGGGGTGTTGCGCATGCTCGCGATCGCCGGCGAGCCCAGGCCGGTGGACCGGCTCGAGGACTTCACCACCTGGATCGCCCACGACGCAGCCGTCGACCTGTTCCACGCCGCCGCGCAGGTGACCGGCGAGGGGGAGATCGGCCTCCGCGTCGGGGAGGCGATCCTCCTCCAGTACGACGGCTCGCTCCTCGCCGGGCAGCTGCGAGCGCTCGGCACGCCGCAGGCCTCCGCCGAGCGGCTCGTCGGTGCACTGCCCGGGTTCACCTCCACGGTCGATGCCGAGACGGTGGAGCTCACGGAGACCGGCGCGATCGCGAGGGTCATCACCAGGTCCGGGACCCGCCGCCACCCCCACCTGTGCGCGTTCACCCGGGGGCTGCTCTCCCAGGTCCCGGTGCTCTTCGGGCTCGCCGCCGCCCAGGTCCACGAGCCGGAGTGCCAGGCACACGGGGGTCGGTTCTGCCTCTACGTGCTGTCGTGGGGGTTTCCGTTCGCCCCCCCGGGGCTCAGCGGCGCCGAACCGGCGGCGTGGCCCGACGCGCCGGAGGCGCTCCCCGTCCCGACCGATCGGCCCATTCCCGGCGGCGATCCCCCGGATCCGTTCGACCTCCGGATCGATCCGGACACCCGGATCGCCCAGCTGCGGGGCCAGCTCCGGCTGATGCAGGAGCGTCTCGAGGGCGTGTTCTCCACCGCACTGGAGCTGTTGGGCGAGGGCGACATCGATACGCTGCTGAGCCGGATCGTCTCCCGGGCAGCACGGGCGGTCAGCGCCCCCCGTCACCTCCTGGTGGCACGGACGTCTCCCGCCTCCCCCGTCCAGCTACACCACCTCGGGTTCAGCCAGAGCGAGGCCGAGGCGCTCGCCAACGAGCTCTGGTCCTCCGATCCCGACGACGCGGGAGGCTCCCGCCTGATCGTGGACATCGCCTCCTCGAGGAGGCGGTACGGCCGCCTCGCCGCGGTGTTCCCGCCGGGGGTCCGCTACTTCGATTCCGAGCGTCGCATGCTCGGCCTCTACGCGGGGTACGCGGCCGCGGCACTCGACATGGTGAGCGCACTCGAGGAGGCCCGCCGGGGCGATGCCACTGCCCGGGCGCTGCTGGGCCTCGCCACCAGCCTTTCCCAGGTCACGACCACGGACGGTGTCGCCCAGCTCCTGGCGGACACCGCCCCGGTCGTCACCGGGTGCCGGGACGCCACCGTCATGGTCTGGGATGCCGCGCGGTCCGCGCTCACCGTGCGGGGAGTCACGAACGGTGCCGCACTCCCCGAAGAGACCTCCGACGCGGTCGTCCCGGTGGACGGGATGACCGTCACCGTGGCGGAGGCCGGCGCGGCGACCAACGAGGACTCCTCCCTCCTCGAGTACCTGACGCGGACCCGGTCGGTCCTCGTCGTCGACGGGTCGACCCGTGATCCGCGACTGCACCGCCTCCTGCAACTGGCCGGAGCTACTGCTGCTCTCGTCGCTCCCCTCTTCGCCGGGGACGAATTCCTCGGGGTGCTGACGGCCAACTTCGCAGGCGCGCCGGCCACGGCCGTCCGGAACCCCGATCTGCACCGGAGGATCACCGCCCTCGCCGACCAGGGGGTGACCGCACTGCGCAATGTCGACCTCCTCGAGCGGATCTCCCACGTCGCCTGGCACGACTCCCTGACCGGGCTGCCGAACCGCAGGCTCCTCGAGGACCGGGTCGAACAGGAGCTGGTCCGGTCGCGACGCCTCGGCGAGTCGCTCTCCATCTTCTTCGTCGACCTCGACCGGTTCAAGACGGTCAACGACACCCTCGGGCACGCGACCGGGGACGAGCTCGTCCGCCAGGTCGGCCGCCGGCTGGTCGCCACGGTCCGACGCCAGGACACGGTCGCCCGGCTCGGCGGAGACGAGTTCGCGGTGCTCCTCCCACAGCTGGCCGAGCCGGCTGCCATCGACCACCTCGCCGGCCGGTGCCTCGGCGCGCTCCGTGCCCCGTACGAGATCTTCGGCCGCCGGGTCAACCTCTCCGCGTCGATCGGGATCGCCAGCGCACCCGCCCACGGTGACTCCTACGACGAGCTGCTGCGCCGGGCCGACGAGGCGATGTACCGGTCGAAGGCCCGGGGACGCGACACGTACACCACCTACTCGGAGGCGGCACCCGGCAACGACGGTGTCGACGTGGCGGGCGACCTGGCCCATGCCATCGACGCCGGCGAGCTGTTCGTCCTCTACCAGCCCTTCGTGGACCTGGCGACGACCCGCGTCATCGGGGTCGAGGCACTGGTCCGATGGCGTCACCCGGTCCTCGGTGTGCTCGAGCCCCGGACGTTCATCCCCGCGATCGACGACACCGACATGGTGGTCTCCCTCGACAGCTGGGTGCTCGACCAGGCGTGCCGCCAGGTCCGCACGTGGATCGACACCGGCATCCGGACCCTCCGCCTGGCGGTGAACATCGCCCCGCGCGACCTGGCCGACCACGACTTCCCCCGGTCCGTCCTCGCCACCCTGCGGGACCACCGGATCGATCCCGGGCTCCTCGAGCTCGACGTCACCGGCGGCGGGCCCACCGAGCCTGCAGCGGCGTCCGCGGCGGCGGCCAACGTCGAGCTCCTCCGGGGAGCCGGGGTCCGGCTGGCACGCACCGACCCGGTGGACGACGCGGCGCCACCGGGCGACACCGACGCCCTGCCGGTTGTCACCCTCGCCATCGACCGTTCGTTCGTGCAGGTCCTCGGGCCCGACCAGGAGACCGCCACCCTGGTGTCGGGGATCCTCGCGCTCGCCGACCGGCTCGGCCTGGCCAGGAGCATCGACGGCGGCGAGTCGTCCCGACGCAGCCGGGTGCTCCTCCGTCGCGGGAACGGGACGGCCCAGGGGTTCTTCTTCAGTCCGCCGCTCCTCCCCGGTGACGTCGAGCGGGTGCTCGGACGCGAACCGGACCGGCCAGTGGGTCCGGCCGACGGCGGTCCTCCGTCAGCCGTCCCGGAGTGAGAGGGCGGCGAGGACGGCCCCCTCGCGGAGCCCCCAGTCGCTGACGACGATCCTCTGGAGACCGAGCTCGTCCACCAGCGTGGACAACACCACCGCCCCGATGGGCAGCAGGGGTGCCCGGCGGGCCTGCACCCCGGGGAGCGCCAGCCTGGCGTCGAGATCGAGCGACGCCAGGTGGCCGGCCAGCTCGTGGAGCTGACCGGCCGGGAGCTCGACCTGGTTCACCTGCAGGTCGGAGACCGATCCCGGGGCCGACAACGAACGGTGCAGACCCATCGCCAGGCGGGCCAATGCCCGGACCGTCCCGCCGCTGGCGATGGCGCGTGCGGCCGCCTCCGGATGACGCACCAGCAGGTCGCGGACCGGGCCCGACCGGTCGCGGACGATGTCGACCAGGGCACGACGGTCCGCGCCGGTGAGGATCTCGCCCCCACCCAGCTCCCCCCGGAGTCGGGCCGTGCCGAGAGCCACGCTGGCCACGGCGTGGATGTGGTCAGCGTCGCCGATGCCCGCCTCGAGACTGCCGCCGCCGAGATCGAGGCCGAGGACGGGTTCCTTGCCGATCCAGACCCCGGAACGCTGGCCCAACAGGCAGAGCCGGGCCTCCTCCTCGCCGGACAGCAGCGAGATCGGACTGCCGAGCGCCTGCTCCAGGCGGGCCAGGAGGCGCCCGCCGTTGTCTGCGTCGCGCAGCGCCGCCGTGGCCAGGGCGACCGTCAGGTCGACCTCCGCGTCGTCGGCCGCCACGCGCAGCCGGCGGACCGTGCGCACCGCCTGGGCGGCCCGGTCGGACGGGACGCCCCCGGTTCGCGCCACCTCGGTGCCGAGGTGCAGGAACGAGCGCCGCCGGAGCACCGGGGTGAGCACGCCCTCCCGCGTCGCGTCCACCACCATCAGATGAAAAGAGCTGCTCCCGAGATCGTACACGGCGACTCGCACGGACGGCACCGGCGAGACGCTACCGGCTGCCACCACCCGCCCACCACCCGCCGAACGCTGACGCCCGGTCCGCCCGCGCCGGTCGGGCACCTGCATCCGATCGAGGCACCGACCGGGCAGCCCGATCGGATCGAACTGCCCGGTCGGGCGACCAGGTACGATCGAAGGGTAGCGCCCGCAGGTCCCCTGCGGGATCGCACCCGACCAATGGGATCCGGGACAACGGGAAGTAGCGCAGCTTGGCAGCGCGCCTGCTTTGGGAGCAGGAGGCCGCGGGTTCAAATCCCGCCTTCCCGACGGACAGCCTCGGTGCGACCCGACGGGTCCCCCGGGCGGCCGGCGCCGCCGTCGCTCAGGCGCCGATCGGATAGCCGAACCGTGCGGTCAGGTCGGCGGCCGACAGCGGTCGCGAGAACAAGTACCCCTGGGCGAAGTCGCACCCCAGCGAACGGAGCACCTCGAACTGCCGGACGGTCTCGACCCCCTCGGCCACCACCCCGAGGCCCAGTGCGTGGGCCAGGTTGACCACGGCCGCGACGATCTCCTCACCTCCGTGCTCGGTGCCGAGCTCGTCGACGAACGACTTGTCGACCTTCAGGATGTCGAGCGGGAAGCGCTGGAGGTAGCTGAGCGACGAGTACCCGGTGCCGAAGTCGTCGATCGCCAGGACGACCCCGAGGCCCTTGAGTGCCCGGAGGACCTGGAGTGCTGACGCCGCGTCCTTCATCAGCGCGCTCTCGGTGATCTCGAGCGTCAGGTTCTCCGGGGGCAGACCGGTGCTCGCCAGGATCCGTTCGACGGTGTCCACGAGCTCCGGGTGGTCGATCTGGCGGGCGGACAGGTTGACGTCGACCGACCCGCGCGGACCCGTACCGCAGCCCCTCTGCCAGTCGCACAGCTGACGGCAAGCCTCTTCGAGGACCCACTCCCCGATCGGGATGATGAGGCCGCTCTCCTCGGCCACCGGGATGAACCGGTAGGGGGCCACCAGCCCCTGCTCGGGATGCTGCCATCGGATCAGCGCCTCGACACCGACGGGCTCCGCGGTCACGATGTCCACCACCGGCTGGTAGTAGAGCATGAGCTCGCTCCGTTCGATCGCACGATGGAGCGAGTGCTCGGTCGTCATCCGGTCGAGGACCTCGACCCGCATCGATTCGCCGAACGTCTCCACGCTCGACCCTCCGCGCTGCTTGGCCCGGTACATGGCCGCCTCGGCGTTCGACAGGAGGGTCGTGGCCTCGTTCGGGCCACCGGTGGTGTAGGAGACGCCGATCGACGCGGTGAGGAACACCTCGGACCCGTCGACCTCGAACGGGAGGGCCAGAGCACCGAGGACCCTCCGGACGAACGTCCCCACCATGGCGTCCAGGTCGTCGGGGGCGGCCTCGAAGAGCGCGAGGAACTCGTCGCCGCCGAATCGTGCGATGAGCTCGGCGCCAGCGTCCGCTTCGGCCAGCCGCCTCGCCACCGCCACCAGGATCCGGTCCCCGACCTCGTGGCCGAGGCTGTCGTTGATGGCCTTGAACCGGTCCAGGTCCAAGAGGGTGACCGCCACCGACCCCGGCGTCGTCCGGGTCCTCGCTACGGCATACGCGAGCCGGTAACTGAACAGCGCCCGGTTGGGAAGGCCGGTGAGGGGATCGTTCAGGTAGGCACGGGCCAGCGCCTCGTCGGCCGCACGCTCGGCGCTCAGGTCGTGGACGAACCCCCCGATGCGACCACCGCCCGTCGGGAAGATCACTCCCGACGCCGTCAACAGATGCCCTTCCCGGTGCACCAGCTCGATCTCCCGGGTGACGCCGGGGTCCGAGCCGGCCCTGGCGGTCTCGTCGAGATCACGCACCACCGCGGCGATGTCCCCGAAGGTGGCGCGGGCGTAGTCGAGGTCGAGGACCCGCTCGGTGATCCGATGGCCGATCACCTCGTCCCGTCCCCAACCCAGGATCTCCTCGGCCCGGCGATTCCAGACGGTGACGAACCCTTCGCCGTCGATCTCGACGAACGCGTCCCTGGCGAGCTCCACCACCTGTTCGAATCGATGGCGCCACCCGTCCTCTCCGAGCGTCGGTGAGGATCTCGGCCCGTCGGGCCGATCGCCGGTGTTGGCCGCGGATCCGAGCGCAGGCACCGACCGGGGGCCGCGCACGGGGGCGGAAGGGGCGTCGTCGCCGGCCGGGACACCCGCAGGCGACGGCCCCGGCATTGCGGACGGGAGCGACGGGATGGGGACCGGGCCCCGCTCAGTTTTGTCGGCCACCATGCACCCCCGTCAGAACGCCGACCAGACCCGTCCCACGCGGACCGGAGACCGGGGGGCTCGCGACGCAGCTCGTCGGACCGGCAGCGTAGGCAAGGCGCTATCAAGGGTCAAGCATTCCTCGGGGGCCGCCGACCACCGCACACGCTCCGGTGCTCCGTGTACCGTGCCGGGATGGTGACGATCACCGGGACACGACAGAAGGAGGCATGGGATCATCACGTCCTGCCCCCGGTGGAGCAGGTCCGAGCGGGTCTCTGGTCGATTCCGGTGCCGATCCCCAACAACCCGCTCCGCTACGTGCTGGTCTACGCACTCGAGCTCGCCGGTGGTGGTGTCGCCCTGGTCGACGCCGGCTGGAACACCGAGGAGGCCTGGACGAGCCTCAACGCGGGCCTCGCCGAGGCGGGTGGCAGCATCGCCGATGTCCGTGGCGTCCTGGTCACCCACATCCATCCCGACCACTACGGGCTGGCCGGCAGGGTGCAGGAGGCCTCCGGCGCATGGATCGGCCTGCATCCGGCCGATGCGGTGATGCTCGACGCCCGCTATCGGGACACGGGACAGCTCCTCGCCGACATGACCGGCCTCCTCACGGACTCCGGCGTTCCCGACGACCGGCTCCCCGACCTGGCGTTCGCCTCGATGGTGCTCACCTCCCTGGTCACCATGGCCGAACCCGACGTCCTCTTCGAGGACGGAGCGACCGTGGCGCTCCCCGGGTGGGACCTCCGTACCGTGTGGACCCCGGGCCACTCCCCCGGTCACGTCTGCTTCTACAGCGAGCAGAGGCGTCTGCTCCTCTCCGGGGACCACATCCTCCCCCGCATCACCCCCAACATCTCCGTCCACGCCCAGCAGTTCCCCGACCCGCTCGGCGACTACCTCGCCTCCTTGGAGAAAGTGGGTCGGCTCGACACGGAGGAGGTCCTCCCGGCGCACGAGTACCGGTTCTCCGGGTTGGCCGGTCGCGTGGAGGAGATCGCTGCCCACCATGCCGACCGCCTCGCCGAGATCGAGGAGGTGGTGCGGAAGCACCCCGGATCGACCGCCTGGGAGATCACCCTCCGGCTGCACTGGTCGCGGCCGTGGGAGGACATCGAGCCGTTCATGCAACGTCAAGCGAACGGCGAGACCCTCGCCCACTGTGTGGTCCTCGAGCTCGACCACCGCATCCGCCGCACCGGCGCCACACCGGCCCGCTTCTTCGTGACGGCGCAGGCGGCCCACGACGGGGTGACGTCAGCCACTCCCCCCGGAGGGGAAGTCCGAGCCGAGGGGAGCGGAAGCGCCGGAGCACGGTAGCTCCTCCACCGGACCCACCGGCGCCACACCGGCCCCGCCCACCGGTTCACCGTCCGGGGTTTCCGCCCCAAGGCGGGAGAGTCGGCCCCGCCGGCGCTTGAGCACCAGGTGGACACCCAAGGCCACCACCACCAGCCCGGCCACGACCACGGCCGACCAGAGACCGACCTGCTTCAGGATGCGCTCGAAGGACAGCCCGACGACGTAGCCGAGCAACGTGTAGCCGACACCCCAGAGCAGGCCCCCCGCCGCGTTGTAGAGCAGGAACGTCCGGTACCGAAGGCCGCTGAACCCGGCCAGCCCGGGGATCACCGCCCGGGCGAAGGCCACGAACCTCCCGAGGAAGACGGCGGGGCCGCCGTAGCGTTCGAGGAGCGCCATCGTCTTCGCCACGCCAGGGTTGCCCTTCATCGGCCGGTGGTCGAGCAACCAGGGGCCGGCCCGCTTCCCAACCTCGAACCCGACCGAGTCGCCGACGACGGCGCTCACCACCACCACCATCATCATCAGCCCGAGGTTGACCCGGCCGAGCCCGGCCAGGACACCGCCGACAACCACCGCCGTCTCTCCGGGGATGAAGAAGCCGACCAACAGGGCCGCTTCGGCGAAGGCCAGGAAGCCGACCAGGGCATAGGCCGCCGGGCCGTGGAAACGGAGGAGCGACCCCACCCAGCCTCCCGGGAGGTTCTGCCCCGCAGTCGACGCCACGGCCATCAGCACGCCCATCAACGGGGACGGTCCGGGGACCCCCCCGCCGCTCACGGTGCCACCGTCACGCTCGTCCACGCCCGGCGCCGGCACACCGGGCAGGTCATCCGGTGATCGAAGACCTTGCCGGGGATCCACCAGCCGATCGGCAGCTGCAGGAGCGCGAAGTCGAACAGCCCCATCCGGGTGACCGATCCGCACGACGAGCACTCCACGAGCAACGCTCCCCGACGGGGGAGCGGATCGGAGGCGGTCGCCGCCGGACTTCCCCCGGAACGGTCCCCCGCCGGAGTGGCCGCGGAGTAGAGGGCATGTTTGCCCGCCGGACGGGCCCGCCGGGGGCCGGTCGGTGGCCGCTCCGCCGCGGACGCCGAGGACTCGTCGCCGTCGTCCACCGTCACCTGGGCGTCCACCGGGAGCCAGAAGAGCGCCCGCCGACCCAGCGGATCGAGGTGCCCGGCCATCAGGAGCCCGTTCCGCTGGCGACCCGGGTGTCGATCAGGTGGCGCGCCAGCGCCCGGTAGGCGGCCGCACCGGGCGATCCGGGTGCGTGCTGGAGGATGGACTTGCCCCGGGCCGGCGCCTCGGCGAACCGGATCGACTTGCGCACCGGGGGCTGCAGGACGGGGATGCCATAGCGATCCTCCACCTCGGCCAGCACGTGCCGGGCATGCTTGGTGCGGTCGTCGTACATGGTGGCGATCACGCCGCGGACAGCCAGCCCGGCGTTGGCGAACGCCCGCACGTCCTCGATGGTCTCGAGGAGCTGTCCCACCCCGCGGTGGGACAGCGCCTCGCACTGCAACGGGATGAGCACAGCGTCCGCGGCGGTCAGCCCGTTGATAGTCAGCACGCCGAGGGAGGGCGGGCAGTCGATCAGCACCAGGTCGTAGTCGGCTGCGACAGGCTGGAGCGCACGCGCCAGGACGTGCTCACGGCCGGTACGCGTGAGCAGGTGCACCTCGGAGCCGGCCAGGTCGATCGTGGCCGGGAGGAGGTCCAGACCGGGCACGCCGGGGACCTGCCGCCGGACCTCGGCCACGGGTGCCCGTCGCACGAAGACGTCGTGCAGGGATCGTTCGAGTCCGTCGGGATCGAAGCCCAGGGAGAAGGTCAGGCACGCCTGCGGGTCGAGGTCGACCACCAGGGTCCGCTGCCCGGCCTCCGCCGCCGCGGCACCCAACGAGTGGACGGTGGTCGTCTTGGCCACACCACCCTTCTGGTTGGCCACCGCGAGCACCTCGGTCACCCGAGGAGTCTATGCGCGCCGTTCCTCACCGGCGGGGCAGAAGCCCCCGGGTCAGAAGCCGGCGATGGCGACGATCGGTCGGTGGAGCGGGCGACCACCCATCGAGCCGAGGAAGGGTGCACCGAAGGAGAAGATGCCGCCGTCGGAGGCGACGAGGCGGTAGCCGCTCCCATTGGCGGCGCCTGCCATGCCGACGATCGGAGCGGCAAGAACGCGACCGCCCATCGAGCCGAGGAAGGGGGCACCGAAGGCGAAGATCCCGCCGTCGGAGGCGACCTCCCAGTAGCCTCCGGTGTCCGGGTCGGTCGCGGTGGCCACGATCGGCCGGTTCAGAAGCATCCCACCCATCGAGCCGAGGAAGGGGGCGTCGCCGAAGGCGAAGATGCCTCCGTCGGAGGCGACGAGACGGTACCCCTTCCCATCCGCCGTGGCAGACATACCGACGATCGGAGCGTCGAGATGCCTCCCGCCCATCGAGCCGTAGAAGGGTGCGTCGCCGAAGGCGAAGATACCCCCGTCCGCCGCCACCAGCCAGTACCCCTTCCCGTCGGGGGTGGCGGCCATCCCGACGATCGGCGCGTCGAGGTGGCGGCCACCCATGGACCCGTAGAAGCCGACGCCCCCGAAGGCGAAGACCCCCCCGTCGGAGGCGACCTCCCAGTAACCCCCGGTGGAGGGGGCCATCGCCGCCCCGACCACCGGCGCGTCGAGGCGCAGGCCTCCCGTGGATCCGCAGAAGGGGGATCCATCGAACGAGAACACCCCCCCGTCCCTGGCGAAGAGGTCGTAGCCGGGCGGCGTGGCGGCCGCGGGAACGGCACAGGGGGGGACAGAGCTGGCCGCGGGAGTGCCCCCGGCATCCCCGGTCAGCTGAGGATCGTGGTGGAACTCGGGCCACGATCCGGCGCCGACGGCAAGGGCGCCGTCCGAACCCGGGATCTCGTAGTGCTCGATCTTTCCGGCAAGCTGGCCGGGGGCGATCTCGGCGTACCCGGCCAGGGTGATCCCGATCGTCCCGTTCGGGTCGGCGGTGACCAAAGGTGAGTTCTGCAGCCCGAGCACCGGATCGAGGGTCGCCACCAGTCCCCCGGTCCGCCCGTCGTAGATGAACGTCCCATTGATGGTCGGCACCAGCACATCCTGATAGCCGAGTCCGGTGAGGTCGCCGGTCACCGGCGAACCGATGATCTCGGGAAGGCCGCTTTGGTGCCAGAGGGGACGGCCGGTGGTGGCGGCGAGCACCCAGATCGACCCGCTCTGGCCGGTAGCGGTCACCTGGTCGGTGGTCTCGGCCACCTCGAAGGAGCCGTTCCCGGCGATGTCGGCGAGCGCCGGGGACGAGTAGGTGTCTCCGTCGAGCGTCGTCGACCAGACCGGATCACAGTGGGTGTCGTAGGCGATGACTTTGTCGCTGTCGGGAGCGCCGGCGAAGTAGCTTCCCGTCCCGGTCACGATCCCGGTCTGCCCTCCGACCAGGAAACCGCCGACGGCCGGCGAGGAGTCCACCACCTGGTCGGTGTCCGCCCGGCAGATCAAGTTGCCCTGGGGACTCAGGATCCGGAGGTGACCCCCCTGGGTGTACTGCTGACCCCGACCCGTCCCGGCGGTCTGGTCACCACCCACGATCGCCTCGGTCACCCCGTTGCCGAAGAGGTCGGCCAGAGCGGCGGTCGAGTGGGTACTGTCCGAGTCGAAGAACGGCCAACCGGTGAGCACGGAGCCGTTCGCGCCGGCCAGGGCGAACGCCTGCTGTCCCAGCGAACCTGCGAACACGTCGGTGGCGCCCCCTTGGAGGGCACCGACGCTCATCCCCGCCTCCACCCCGGTGGCCGGCTGCGTGTCCGAAGCGGGATCGGTGACGGGAGTGAACCAGGCCAGGGCGCCCGACGCGGTGAAAGCCTGGTAGCCACCGACATCGGGGTCGGCGTCGTTCCCGGAGCCGACGAACACCGCCGGAGTGCCTGCGGGCAGGGGCCCCGGCGCCACCGAGGGGGACGAGTCGATGGGTCCGCTGCCGTCCGTCGCCGGCCAGCCGGGTACCGCGACCGCAGCATTCCCACCCAGGTGGTAGGCGTACACGTAGCCCCGCCGGTCCGCCACCACCACCGAGGGGGACCCGTCCAGGTCGGCGACCGTAGGGGACGAGAGCGCGATCGGCTGCCCCACGTCAGGGAGGGTGGTGGACCAGGTCTCGTCGAACACCAGCGGAGAACCACCGGCCGGCGCCGTGGGTTGCGCTGCGGACGGCACGCTACCCGCCTCCGCCGGCCCGCCCGCCAGCAGTGGCGACGCCGGGAGCGAGACAGCGGCGACCCCGAGGCCCAGCAAGCAGAGGACGCTCGAGAAGCGGCCGGGACGCGGCCGGCCCCCGCGGTGCGCACCGCCGCGAACCCGATCGCCCCTCATGAGGACCAGAGCGTAGGCGCTGGAAGGGGCGCTGGAAGGGGCGCTGGAAGGGGCGCTGGAACGGGCGCCGACACCGGCGAGCTGCGGCGCCCCCGGCAGGAGTCGAACCCGCAACCTGGTGGGTAGAAGCCACCCGCTCTATCCAGTTGAGCTACAGGGGCCCGCAGGAGCGTAGCGCGATGGGGTACCGGTCCGTATGCCACAATGGGCACGCCTTGGTGGCCGTAGCTCAGTTGGTCAGAGCGCCGGGATGTGGCCCCGGAGGTCGCGGGTTCGAACCCCGTCGGTCACCCTCATCGCCCTTCGGAGGCCTGCCCATTGCGGCCGGACTGTCGGGGCGGTCGGTGAGCGGTCACGGCCGTGACAGGCGCCTCTAGCTCAACGGCAGAGCAACGGACTCTTAATCCGCAGGTTCCGGGTTCGAATCCCGGGGGGCGCACCAGGTCAGACAGGGTTTTTGTGAGTGGGAGGGAAATCTCGACTTTCTCACCTACACCGCCACGCCCTCCCAGGCCAGGCGGACGATGGAGATTTCCTGTGATGTGAGCGGCGCAGGGTCTACCGGTCGAAATTGCGCGGCGATGATCACGTGACGGAGCTTGGCGAACATGTCGAGGACCGACGGCTGAACCTTCTGCCGGTACCACGGGGCGAGCGCTCGGGCCGCTTCGACGTCGCCGGGATGATGACCGGCCGTCGCGTACCAGCAGATCGCAAGCGTGTTTACGACGAGTCCGAAGGGGACCGTGCGCTCGACCGCTCGCTCGAGCCGGTTGCGGGCTTGGCCGACACCCCCGAGTTGTTTGGCGTCTTCGATCGCGACTTCGATCGACCAGCGCGCGGCGTAGCGTTCGATGACCTGGGCCGCGGTGGCGCCGAGGTCGGTGGTGACGAGGGCGATGTCGTAGCCGTTCTTCGAGCGGTCCCGGACGAACACCACCTGGACCTGTTGTGGGCCGAACACGCCATACCAGAGGCATCGAAGCACTGCGGTTGAGACGGTCGTGGTCGATCCGTAGCGGGTGACCGTGGCGGGAGCGAACGTCATGGTGGTAGCAAGCGCGGCGAGCGAGGAGAGCTTGTTGCCCTTCAGGCGGGGACGGCCACGGCGACCGGTCCGTGGGGGTGCGAGATCGTAGAGCGAAGCGTTGGAGCGCAGCCGAGTCGTCCAGGTCACCGACCCGGACAGGCCACGCAGCGCCTTTCCTGCGTAGGCGGAGTCGGCGACCACGTGGATGCACCGACCGGGCAGGGCTGCACCGAGTGCTTCTACGAGCCGACGGGCAAGGACAAGGCGCGACGAGTTGTCGCTGTTCTTCTTGACGAGCGCGAACCCGACCGGCAACGCGAGTGGCCGGTTAAGGAACCCGAGGCGCACCACGATCGCCAAGATGACCCAGTTGTTCCCATAGCCGACCTTGGCTTTGCCGATCGCGGAGCCGTCGTGGAACCAGCTCGCCGCGTGGACCTTGGGGCCTCGGCGGTGGAACAGCGTATCGTCGATGGCGACGAGGACCGCTGCGTCGGTTGCCACGAGAAGCCGCACGACCAGGCGGGCGGCGACCGCGGATACCTGCTCGACCTGCCAGCGAGCGTGGGAGAAGAACCGGTGCGCCCGGTGGTGGCTCCAGGTCTGTGACAGCCCGGCTCCGACGAGCATCCCGCACACCGTGCGGCTGGCGGCCTGGGAGACGAGCCCACAGGCGAGCGCGCAGAACACCGGGAAGGTCCACGCTGAGAAGCATCCCCGGAACTCGGCCAAGAGCGCGGCCAGTGACCCCGGCGGGCTGACCCCGTGCCGCTCAGCCGTCTTCGCCTGCGGACTCGAACTGCCCATCTCTCTGGTCATGTCCTAGAGTGTGGCCACTCTAGGACACAAGAGGTGGGATACTTGCCTCCGGGGAGAAGACTGCGATGATGAACAAGAGGACGACAGCCCGGCTCGATGCCTACGAGCGTCGCTACCGCGAGCTCGCCCGCCAGCTCGCCGGCATCGGCTACATCGCAGCAGGCAGCATCGCCTTGAGGCCCTCTCGCTGTGGCAAGGCCAACTGCGCCTGCCACGCCGATCCACCTCGACTACACGGTCCCTACTGGCACGTCACCCAGACGATCGACGGCAGGACGGTCAACCGCCGGCTCACCCCAGAACAGGCAGAGCTCTACAGCGAATGGATCAGCAACGACCGTCGGGCGAAGGAGATCCTCGCCCGGATGCGCAAGGTAGCGGCCAAGGCCGCCGAGCTCCTCTTGAACGAGCCCTTCGTCCAGCAGGACCGAACGGATTCAGAGGCCAAAGGAGGTGCCCAACGACGCACGTCCGACAGGTCCAGGGCTCAGTAGTTCACGACCCCAAAACTGAGAAAGTCGAGTGTTAGGGCCCGTGGTGCAATTAACTGAGCGGTTATGGCGGCAGAATGGTGTAGTTCCAGTCAGGGTGCCAGTCGTGGCGTTTCAGGGGTACTGCCTCGAGCTGCTTGTCGGTGATCTTCACGCCGATCGGGTAGTTGCCGGTGTCGAGATCGGCTTGAACCCTGAGGCCGGTGCGGGTGGTGGTACCTGCGATCAGTTCGACGACCGTGCGGTACGTGGTGAGGGGTTTGCCACGCCAGTTCATGGAGATGAAGCTGAAGAGGCGGTGCTCGATCTTTATCTCCACCCCCCGGTGTCAACGACGTTGTCCCACAAGGGATTCGACGTCGTGGACATGTCATGAACGTCGATGGATCAGAGGTCCGCGGCGACGCCCGTCCGCTGCTGGCCGAGCTTACGGGCGAGTGCTTCGCGCAGGCGGCGGTTTTCGGCTTCGAGCTCGGCGTGGGCGGCTCGGAGGGCTTCGAGCTGGTGCCGGAGGGAATCGTCGGTGGCCCGCTCGGTGCGGGGCGTGGAGACGCGGCCGGTCTGGGGGCGAGGCTGGCGGAGCGTGTCGACAAGGGCACGCAGGTCAGCCTGGCGGTAGAGCCACGCCCGCGAGACGCCGGCGGCGCGGGCGACGGTGCTCATGTTGACCGGATCTCCGGCGGCGTCGAGGCGGCGAAGCGCGGCGACGGCGCGTCGTCTGGCGTCGTGGTGGCGGCGAGCGGCGGCCGCCACCAAGGCGGCGGTCTGCTCAGGTCGGCTCATGGTCGGGAGCCAATGAGTCGAGGCCGTCGATGATCCGCTGGAGATGGCTGAGGACGACACGGTGGTTGTCCGCCAAGCGCCGCTGCCCGTCGGCCTCCGCTGCGGCGATGAGCCGGCGGGTCTCGTCCGCCTGGCGGTGATGGGTGGGAAGGAACTCCACGGTCGTCTGAAAGTCGGGACAGGTCAGGCAGGCGTTGGGGTGCGGGCAGTCCTGCTGGGGTGGGCGGCCACAGAAGCCGTTGGGCAGGCTGGCCTCGATGCGGCCCAGGTGGTGCTTTACCCACTCGGCGTCGGCGCTGGGGGCGTCGGGGTGGAACGGCAGGTGCTGGCCGTCGATGTCCACGCGGGTCGCGCACCACGCCTCGAACGCTTCCCTGACGGTGCTGTCGTGGAGCCGGGCGTAGGTGGCGGTCATCTGCGGGCTGGCATGGCCGAGAAGGCGCTGTACGACGTGTTGGGGGACGCCTCGGTTGATCAGCCGTGTCCCGAAGGTGTGCCTGAACTGGTGGACGCTTGGCCGGGTTGGTCGCCCGGCGCTGTCGCGCAGATCGATGGCGGCCTGCCATCGGAGCATGCGCTGACGTAAGGCGTTGTAGGTGAATGGTCGGTTGCCGTCGGGGTTGGCGTTGGTGGCGGGGAACAGCCATGGCGATGCCGGGAGCCGCCGGACGACGTCATCCCGCTGGGAGCGGATGGCCCCTGCGGCGCGGGCGGTGAGCGGGATGAGCTGCTCGGCGGCCACCTTGTGATTGGTGAAGCGCAGACAGGGCCATCCGACGCTGTCGGCTACGAGGCAGTCGACGCCGAGGCGGCAGGCGTCGCCCGCTCGCAGGCCGGTCTCGATCAATACGAGCACCAGGTGGCGGGTGGTGGCGTCGGGCAGACGGGCGAGCGCTGCCTCGGTCTCCATCTGGGCCATGACGTCCTCGGGGATGAAGCGGGGCAGCCCGGCCGGGCGATGCGGCAGGTCGTCGCTGTAGATCACGGCGTTAGCGGGCAGGTCAAGCCATCCTCGCCGGCGGCTCATCTCCAGGAACCCGCGCAGGCTGGTGAGGTAGCCGAGGCGGGTGTTCGGCGCCGGTCCATGCGCTGTCAGGTGCGCCAAGTAGCCCTCGACGGTTGCACGGTTGATCACCGAGGCGTCGGCAGCCTGGGGGCGGGCGGCGGCAAGCCAGGTGGCGAAGGTGCTCATCGCGGTCACGTCCCGGCGGATGGCGCCGAAGGACATCCCGCCGACGAGGCGTGTCCTGGCCCATGTCTTCACCGCCCGGCGCAGCCAGGGTTGGACGATGCGCTCGAAGCAAACGCGGTGGTGGCCGACGGTGACGGCCACGCCGAGGCGCCGGGCGTCCCAGCAGTCCCGTGCGTACTCGGTTTCGACGCCTCCGCCGGCTGCCACGACTTCGACTTGACACCAGGCGTAGCGCAAGAACCCGGTCGCACCGGCAACGGTTGTGCAGTTGCCCGGCGGGAGCAGGGCGACCCACTCTGTGACCGAGCGCTCCAGCACCGAACTGGCCCCGGCCTTGGCAAGGACTGCCACCACCGGGCGAACTGCGGCCGGTCGGATCCCGCGGCCTCGCTCGTCGTGGCGGCACTGCAACACGTAGGCGATCTCGAGCCGGCAGCTCCAGGCGAGGTCGGACAGGTCGAAGACCTCGTCGACACGGGCTCGGGCCGTCCTGACCGGCGCCGCGCCGATGACAAAGGCAGCCACCTCTGGTTTGCCCCGGCCCACCCATCGGGCGTGGTGGGCCGCGCACAGGCCCCTGGAGCGTGCTGGCCGCTCACAGCCGCCCACATCGCAGCGGCGACCGGCCAGCACGGGGTCGTCGGGATCGGGGTGGATGACCGACACGTTGAACTCGGGCCGAAGGAGCCTGGCGATGCGCACCGCGAGAGACTCCGGCCGATCGAAGAAGGCCTCCGCCGCCGTGCTCATCGCAGCCCCGTCTTGGCCAGCTCGGCGCGCAGGTCCTCGACGCCGAGGTGCACGTAGGTTCCGCTCGTGGTCGTCACGTTGGCGTGAGTGAGCAGTTTGGAGACCACCTCGATTGGCACACCAGAGCGGATCCATTCGCTCGCAGCCGAGTGACGAAGGACATGCAAGGTGAACTCGATCCCCGTGCGTGCCCGCAGCCGGCCGACCAGGCTGGCCACTGCCGAGTAGCGAAGCGGCCGGCCGACCGGAGAGGCGAAGAGGTTCACGAACACGTAGTCGCTGTCGATGTCCCCGTACTCGTCGAAGAGGTACTCGCTGTAGAGGCGCACCAGGCCGCTCGACACCGGGATCGCCGTCTCGGCCCGGCACTTGGCTCGGGCGCCGTTCGCGTTGTCGGCGCGGGGAACGATGCGGATCGTCCTGTCCCGGCTGACGACGTCGGCATGGCGGAGTCCGAGAGCCTGGCCCACCCTCATGCCTGTCTCCGCCAGCAAGGCGATGAGCAGGCGGTCGCGCAAGTGCTCGCAGGCGGCCAACAACGAAGCGACCTGTTCGGGGCTCAACGTCTCGGGCAGCCGCCGCGGCGTCCGCAACCGAACCGGGCGGCGAAGCGTCCGGCGGGCGCGCCCACCGGTGCCCTCCAAGAACGGCTTATACGAGCCTCGCCCGCCGCGGCGCCAGTCCACCAGCTCGGTCGCCACGCCGAGTCCCCTGCGGGCGTGGAAGTCGTAGAGACCGAAGACCGTCGCCAGATGGCGGTTCACCGTTGAGGCGGTCCGAGCCGACACGCCAGCGTCGATCGGGATCACCACCTCGTCGCTCGGACGTCGAAGCCAGGACACGAACCAGCCGACCTCTTCCAGGCCAACCGCATCCCACGCGACGCCCCGAGCGGCCAGGAAGTCGAAGAAGAGCCGGAGGCTCGAGGCATACGCCCGCACCGTGTTCGGAGAACGCTCGATCGCCTCCAAGTGAGCCAGGTAGGCCTCGATCGCCTCCACCGGCTCGAAACGCTCGTCGAGCACCGTCCAAGACGTCTCGCCGCCGGGCCTCATCACTTTCTGCACCACCATCGCCATCGCAGTCCAACCTCCAGTGACGAACATACGTTCGCCCAGGGAGCGTTGTACACCCGTGCTGCGACAACCAAGACGTCAGTGACGGGATGCAGATAACCGGGCCCGCACCAAGCATTCAGGCACAGGCGCAGGCACGTTGCTCACTTCGTAGACACCCGTGATCCCGGTGTAGATAATCACGGTGTAGCTGACCGAGGTGGCCAGTAGCCCGACGATGGGCATCAACGCCGCCATGACCATCATCCCCGAGGAGCCCGTCGAAGGTCATGAGCACGTCGACCTCGACCGTGCCGTGGACGACCAGGTAGAGCGGCATCGTCGCCCCGAGCGCCACGAGACAGGTCGCTACCGCGCCGCGCAGGCGGGCGGGGGCCAGGTGGTCCACCAGGAAGGCGGCGAGCCCGGAGGCCGCCCCGAAGAGGGCGAAAGCGTCCCCCGTCGCGGTGGCGTCCATGCCGAAGCGCCCGGTCATGGACGCCAGCGTCTCCACGGCTCGTCGTTGCAGCACCAATGGGGTCTTTCGGCCCTACCGACGCTCCCACCAGGGGGATTAGTACAGACGCATGGCCGCGACACCGATGGCACCGTCGGCTCCACCGGAAGCAAAAGGGGTCTCCCGGCGGGGGTTCCTCGGGGCGATGGCGGCAGTCGCTGCCGCGGTGGGCTCTGCCGGGCTCTTCCTTGGGAGGACGGCTTCGGCAGCAGTCGTTCCGGTGGCTCGGCCGTCGGCTGCGCAGATGAAGCGGCTGCTCGCCTACTACCGCACCAAACCCCGCTGGGCGAGCTGGCTGGTTCCCGAGCTGAACGTCGATGACGGCTGGCAGCACTGGATGCGCACCATCTTGAACTCGAAGAACCTGCCCATCGCCCACGACAACTTCTCTCGCATCGGCACCACGATCAAACAGACCCATCACTGGGTGATGGTGATCGACGAACGTCGCTGCATCGGCTGCCAGGCGTGCGTCGTGGCCTGCAAGGACGAGAACAATGTGCCCGTCGGTGTGTTCCGCACCTGGGTTGACGTGGTCGAGACCGGAGAGATGGTGCCCGACCCCGCCGGTCCGATCGTCACCGATGTCGGCAACTACCGCTCCGAGGTGAAACGGTCGTCCATGCCACTCATCTGCAACCACTGCGACCATCCGCCGTGTGTGGATGTGTGCCCGGTGAAGGCCACCTTCAAGCGGGCCGATGGCATCGTGATGATCGACTACGACCTCTGCATCGGCTGTGGCTACTGCGTGCAGGCTTGCCCCTACAACGCGCGGTTCTTCAACCCGGTCCAGCAGACCGCGGACAAGTGCACGTTCTGCGCACATCGCCTTGACCGGGGGCTGCTACCGGCGTGCGTGACATCGTGTCCAACCCATGCGCGGGTCTTCGGAGACAAGAACGACCCGACGAGCGAAGTGTCGACGCTGCTGGCCACCCAGGCCACGACGGTGCTGAAAGAGGATCTCGGCACCGATCCCCAGGTCTTCTACATCAACCGGGAGCAGGAAGTCTACGACGAGAATTCGACAGGGAACACGGTCTATCCCTACTCGGCGAACCTGAACAGCACCGACTATGCAACATTGAGTGGCAATGCGCCCTTGCCGGGTGACACCGGCGGGCAGCGGTAGGCCTGCGGTGAGAACCAGACGAGAGGAGCGCTGAGCGATGCCCCCGACGAACTACTACGGCAGCGGCCTGGAGCAAGGCGTTTGGGGGCTGATGATCGTCACCTACCCCTTTATCTCCGGCCTGGTGGCTGGGTCGTTCGTGGTGGCAACGCTGAGCCAGCTCTTCGGGCGCAAGCGCCTTGCGCCGCTTGCCCCGCTGGCGGCGCTGCTCAGCTTCGCGCTCCTGCTCGCCGCGCCCCTCACGATCTGGGGCGACGCGCGCCAACCGAGCCGGGTCTACGAGCTGATCACCCGGATGCACGTGCCGTGGTCGCCGATGGCGTTGTTCCTCCTCATCTGGATCAGCTACGTGGTGCTCATGCTCGTCGAGCTCTACGCGGTGTTCCGGGCCGGCAACGCCGCGCGTGCGCAATGGGCGGACCAGCCCCTACGGGCCAAGCTCGCCGGGCTGCTCACCCTGGGCGTACGCGGACGCGATGCGCGCTCCACGCGACGTGACGAGCGCATCGTGCGCTGGACCGCGGGCATCGGCATCCTCATCGCGTTCTTGTTCCACGGGTACATCGGGTTCATCTTCGGCTCCATGAAGTCTCGAGCATTGTGGTCGAGCCCGCTCATCCCCGTACTGTTCATCGTGTCTGCGATCGTGTCGGGCATCGCGCTCGTGCAGCTCGCCTATTTCGCGGTGGCAAAGTGGCATGGTTGGAAGATCGACCACGAGGTAGTTGCAGAGCTGAACGCATGGTTGGTTGGCGCGCTCCTACTCGATTTCTACCTCGACATGATCGAGCTCCTCATGAGTGGCGTACGAGCATACGCGCCCGAGGAGACTTACGAGTGGTTCAGCCGACTGTACTTCCACGGGCCGCTTTTCTGGACCTATTTCCTGTTCCAACTGGGCCTCGGCGTGGTTTTGCCACTCATCGCGCTGGCAACCAAGCGCTGGCGAGCATCGATTGTCAACTCGGGAGTCATGGCATTCCTCGTGCTGGTAGGCGTCTTCATGATGCGCTGGAACGTCGTCGCTGGTGGTCAGATGGCATCCAAGGTCACTAACGACATCGTAAGCTTCCCGCTGGTGTGGACCGGCTATGACTCGGTGCAAACAGTGCTCGGCGTCTTCGGCGTCGCTTTCCTGTTGTTCTTGCTCTTTGCCTGGATTTTCCCGTGGAAGACCGGGTTCGAGCACGCGCCCACATCGAAGGCTCCGGCACCGGTGCCACCACCGACTCTCGCGAAGACATCACCTGCAGCTACGTCGACCGTAGTGGAACGGCCCGTACCCGCGCCGTCGTCGACCACCATGGGTGCTTCGCATGTGAGCTCGACCGTCGAATCGCAATGGGAAGGAGCCAACAGTGGAGATCGGTGAAGACATCCCGGAGTCTGCATCGCCCGAGGTCGTCCTACCCGGCGGGGAAGCGCCTGGTGATTCGTCGCCACCAAGAGGGAACGGGGGAAGCGATTCGTTGCTCGATCAGCGCTTCAGCCGCCGGTCGCTGATCAAAGGGAGTGCGGTCACCGCCGTCACCGCGGGCGTAACGGCATGGGGGCTCGATCCGTGGCTGGGCAACGCCTTCCACCAGGATGGGCAGTACGTGTTCCCGAGCAGGGTCGTGAACTGGCCGGGTGTCAGCCAGGTGGTGAGCGTCTGCAAGCAGTGTCACAGTGACTGCGCATTGGTCGGTTCGGTGTTCAACGGGGTGCTCGAGAAGCTCGATGGCAGCGCCTACCACCCGAACAACACCCAGCCGCACGCCCCCTACGCCACTGCCACCGAGGTGGCTGCCACGTGGCCGAGCCAGCATTCGCTGTGTCCTCGTGGTCACGGCGGACGCCAGACCGTCTACGACCCGTATCGCATCGTTTCGCCGCTCAAGCGCAGTGGCCCCCGGGGATCGGGGCAGTGGGAGACGATCGGCTGGGACCAGCTGATTCGCGAGGTGGTGGGAGGCGGGACCCTGTTCAGCCACGTCCCAGGCGAGGAGCACCGCCACGTCGAAGGTTTCGCCGAGCTATGGGACGGCGGGGTGGCGCGCACCACCCCGATCGATCCGACCAACCCCGACTTCGGGCCGAAGACGAACGGTCTCGTGATGTTCTGGGGGAGAGCCGAGGACGGTGAGAACAACTTCATCAAGCGGTTCGGCGCCGCGTTCGGCACCGTGAACACCATGCCCCACGTCGCGATCTGCGATTTGAACCACCACGTCGCAACTGAGCTGGCACTCGATCCAACTACTGCGATGCTGAAGCCTGACATTCAAAATGCCCAGTTCATCATCTGGTTCGGAGCCAACATCACCGAGGCGAACTTCCCGATGCAGACCTTGGGTCGCAATGTGGCCGAGGCGAACGTGAGGGGAACGCTCAAGTACGTGATGGTAGATGTCCGCATGGGCAACGCCAACCTCTTCGCCGACCAATGGGTCGTCGTGAAACCCGGCGGCGACGGTGCTCTCGCCATGGGCATGGTCCGCGAGATCATCGAGCACGGCACCTACAACACCGCCTTCCTCGAGATCCCGAGCGCAGCAGCCGCCACAGCCGGCGGTGAGCCGAACTTCTCGAATGCGACCTGGCTGGTCATCGAAGAGCCCGGCCATCCTCGCCAAGGCCAGTTCCTCCTCGGCTCCGATATCGGCCAGGGCGGGAGCGCCGCGACAGAGTCGGTCGTGTGGGACCCGTCGAGCAATGGGCCGGTGATCGCCTCCGCGGTCAGCGCAGCGAGCCTGTGGCCAACCGGGAACCTGAGCACCACCCCGGTCACCGCGGGTGGGATGGCGTGTCGCACCGGCTTCCAAGAGCTCTACCTCAGTGCTTCGGCCTACACGATCGACGAGTATGCGAAGCTCGCCGGCATCTCACCAGCGGTGATCACCGATCTGGCGGCTGAGTTCACCTCCCACGGCCGCCAGGCGGTCGCCGACTTCTACCGAGGCCCGGTCATGCACACCAACGGCGTGCAGGCCGGCCGGGCCATCATGATGCTCAACTTCCTCGTCGGCAACATCGACTGGGCTGGTGGCTACATTGCCGGTGGCGGCGCCGCGGACTTCATGGGGGCCAAGCCCGGCGCCCCTTATGACTTGGGTAAGTGGCCTGGCCAGCCCAAGGGTGTACCCGGTGGGGTGGCGATCAGCCGAGAGGGCTCGTTCTACGAGAAATCCGACGCCTATCTGGGCGCCGTCGCTGCGGGTAAAAGTCCGTTCCCTGCGCCGAGACCGTGGTTCCCCTTTGGCGTCGGTGTCTGGCCAGAGATTTTCGCCGGCGCCTACCAAGGTTATCCGTACCCGATCAAGATCCTCTTCCAGCACATGGCCAATCCTGCGTGGAGCACGCCCGGTGTGGGAGGCTCGCCCGATCGAGAGCTTCCGTGGGATCGTCTGATCACCGACCTCGACAAGGTGCCGCTCTACATCGCCTCGGACATCGTCATCGCCGAGAGCTCTGCCTTTGCCGACTACATCGTGCCCGACACCAGCTACATCGAGGACTGGGGCGTTCCGCCGGGCTATCCCACCTACCCGACCACTGCCCAGGGAGTGCGCCAGCCGGTCATCGAGCCGCTTACGAACAAGACCCCTGCTGGCTACCCGATCTGTATGGAACAGTTCCTGATCGACGTGGCCAAAGCCACCGGCCTACCCGGCTTCGGCGCAAATGCCTTCATGGAAGGCGGTTCGCTCGACAGCCGTGAGGACTTCTACCTGAAGCAGGTCGCTAACATCGCCCACGACGCGAGCTTTCTCGCCCCAAGTGCCACCGGCCTCGTGCCAGCCGGACCGGTCCCCGACGCGACCGGTACCGATCTCGAGACCGTTGCCCTCTACCAAAAGCGCCATCCGAATGCGTTGCGTTCGGCTGAGTGGGCCAAGGCCGCCTACGTGTTCGCCCGCGGGGGTCGCTTCGAGGACTACGTCGTCGGCTACGAACCGAACCCCGCGACGCGCCAGACGATGCGGGCCGTGATTGATGCGCAGCTCGTCGACACCGGCGTCGAAGCCTGGGCGCACCAACCCGGCCAGGCAACTCCGAGGGACCTCCGAGCCATTTTCTACCACCAGCTCGACCTGCTCGCCGCCGCACCTCAGGGCCAGCCATGGACCGCCCATCGGTGGGGTAGCAAGGGCCTTCCGTGCCAGATCTACAACGCCACCGCGGCCGCCACCCACAACGCACTGACCGGCGAGGCGTTTCCCGGGACCGCCAGCTATGAGCCTGAGCGCCTGATGAACGGCACGCTGCTCGACACTCTCGACACCCGGCGCTCGTACCCCTTCGTCATGTCCACTCACAAGCAGCCGTTCCACTCCAAGTCGCGCACAATCGCCGATCCCTGGCTGCTCGAGCTGATGCCCGAGGCGTTCCTCGAGATGAACCCCATCGATGCCACACGGCTCGGCGTGAGCGACGGCGATCTCGTCAAGGTCGCGTCGTCGACGTTCCCCAAGGGCGGTACCGGCAGAGTCCATGTCATGGCGGGTGTGCGCCCTGGGGTCGTGACCTATGCCGACGCGTTCGGGCACTGGCAGTACGGCTCGGGCACCTGGGTGGTCAACGGCAAGCGCTTCGAGGGCGACAACCTGCGCAACGCGCCGTTCCACCTCGTGCAAGCCACCCGGCTGGATCCAAGTCTGGCCGCTGGGCCGGGATGGACCATTGCCTGCGAAGACCCCATCGGCGGCGGTGTCGCGTACTTCGGTACCCGGGTCACCGTCGAGAAGGTCTCCTGAGCGTCCGGGAAGCTGGACGTGGACCTACATACGTTCCGACGGGGGAGACATTCCGGGCCGTTCCCGCCAAGCGAATCCAATGCCAAGTCCGCCACGGTCGACCGCACCGTGCTCGTCATCGCCTGGCGTACTGATCCTCCACTACCGACCGGACCCGAGGTTCGGGTAGTGCGTCCCGGTGAGCTCCCCATGATCGCAGGTCACGAGGGATGGTTGACCATTGCAGGCGATGACGGATGGCAGGCCATCATCGTGCGAGGTGTGGAGGCCGACGATCACCTCTGTGACTTCGACACCCGCTATGAGATGACGACGTACCCGACTGAGCTTCTCTGGGGTCCTGGGTCGGCAGCCGAAGCCGTCCGGTGGTATGCCACGGCGTCACCATCCGGCGACTGCTGCGTATACACGGGCCGAACGTTTGTGTTACAAGTGGACGGCAAGAAGGTGTTCTTGCCCCGCTCACCCGAAGCAGCCGCTTCGCTAGCTCCGCAGTCTCGTGGCGGGCAGTGGCATGCGGTGCGCTCCGACTACCCGGCTGCCGCGCTCGAGTACGCCAGAGACCACATTCGCAACCGGTCTGCCGGCGCAGTTCCAGAGTCGTTTCACGGAGCAGCCGTCGAGGAGTTGATTGCCGGCGACTGGACCAAGGTGGCTGACCATCTGCGGGCTTCGCTCGGCATCTCATCGGCATTGCCGCCGGCCCCGGTGGTGCACGTACCACGCCGGTGGTCGCTGAACATGGCTACCGGCCAGCGCGTCGGCGACGGCCCATGAAGCCGACAAGGGGCATCGTCGGACAACCAGCCAGCGAACCGCTGGCTGGGCTGCCCGAGGGAGCGGACGCCCCCATGGCGACAGATCCGCTCCACCCGGAGGTGGTTCCTTCGGTGGCGACGAGCGACGGTGCGCTCACATATGAGTTCGTTCCTTCGCAAGGCGACCGCGGCGTGCTCGTCGAATCACTGCCGGGGACGGGAAGCAACCTCCGCATGGTATGGACGGTTCCCAATGCTCTCGCGTCGCGAGATCATCAGGTCTGCGACGCTTGGGGCGAGACCGACGGCCCGATCACCCAGCAAGGAGTGTCACTCCGGATCGATGCGAAGGTAAACATTCAGGCCCCCGCCTGACCAGGGAAGGTTGTCTGGACAGGGGCTCTGACCAGGGGATTCGCGAAATGACCTCGGAGTTGTTTCACTGGCGGTGTGCCGGAATCTGCCCAGGAGCGCTTCCAAGCTGAGATCGACGCCCTCCGTGCGGAGAACGCCTTACTCGCCAGTGACAACGCCGCTCTGCGCGCTGAGAACGCTTCGTTCACCGCCGAGGTCGAAATGCTGACTCGTCGGATCGACGAGCTGACCCAACGTGTTGGCAAGAGCTCGAAGAATTCCTCGAGGCCTCCGTCGTCAGACTCACCGAAGCACAAGGCGGAAGCGACCAAGACCCGGGCAGAGCGGCGAGCCGAGGCAAAGGCGAAGCGCAAGGGTGACGTCGAACGCAACCGAGGCAAACAGCCCGGCGCGCCGGGTGCAACACCCTTTCCGCAGGTTGGTTGACGGATATCTCGTGATTTTGCGCATGTGACCCGATCGGCTTCGTAGGGGTTGAAGTTCATCGTCTTCCCTGCTCGTGGGGCCCGTCGGTCGACAGGCGACGGCGGTAGCCCGTCGGTGGCGCCTGGGGATCCCATCCCTCGGTGCGTTCGGCGATCCGCAGCGAGAGCGTCTCGAGCTCGCCGAAGAGTCCTCGGAGCCGCCTCGCCTCCTCGAACCATCCGCTGTAGCGCTCGAGCTGCTCGTCGGAGAGGTAGCGACCGACGGTCTTGGCGTCGATCTTGCGGGTCCAGTGGTGGTAGGGGCCGTGGAGCACGGGTGGGTCGCTCTTGCAGCGACAGCGCGCCTTGCCAGCGAGGTGCCGGTCGAGGCGGTCCCGCTCGACTCGATCGGCGAGATCGACACCCCGTACTGGTTTGACGGTAGCGCCGAGACCCCAACGGTGCGCAAGGTGGTCGAGCACACGGCGTTGATCCTCGAAGCAGACCTGGCCTACCCGATCATCTTGGGACATGACGGCCGGGTCATGGACGGCATGCACCGCGTCGCCCGGGCTCGCACCTGCCGAAGATCCTTGACCTACGCAACACCACCGACTACAACAATCAACCAATCCAACATCCACGGAGGGCACTGCCGGGCCAGATCACCGCGAATTCTGTTGATCGCAGAACGCGAGAATCCCTGATCGTCCACAACCGCAACGACGCCGCCCGTGGAGTAACGATGGGACGGTGAGCGAGCGTGCCGTCCGGCGAGCGCTGCCAGCGGACGCCGAAGCTGTCACCGGGCTGATCGAGCGAGTCATCCGGACTTCTACGGCAGGCGCTTACCCGGCCGACGCTGTGGAGGCCTGGGCGACTGGAAGGACCGCGGAGGCAGTCCGGGCGATGATCGAGGTCACCGACGGCTTCGTCGCCACCGTCGGCGAGGCCGTGGTCGGCTGGGCCAACCTCGACGGCGACGAGGTCGACCAGCTCTACGTCGACCCGGACGCCGGAGGACAAGGTGTCGCCCGGCGGTTGTACGAGACCATCGAAGCACTGGCTCGGGCCAACGGTCTCGACCAGCTCACAGCTGTGGCCTCCTTGCGGGCGGAGCCCGCTTTCCACCGCTTCGGGTTCCGAGAGGTCGACACCGACCAGGTGGCTTTTAACGGCCATACCTTCACCGTCGTGCGCATGGCCAAGCACCTCGACCGGCCCTTGCCGACCAGGCGGTCGTCCGCCGGGATGGGTCCGACCGCGGCGTCGCCGGCCCCTGATCACAACCTGGCCGGCCGACGATGATGGGTCGATGAGCGATACCTTCCCGAGCCCGACAATGCCGGCCTCGTCGCGATCCCAGGTCTTCGTCGGCTACCTGGACTACTTCCGCGCTCGGATCGTCGACAAGGTCGGCCAACTCGGCGGTCACGACCAGCGCAGCAGCCGCCTGCAGTCGGGCTGGACCCCCCTCGAGCTGGTCAAGCACCTCAGCTTCGTCGAGCTGCGATGGCTGGAGTGGGGCTTCGCCGGACGCAACGTCGACGACCCGTGGGGAGACCATCGCGACGGGCGGTGGTATGTCTCCCCGGACGAGACCGCCGACCAGCTCCTCTCGCGCTGCGAGCCCAGGGCGAGCGCAGACGGGCGATCATCGAGACCAACGACTTGAACACCGTCGGCCAGCCAGGTCCCCGCTGGGACGGCGCCGACCCGGCGACGCTCGAACGGGTTCTCTTCCACCTGCTCCAGGAGTACGCCCGCCATCTCGGGCACCTCGATGTCGTGGCGGAGTTCAGCGGCGGTCCTGTTGGCGAATAGCCCCGACTCAGCACCACCGTCCAGCCGACCCTCTCGGGCGGCTCCGGCACCGGTGGTAACGGCTACGGTCGGCGATCGGTGGTCGACGAGACAGGGAACGCGAGCGGCTTTGAGCCGGGCGTCGAAGCATGGGTCGCCGGGTTGGGCAAGGCGCGAGACACAGTGCGTCAGCACCTGGTGCAGCGCCAGTTGGCTGTTCATCTCGGCGGGCGTCCGGGGCCGCTTCGGGTGCTCGACGTCGGCTGCGGGCAGGGAACCCAGGCCGTCGGCCTCGCCCGGGCGGGGCATGTCGTTGTCGGTCTCGATGTCTCCCGCGGGCTTCTCGAACAGGCCCGCAGCATGCAGCAGGCCGAGCCGGCCAACGTGCGCGGTCGGCTCCGTTTCGAGCACGGAGACCTCCTCCACCTGGACGGTCGCCATCAGAGCCGCTACGACCTGGTGTGCTGCCACGGGGTGGCGATGTACCTGCCGTCGCTCGCAGAGACCGTCTCAGCGCTTGTCGGTGCCGCCCGCCCCGGTGGGCTGGTGTCGATCCTGACCCGCAACCGTGCCGGGATCGCCATGCGCGCCGGTATGAGACGGGACTGGACCGCCGCCCTGGCCGGATTCGACGCCCGCTACTACACCAACCGGCTCGGCCTCGAATCCGTCCGAGCTGACGAACCAACCGAGGTCCAAGCGGCCCTCGCCGGAGCTGGGGCAACAACCGTCGCCTGGTACGGGGTCCGGCTCTTCAGCGATCACTGGGACAGCGAAGACCCCCCAGCAGACCTCGACGCCCTTCTCGCCGCCGAGGAGCAAGCCGGCCAGCGCGACCCCTACCGGACGCTCGCCGCTCTCACTCACACCGTTGCCGAACTGGCATAGCCGGGCGAAGCAGTAGGTCCCGAGAGCCGATCCCTTCGCGGGCGTTCGAAGGTCTTGCTCCAGGCAGCGTCAGCCGCTGACCCCGACGCATCCGCAGCGGCAGCGGAGCGCCGCAGAACTGGATGATCGGCGCCCTGCTGCTCGGCAAGAGGAGCCCGCGGCGGCAAGCGCGGAATCGGCGATCTGCTCTCGTCAGTCATCACCGAAAGCTTGGCCACAGAGGCGCCTACGCAAACGGTCGAAGCACGAGATGCGTTGTGACCCCTCTGAGCTGCCGGTTCAATCCGTCAACCAGCGTGCTTGAGGGTGGAGCGCTCGATCTGCTGCGCCCGCTGGTAGCTGACGCCTGCCAGCGATGCTGCATCCCGAAGGGTGAGCCCTTCACTCCGCAGAGCCAGCACCGCGTTGCGCACCGCATCGCTCGCTGCGCTGCCGATCTCCTCGGCTTGCCGCCGCAAGGCGACCGCTTCGCGAGCTGCGGCTCCCGCCGCACCGGGGTAGGCCGTCTCCATCTCGATCGCGTAGCTGCCGGGCTTCTCGCCGGTCATCAGCTCAACTACCTCGGCTACGTCACCTGGCACCTGGTCGAGTCGGCGCGCTTGGCTGATCGCTCCGGGCAGTTCGGGGATCGTCACCACCCACCAGCCAGTGGAGTCCCACTCGCATCGCACCGTGTAGGTCTTCATCGTTCCTCCTCGATCCACTTCTCACCGAACTCCGGAGCCAGGCTCGCCTGGATCGTCCGCAACGTTCCGGGCGCCTGCTGCTTGACACCCGCCTTGATCGTGCACGTGTGTCCTCCCGGGCCTCGCCACTTCTCGTGGGAGCCGACCACCGCCACTTTCTCACATCCCATCGATTGGAGCAGGGTGCGCAAGGCCTTGGTGCTGATCGGTTTCACAAGATTAGTCTATCCGGTAGCCATGTACAAGGCAATTGAATAGACTTAGTTGGGCCTTTCTCCGTGCCTCCCCGGACCGGGTCTTCGGCCGCAGCAGCCGGCGACCTCGTGTGGTTCGGGCGAGCGACACTCCAGCGGAGGCTCGCATGGCCGTTGTCGGATCCCATCCTGTTGGAACCAAGGGCAGCCGGCAATGGCGTCTCAGGGATGCCATTCTTCCCCCACTCAACCAATATTCCAAGCTCGACCGGCACGCCGGGTTCGACTGGGCGAAGCCGACGTCGATACCACCCGATGGTCGGCGTTCGTCCTTCGTAGAGCATCATGGCCAACTCCTCCGCCATGGCCCGATAGTCGACGTAGCGAGCCTGATCTCGAGTTCGATCGAACTCCTCGCGTAGGGCAGCGAGATGCCGCAACGTGATCGCCGAGAGCGAGTCGAGGTCGACGTAGTTCGTCATGCCGTGTGCTCAGGAATCCAGTCCAGGAAAGCCGAGTTGGCCTCCCGGAAGACTCGGGTGCAGGGAGATCACCGGTGCGGGCTTTCGATCCGATTCCCTGTCACCTGCAAGGTCCGATGCGGCATCTTCCCCACCCCGTGCCGCATGCAACAGGGTGCTGACCGCGTCGTCGTAGTCCATCTGTGATTGGCCACCTTCGAGGAGGACCATCACGGCCCGCCCGATCCGCCCCGGGTGATTCCGGAGTGGCAGCAGTGCATCCTTCGCCAAACGAAGAAGGTCCTTCGAAGGTG
>Ga0080006_1145771_pt1 | contig 36938 bp, 32 predicted proteins | sample RS3BMetagenome_FD_69209 | JGI IMG/M metagenome (GOLD analysis project Ga0080006, IMG submission 69209) | Ferric oxide microbial mat and aquatic microbial communities from Rainbow Spring, Yellowstone National Park, USA - RS3B (SPADES... ...
GGAACGAGTTCACGTGACAAACGTAACTGTCGTGCCTGAAAGTACTGGATATTCATACGGCACCGGCGTGTCACGCCGCTGAACTCACGTAGCTCACACGCCCCTTGCCAGTACAGATAACGCAGCTGTGACGCAGCACGTGGGGATGAAGCTCCGCCGGGTGGATCGTGGGACATGTCCGTGCGGCGGTTGTCGCGTGCAGGCGGACGAGGCGTTCCACCGCGTCAGTGCTGAGCCGTCGTCCGCTGCGGGTCGGAAACACCGGCTGGTCGCCTCGACCGCCGCGCTCGGCAAGCCAGACCCGGAGCACCGCCTGGGTGGTCGTAGTCAGAGGAACAGCCCGGTGCTTTCGACCCTTGCCAAAACATCGGACGCTGGCCCCGCCTCCGAAAACGACGTCGTGGCAATCCAGTCCGGTCAGTTCCGACACACGCAGCCCGGTCTGGGCGGCCAACAGCAGCAGAGCGCGGTCTCGGCGGCCTTCCCAGCGACCGGTGTCGGGTGCGGCGACAAGAGCGTCGATCTCGGCCGCGGTGAGAAAGGTGATGAGCTGCATGTCGAACCGTTTGGCCGGGACCGCCAAGACCCGCTGGATCACCTCGGCGTGCTCGGGGTGACGCAACGCGGCGAAGGCGAACAGCGAGCGGATAGCGGTCAGCCGCAGGTTGCGGGTACGCGGGCTGTTGCGCCGATCGTGTTCGAGGTGGTCGAGGAACGCGGCGACCAGGTCGGCGTCGAGGTCGGCCCAATCCAGGCGGGTAGCGGCCTTGCCGGTGCGGCTCTGGGCGAACCCGAGCAACAGCTTGAGCGAGTCGCGGTAGGACGCGACGGTGCGCGGGCTGGCCTGCCGCTGCTTGGTCAGTCTCTCGGTGAAGAACGCTTGCAGTGTCGGGGCGATCGGGCTCATCGGACGTTCGCCTCCCTCGTCGTCTCCAGCCGCCGTGCGGCCATCGCCAACAGCTCCGGCGCGGCTGATAGATACCAATACGTCCACCGTGGGTCTCGATGCCCGAGATAGGTCGACAGCACCGGCAGGCGGGCGTCGACGTCCTCTCCGGCCCGATACCAGCCGAGCAACGTCCGAACTGCGAATGTGTGGCGCAGATCGTGGATCCGCGGCGGCGAGGCCGCTTCAGTGCCGATTCCTGCGCTGTCGCAAAGGTTTCGGAACACCGCGTGGATCGTTTGATAAACCATCCTGTTGCCCCGAGTCGAGACGAAGAAGCTCACGGTCGTAGGTTTGCGGTGAACGTCGTCGCGCAGCAGGGCGTAGCGTTGCAGCGCGGCCAGCACCGATGGCTGCAATGGCACCAAGCGTGACTTGCCGAACTTCGACTCGCGGATCGTCAACGTCGCATCGGTTTCGACGACATCGCCGCGGTCGAGTCGGATGGCTTCACCGACCCGCATACCTGTAGTCGCCAACAGCCCAATCACGGTTTCATTTGTTGCCGAGGCGAACCGGGTCCGCAAGCTCTGCGCGCCGGTCACCAGCGCGTCGATGTCGTCGGGGCTGAAGATGAACGGCTCGTGACGGCGTCGGCGCGAACCGACCAGCCCGAACGGCGGGATCTCGGTGCGCGGGTCAAGTGCGGCCATGTGCCGGGCGAACCCGCGGGCAATGGTCATCCGGTGCGAGGCCACCGTGCTCGACGGATCGACGTCGGGCGCGGTGACCCAGGCCAACGCGGCGGCGACGGTCACCGTCTCCAGGCCGGCATCATCGAGGAAGGCGACGAAACGCGGCAGCAGCCGATGGTATTCGGTCAACTCGTAGCCCAGGCGATTGCGCAGCCGCAGGTAATCCGATGCGGCATCGGCCAGCGCGCTCATCGTTCGTCTCCCGGCCAAGGCAGGGCGATCGACCGCAGCGTTGCCACGTCGACCTTCGCGTAGAGCGCGGTGGTGGCCAGATCGCGGTGACGAAGCACCTGGCCGATGTCGACCAGTTTCACTCCGCGACGCAGCATCTCGGTGGCCAGGGTGTGCCGCAAACGGTGCGCGCCGACCCGGGGCAGTCCGGCCCGGTCGCATGCCCTGCGCGTCACGTCACTGACCAGGTCCGGCCTGATTCCCCGCGTGGGCGCCTTGCAGGAGATGAAGACCGAGCGCAGCGAGGTCTGCGGCCGGACGTTGGCGAGGTATTCGGCCAGCGCCCGGCCGACGTCGGTCGGCAGTGGCATCCCGTCTTCACGGGACCCCTTGCCACGAACAATGATCCGGCCGCCGCGCCAGTCGATATCACCCAACTCCAGCCTCGTCACCTCAATCGAGCGCAGGCCCAGCCGCGCGACCAGCAGCAGAATCGCGTAGTCGCGGATCTGGACCGGATCACCGCGATCACAGCTGTCCAGCAGCAACGGCACGCGGCCGGCGGGCAGCGCCTTGGGAATGCCCGTCTCGCGCCACCCCGCGACCGGAGGAACCGCCGTGGTCAACAGGCGCGGCGTCAGCCCGCGCACGAACAGGAACTTCAGCAGTGACCGCAGTTCGGCCACCCGGCCCTTGGCCGAGCCGACGCTTACCCGCTCGCTTTCGCGCAGCAGGAACGCCACCACCTCAGCCCCGGTCAACGCCGCGGCTTCGACACTGTCGCGCACTGAGTGCGCCTCAAGGAAACGTCGGGCGAGACGCTCATATCGAATCACCGTCGACTCCGCCAAGCCCCGCTCCGCAACAAGCCATCTGCGGTAATCGACCAGCAGCTGCCCCACCGGCGACTCGGGCTCGGGCGGCTCTGCAATCACACCCTCGTCCCGCAGAAACCGCAGCAGCGGCTCAAAACTCTTGACGCTCGGAATCTTTCGCCTTCCCCGAGCCAGACAATCGACGCGGAACTCGGCGATCACCGCAGGAGTCAGCTGAGCGGGCTGCAGGTCGCTTTCCTGCATCCACCGGCCCACCGCGCCGACATCCTTCAACATGTTGCGAACCGCCAGAGCCGAATACCCCTGCTCCGACAAACTCGATTGGAAACCCGAAACAAACGGCCCCATACAACCGGGCTTCCTCCTCGTCCCAGACATTGCCCTGCCTCCGTCCCGGAGCACCTTGCTCCGACACCAAAAGCGTCGACACCGGACCGGAACTATGCCGACCAATCAGAATTGCTGGAACAGATCAAACACACCGCTGCGAACGTTTCCGGCTCACGCCGCCACACGCTCGGCATAGTTGCGGGGTCGGCATAGGTCAATGACGAGCAGCGGGTAGCGTCCCAGCCGGACGAGTTCTTGTTGGAGTCGCCCGGCGTGGTGGGCTTCGGCGAGGCGGGCGACCCATTCGGAGGCGGTGGCGAACAGCACCCGATGGCCGGCTTGGCATGCCCGGATCGCGATGCCGATCGCCAAGTGGGTTTTGCCGGTGCCGCCAGTTATCGAGGGTTCGAGCGCAGAATGGCTGTGTTCTCCTAGTTCAGGACGTTGTTGCGATCGATGCAACGTTTGGCGAAGGGCGGATGCCGCGGCGGGCCAGTTCGCGCCGTAGGTCGAGGTTCTCGCCGTGTGCCCGCTCGAGGGCGTCGCGGAGCGTTTGCAGTTGCCGGCGGTGCTGTTTGTTGAGTTCGGCGATCTGGCGGGTCAGCGTGATGACGAGGGTGTCGTCGGTGTCGGCGGGCTGGTCGGTGGTGGCCTTGCGGCGGGCGCCGCGTAGATGCTCGATTCGTTTGCGCAGTTCGGGGTGGTTGTAGAGGAAGGCGTGGGAGACGCTTGCCTCACGTTGCACGGCTTGGAACGTGATCGGTTCGCCGCGTTTGACCAGTCGGCGGATGGCTTGGTCAGCGTCTCGGGTTTTGTTCTCGGACTTGGCTTTCGCTGCCTCGGTGAGGGCGGTGATTCGGCGTTCTCGGGAGTCGGTCATGGGGTGCTCCTGCGGTGGCGGGTGAGGTCGAGAGTCAGCGGGACGGGTCCAGCGCTGGGTTGATGACACTCGGTGATCGCGCCGTGGGCCGCGGAGTCGGGTTCGTGGTCGAGGGCGTCGAGGAGCCTTTCCAGGGCGTGGTGTTCAGTGCGGCGCCTGGTGAGCCATACGTTGTCCTCGGGCATGGGATGGCCGTGTCGTTGCTCGAATTCTGTTGTGGCCCGGTCGATCAGGTCGGTGGTTTCGCGGAGTTGACGTTGCAGCACGTCTCGGTGGGTGTGGTCGGTGACGAATACCGAGCAGGTCAGGCAGGCGTTGCCTTTGTCGCAGGACTGCAGCGGTGGCAGGGTGCACCAGCCGTTGGGCAGGAACCGGTCTGCGCGGCGGAACAGGTGCAGGCTGTCGTGGTCGTCGCTGGAGAGTTGGATGCGGGTGCCGTCGGATCGGAGCTTGGCGGTGGCCAGGAACGCCTGCTCGGCGTGTTCGTCGCGGGCGGCGATGTAATGCATGGTCATGGTGGGGGTGGCGTGTCCGGCGTAGCGCTGCAGTACGTGGACTGGCAGGCCGAGTTCGGCCAGTCGGGTCAGCCGGGTGTGTCGGAAGCGGTGGGTGTGGCTCAACCGCACGACGTGGCCCTTGGCGTCGGTGATCTGAACGAGGTCGCTGAGGGTGCGTAGCACCCAGTTGTAGGTGCCTGCTGGATAAGGTTTGTCGCCGCGGCGGTTGCCCAGGCGCCGCGCGAACAGGAAGCGCCTGCTGCCGCCCGGATGCTGGGTATGTATCCAACGATGTTGTTCAGCAATGACTTCGGTGACCTCGTGGTCAACGAGGATGGTGTCTGGCGCGACGTCGATCTTGCTTTGTGCGTAACGGAACCTGCTCAGCGTTTGGTCGTCGTCTGCGGCTGGGGTGGTACTGAGCGCAGCGGAGAGGCAATCGAAGTCGCAGGTGCGAATCTCGCTGGCCCGGCGGCCGGTGAGGATCTGCAGCAGGATCATCCGCATCGCTTGCGGGTCCTCGAGCCCGCTTACGGTGATGGTGGTGCCATCGCCGCGGGTGATGGTCATCTGGTCGGTGCGGGGCAATCCGATCAACGGCAACGCCGCGGTGATTTGGGCGAGCGCATGGTCGTCGATGTAGTTCGCGTCGTTGAAACCGCGTTGATGCGGTATCCGAGTGACGCGGCCGAACCAGCTGGCGGCGTGTGCCGCGGTCACTTGTTGCCAGGGGCCGGCACCCAGAACGGTGCGAGCTTCGCCGGGGTTGGCGGCGACGAAGTCCAGTAAGCCGGCCACGGCTCGCAGGTCGTCGTTGATCCCTCGGATCGGCACCGGTCTTCCGAGGTGGCGGGTGTCTGATTCGCGGGTGACGCGGTTGGCGGCCACGGCGGTCCACCGCGCGAACGCAGCTGCCTGCTCGACCGCTGTCGTGGGGTCACCCAGAATTTCGGTCGGGTCGTCGAAGCTGATGGTCAGCCAATTGTCGAAGCGGCGGAAGCTTCGCATCCTCTCTTGGCTGACCGTGGTCCAGCGCAGCACCCCGGATTCCAGGGAGGTGCCCAGGTGCCACTTCACCGCGGCCCGCAGCCAGAGCAGCTGGATGTGACCGGGTGAGCAGCCGTAGTTGGCGACCGGTTCGCGGTCGGTGAGGGGGATCCGCGGGTCGCAACGCGGGTGCCAGAAATCCAGTTGCCACCACGGGCCGTCGTGACAGGCGGCGATCAGTGCGTGTCGTGCAAACCCGAACAGGCCGTGAACTCGGGCGCGGCCTCTGGGTGAGGGCAGCCGCTTGCCTCTGCTGGCATAGAACCAGCCCTGCAATGCCGCGGCGGCGTTGTAATCCATCTCCCGGATCGACGGGGCGAACGCACGGCCTTCGGCGACGGCCCGTCGAATGATGTTGGCGAACTGCGCCATCGCCAGCACCGACACGCGGGTGCCATCACCGGCCTGCCAGTGCGCCATCCACGCCAGCTCCGCGGCGAAGGGGTCGGGTAATCCGCTCAGATCGAGTTGTGGCCAGTCATTCTCGGTAAGCGATGCCCAGTTCTCGATGCCAGGTCCCAGCACCGGGCCACGCCACTGCGCCGGCAGCCCGTCCCAGAGCCGCCAGATCGGATCGAGGTGTTCGGCTCTTCGCAGGTGAAGGTGCCCACGCTCGTCGATCATTCGGCCACCCGCCAGCTGCTGGCATAGGAAGCCCAGTTGGCTGCCGCTCGCAGGGCGTCGTCGTCCCGGACCCAGCCGTAGAGATCAAGGGTGGTCTGCACGTGGGCATGCCCGAGGCGCCGAGAGACCACCCATTCCGGTGTCCCCGCGAGCAACAATGCGGTGGCATGGGTGTGGCGGAACCAATGCGGAGTCCACCCAGGCGGCCCAATGCTGCGTCGGCGCAGCGTGGCCACCTTCTCCCGCACCGTCGTCTCACGCAGAGCCGCCAGCAGCGGGGGTCGCGCCACATTCACTAGCAGCGGATACTGAGCTGTCAGCCCGATACCGGATTCGGCTGCCCGGCAGGCGATATCGGTGAGATAGTCGGCGAATAGCCGCTCGAGGTCAGCACCGACATAGACCCGTCGCGGTCGCATCATCTTCACCCGGGCACCGTTCGGGTTATCCGAGCGCGGCACGATCTCCACATACGCGGTGCCGCCGCGGCCGAGGACGAACTCGCCGATCCGCAAGCCCAACGCCTCCCCGAGACGCATCCCGGTCTCCGCAAGCAGAGCGAACACGAACCGGTCCCGCAGGTTGCCTCGCCACGATCCGGACTCGGCATCGAAGACCGCGCAGCCATCCAGGATCGCCTGGATCTGTTCAGGCAGCAGTAAGGGAGGTCTGTCCCTGCGTCGGTCGCGTCGCACGCGCACCAGCGACGTTGCCGCCGGGGCCGAACGCGCATCCAGATGGGCCAGCAAGCCTCGGGCTGGTCGGTGCCGCGGTGTTCCTCGAAGTAGCCGCTCCGCCACCGACACACCGGACGTTGCTTGATGCCATCGGTAGAACGAAATCAACGCTGCCAGGCGAACTTCCAAGGTCGCAGCGGTCGGCGCCTGGTCCGACTCCGCCAACCGGTGTTCAACCGTGCGGCCATTGCGCTGCCAGGAAAGGAACGCCGTGACGGCTGGGACACCGACCTCGCACCAACCGTCGGCTTGCCCGCGTTGCTCCAGGAAGCTCCACCACTGCGCCAACGAGGTCGCATAGCCGCGCACCGTGTTCGGCGACCACAGGTGTCGGTGAGCTTCTATCCACTCCTCGACGGGACCGACCGTTGCGTAGTCCTCACCGAGCACGGTCCAGGTCCGCTGCCCCCTCGCAGGAGACACTGCCACCGGATACGCCATCGTTGCTGTTCCTTCACGTCGAAGAACACCCGCCGATAAACCGGCAACAACGATGACAAACCAGGCTTCAACCCCCTTGTCGCATACATAGATTCGAGCGTGTTACTACCCGTTGATAACCGGTGGGCCCAGGAAGACCACGTTGTCTTTGGCGGTGACGAAGTCCAAGGTGCCCAGATGCGCGATCAGGTCGCGTTTGAGGCCGCGAGCATGGTCGAAGTCGAACTCCTCCAACGACTTCCGCGACGGGAAGCGGGCCGCGCGGATACGGCCCTCACCGCCATGGGACTCGCGAGCCGAAACCTCGCGCTGCAGACAGGCGACGAGGAACTCCTCGTGGGTCCACGATTCGGTGCGGGCCCGCTCGGCCAATCTGGCGACTGCTTCGCGCATCGTGGGTGCTTTCAGGGCGCGGGTCAGAAAGTTGATCTCGGCGCTTAGGTCCCGGTTGTTCGACGACACCACGGTCGTGCGGGTGGTTTTGGTGGTCATGACACCAGCCCGCCTTCGCCGAGGTCGATGCCTAGGGCGGTGTCGTAGTCGGTCAACACCCGCTGCTCGACGCTGATCTGATCCTCGGGCTCACGTACCGGCCGCAGCGCACCGATGCGGTTGCGGTGCAGCATGTTCGCCGCTGCGCGGTGTTCGGGGTCGGTGATGGTTTGATGCCAGGCCCACACCCGCTCGTGATCGCCGACCACCTTGCCCTCGCAGAACACCCGCACTCGATCCAGATCAGCGAGGACCTCGATGCGCCGGCCGATCACCCCGGGATGCACGGAGTAGTCGTTGGAGTCCAACCGCACATAGTGATCGCGAGCCAGCCGCGTTGTGGCACGCCAGCCCACCCCCGGCGGCACCGGCGGCAGTGCCAGCATCCCTTGGCGGTCCGCGCCGATGCGGTCAGTCGGTGCGCAACCCAGCACCCGACGCGTCCGCCTATTCACCGTCTGCAGCCACTGCTGTAGTTGGTGGTTGAAATCGCCGGGGCCGCTGAAGGTTCGGCCCGGCAGAAATGACCGCTCCAAGTAGTCATGGGCGCGTTCGATGATGCCCTTGTGCTCGGGTTCTCTGGGTTTGAGGACCACCACCTTGGCGCCGAGGACCCCGCGGAACGCTTGACACTGCCCGCTGAGCTCGACGCGCCCTGACCGCCAGCGTCCGATCGCGCCCTCGCCGTCCCAGACCAGGGTGCGCGGAACCGCCCCCAGCGCGTGGATCAACTGCCACCACCCGGCGAACAGATCCTCGGCGCACCGTGACGGGATCAGGATCGCCGACAGCCACCGCGAATAGCCACACACCATCGTCAGCACCGGAAGCTGCATCGGCGTGCGGACCTGCCCATACCCCACGGGCACGGTGGTGGGTGGGAACCAGAAGTCGCACTGGACGATATCGCCGGCCTCATAGGTCGTGCGGCCTGCCGGGTCCGGCGGCAAATACGCCGGGCGCAACTCCCGCACGCGTTCCTTGAACACCGTCATCCCACGCGTCCAGCCGACCCGCTCGGCGATCACCGTGGCCGGCATCGTCGGCACCTCTTTGAGCTGGGCACGGATCGCGTCTTCGAACGCATCCACCGCCGAGCCTGCCGGCCTGCGCTCATACTTCGGCGGGCCCTCCGAGGCCAACGCCGAGCGCACCGTATTGCGCGAGATCTTCAACGTCCTAGCGATCGTCTTGATCGGCAACCCCTCCGCTCGATGCAACCTGCGGATCTCAGCCCAGTCCTCCACAGCCAACAACTCCCTTCTCCTCTCGGCTCGTAAGCCGAGACTCAGACGAAGGGGGTCAAAATTCGGGCGTCGACACGGGGTCAGTTTTCAGGCGTCGCCGACACCGTGGACGCACCTCCGTCAACGCCCGGTCTTCCATCACCTATGGCTTGGTCGGCTCATCCGCTACCGATCAACAGTCCCAGCCGTTTTCAACCGGTCCTCGCGATGCTTGGATCGCTGCGGGTCTACACGCAAGCGACATCACCGCGCCCATAGCCTTGAAGACCATCGGAAAGTACGTGCTCGGAGAGGAACAGCCATGACTCGGGCCCTGAGCGGGATCCGCGTGATCGACATGACCTCGACCGTGATGGGGCCGTCGGCGACCCAGATGCTTGGCGACCACGGAGCCGACGTGATCAAGGTGGAGTCAGCGGCGGGTGACACCACCAGACAAGTGCCTCCGCACAGGAGTCCCGACATGGGTGTGGCATACCTGCAGCTGAACCGCAACAAGCGCAGCGTGGTGCTCGACCTCAAGCGCGACGCCGATCTTGATGCGATGCGCGCACTGCTCAAGACCGCCGACATCTTCATCTACAGCGTTCGCCCCGCCGCGATGGCGCGGCTGGGATTATCCCCCCAGGAGGTGGAAACGCTTAACCCGCAACTGATCACGGTGAGCTTGGTCGGGTTCGGTGAAGGAGGTCCCTACACTGGCCGACCGGTGTACGAAGATCTGATTCAGGGACTCACGGCCGTGCCTTCCCTGCTTGTGCAGGCCGGTTCGCCACAGCCGCAGTATGTTCCCGTCGCGTTCAACGACCGAGCGGTCGGGTTGTACACCGTTGCGGCGATACTCACCGCCCTGTTTCACCGCCTCCGCACCGGTGAGGCCCAACACATCGAACTGCCGATGTTCGAGTCCATGGCCCAGTTCGTGCTCGGGGACCACATGGGGGGCCGCGCCTTCGAACCCCCGTTGGGCCCTCCGGGTTATGCCCGCACGCTGACTCCCGAGCGTCGCCCGTACCAAACGGCAGACGGATATGTGTGCGCGATCATTTATACCGACAACCATTGGCGGGCGTTTGGCAAGCTGGTTGGCAGGCCCGACCTGGTCGACGAGGACGAGCGGTTCGCGACGTTGCGGTCACGGACCATCTACGCCCACGACACGTACTCCTTCGTTCGCGAGATCATGCCGTCACGGACGACGGCGGAATGGCTGAAACTGTTCGAAGAAGCCGATATTCCTGCAACACCATTGCACACGCTGGAAACGATCTTCGACGATCCGCATCTCAACGCCACCGGGTTCTTCCAGCGCACGCAGCACCCAACCGAGGGGGCCCTGCTGAGCGTTCGCGGGCCTGCCAATTGGTCGAAAACACCGCCCGCCATGATCACGCCCGCTCCCAGGCTCGGCGAGCACACCCGGCAAGTGCTGTCAGAGCTGGGCTATTCGCCCGCCGACGTAGAGAAAATCGTCGGCTCATGCGATGAGCCGACGTCAACCGAGCATGGCGACCGTTAACCTCGAAGTTTCATGAAATGGCCGGTGACACGGGCCGTTAATGCATGGAAGTGGAGCGGCGCCACCATATCCGGCCCCAGACAAAATCAAAGGAGTTCCCCATGACCCCATCGCACAAAGACCGTGTCGCAGTAGTCACCGGCGCAGCTCAGGGATTCGGCCAGGCCATCTGCCGCGGCCTGGCCGAGCGCGGCGCGCAAGTTGTCGCCATCGACATCACGGAACCGACAGAAACCCTTGCCCTCATCGAGCAAGCCGGCCAGAAGTCCACCGCCCTGCTCGTCGATGTCTCCGACCCAGAGCAGACCCAGCAAGTCGAGCACGAGGTGCGCGGCCGGTATGGCCGCTGCGACATCCTGATCAACAACGTCGGCATCTATCCCTGCATCCACACGGACGACATGACCTACGACGACTGGCGCAAGGTTCTCACGATCAACCTGGACTCCCAATACCTGATGACTCAAGCCGTCCTACCGTTGATGAAGGAAGGAGGCTGGGGGCGCATCGTCAACCTCACCTCCAACTCGATCGGCATGACGCCTCCCGGCATGACCGCCTACTTTGCCAGCAAAATGGGTGCCATCGGGTTCACCCGCGGCCTCGCCAATGATCTTGCCCCCTACGGCATTACCGCAAACGCTGTGGGCGCGACGTTCTCACGGACACCGGGGGTGGAGGCAGGGCATTCGTTCGCGCTGGAACAGGCCGCAGCGATGCAGGCCATCAAGAAGATCGGCGAGCCCGACGACGTCGTCGGCACCATCCTCTTCCTCACTAGCCATGACTCCTATTTCGTGACCGGCCAGACGATCATGGCCGACGGTGGGCTGCTCAGGCTGTGACAGCCCCCTACGGGATTCGCAGCTGGGCACGTTCCGGCTTGCGATTCGCCGGCCTAGCGGGTGCAAGCCTCGGCACGGGGCCGAAAGCTGGCTACATGCAACGTGAATCGGGTGGCGCCAAACCCCACGACCAAGGCCCAGAAGCACCGGCGACACGCAACGCCGGAGCCCCATGTTGCCCAACGGCGATCCACTCACCCGACACCCAACTGAGCCACCACTTACCGGCCACACGAAAGATCGAGGCTAACCGCCGTTGAACAGCGCGCGTTGAACGACGTCCTGCATCACCGATGTGATCCGCTCGTCGGAAACGTCCGGCTCGATCTCCATCAGGGCCTCGGGCAGTCGGTCGAGCATGGCGACGAACACGGCCGCTGCGACGTCGACATCCAAGGGATATCGTCGCTGCACCCGTCCTAACAGTGACCGCGCGGTCTGGTGGGTCACCGCCATGCCGTAACGGTGCCTTTTCAGCAGGTCCCCATCGGCAACGACGCCCTGGGCGATGGTGCGAAGCACCCCGATGTAGCGGCGGCTGAATACGACGAAGTCCGACAGCCATTCTCGCAGTTGGTCATTGGGTCCGCTGGTCGGCTCGACAGTCAAGAGTCGCTCGACGAGCTCGGCGGCGGCCGCGCTGGACTCGCGGGCCAGTGTGTGCAGAAGAGCGGGTTTGTCGCCGAAATAACGGTAGAACGTGGCACGGCCGACCCCCGCCGCCGCGGCCAGATCATCAATATCCGTGCCGTTGTACCCGCGCTCGGCAAACAACCGAGCCGCTGCAGTGAGAATCCGCCCAACGGTCTCACTGGCCCGGGGTCCCAGCTTGGACTCGGCCGCGGCGGCCTCGGCGTCAGGCTCCACCACGGGTGGGCGTGAAATCGTTGGGACAGTGTGGACGTTACTGAACACCGCGGCCGGGGTCTCCGGAAACAGCATCAGCTGCATGCATACCGCCAACCCGTCGATGGCGTACTCGGCGTCTGGTAGCGGCACGAGTGCCTCACAGCGCAGGTAATTGAAGTGGTGCACGAGACCCGTGAGCGCCGACGCTGCTGTATCAGCCTCTGGGCCCGACATGCCGCTGGCGACCAAACGTTCCCCCACGCGCGAACAATAGGAGCGGATGAACCCCACCACCATCGCCCGAACGTCGGCGTCGGAGGCCTCCACCTTTGCCGCCTCGACGAACATCGTCACGTAGCGGTCATAGACCCATGCCCAAGCGCCAATCCACCAGCGCAGCGTTTCGAAGCCCTGCGGGGTGGGACCGAGCGGCCCAAGCCGGCGAGCCAGCCGCATCAGCTCCGCGCCACATGTCTCCAGCAGCTCGGTGAAGATCTCTTCTTTGCTGCCGAAGTATTGGTAGAGGGTGGCACGCGATGTTTCGGCGGCATCGGCAATTTCGTCCACCTGCGTGCCATAAAAACCACGCTCACCAAACAGCCGAAGCGCCTCTGACAACACGCGCTGCCGGGTGCGGACGCCCTTGCTACCCACGACTGGATTACTGGGCCAGTATCCCTCGCGACGCAACAGCGGACGTTCTGACATCACGTACAGGCTACGGTAGCCGCGTGGTCCGCGGAGAGTGTTCGCACGTCGGCACCAGTGGAATCGCCGCGTCAGCTGTCGCGGGAAGGCGGCGGCTCCTGCTGGCGGATGATCATCGCCGACAACTCCTGGCCGACAGCGGTCCCTTTCTCCGCGGCCAGTTGAGCAGCCGAACGTTTGGCGGCGGACCACTCGGTCAACGCAGCCGCGGCTTCGACTTCTTGGTCGTTCCAATCCGGTGTCAGCGGAGTGGTGATCTCCAGCCGAAGATTGTTGATCGGGTCACGGAAGTAGATGCTGTAGGCGATGGGATGGCGGGTTGGACCGACGACCTCGAGTCCATGCGCGAGCAGATGCCGGTGCCACTCATCTACCTCGGCGACCGAATCGGCGTGCAACGCTAGGTGGTCGAACGTGTCGTATGCGGGATGGGGAGGTGGCGGGCGGTCAGGCAGGCCCGGCGCTTCGAAGAATGCCACGGTCGACCCGTCTCCCAGCCGGAGGAAGATGTGGAAGTAGGGAATCGGCTCGCCGGTCGACGGAATCTTGCCGCCCACGAGCGCTTGGACGAACTTCATGTTCAACACGCGGGTGTAGAAGTCCACGGTGGCCGCGGCGTCGGGCGTCACGAGGGCGAAATGGTTGAGCATGCGAGGCGGGGTGTTGAACAGTGAGAGCGCTGCGCTGCGTGGGGAAGAATCAATTTGGGTCATCGGGCATCCTTCTCGATGTAGGTACGGGTGCACTGACTCGACGGTAGGAGCCGTGACGTGTCGTGAAGATGTCATTGTTGACGTGACCGCCGTATTACTGGGGCACCACGATCGCTGTGGGTGCGCCGCGCTCACCGGATTACGCGCATACTGCGATCGGGGGGCACTTCACCGGATCAGTGATTCTGACAAGCCTCATGCATCAACAGACGGCGACCGCCGGTTCGTCGACGCCGTTGAATACGGTGCCCAACACCGCCGCTGCAGATTCCAGCACGATGGACTCCTGACTCGTGAACGCACCGCCAGTGCGGCGGGCGAAGCCAACCTGGCCCCACCCTGAGTTGTGGTCGATCAGCGGTAGCGACAAGAGGAATCGACACTGGGCTACCCGCATCAAACGCGACGAACGACGGTATCGCGTAGCGGCCTGCGACGATTCAACATAGCTACGTATCTGCCGGGAGTTGACGGTGTCGGCCGCTAGGCATGATTCGGTCAGCGGAATGCCCGCGGCGACGGCATGTTCCCACTCCGGAGGCATCCCCTGTTGAACTACAAGTCGAAGCTGATCGACACCCACGCCCCTGGTGAAGACTGCGGCGCCGTCGCAAACACCTGAGGCGACCACGGCCGAAACCAGCAAGCTGCACGCGTGGGGGCGGTCTTGCGCACCGATCAACGACTTGTTCAGGCTGCGTAGCATCCTGGCTAACACCAACGTGGTGCTCTCCTGCGCGGTGCCAGCCCGCGCGGAACCGCCGTCGTCACCGAACTCCACTACCGGCCGGTCGAACAAGTATCCGAGTCCGCGAACCAATTTGATGAAGCGCACTTGTCCGCAATCGTCAGCGAGCTTGTTGCGCAATCGATTGATCTGCAAGCGCAGCGCATTCCGTTCGTGGGTGTACTTCCAATTCCATACCGACTTAAGGATCTCGTCATGTTTCACCGCGATTTGGGGTCGCGTCATGAGCAGCCGGAGAATGTCGAATTCGGTCGGGGTGAGATCGACTTCCCGGCCCTCGACGAACGTGCGTCGTGCCCACAGGTCGATCGTCAGATCTTCGGCCTCCAGAAACCGCAGCGTTGGTTCGTTGATTCGGGCATGGCGGACCAGCGCTTGCGCAGCAGACTGCACCAGTTCTGATCGCGAGGTGGACGCCAACACCATGTCGGCACCCAGGCGCAACATGGTCGCTTGCCGCTGCTCCAGCTCAGGCGACAAGGCCAGCACGGGTGCCTTGGTCACCGGCCGCAACTCCGTGACTACCTGAGATAGCCACCTCAAACTGTGCCCACACACCACGATCAGGCCGAAATTCCGGATCGAAGCCAACCATTGAGCGCGCTCAGCATCGCAGGTGACAATTGGATTCCAACCGGCACTGCCGAGCTGGCGCGCGGTGTCGCTGAATTGCACGGCGGACTCGAGGACCACTAGCGCGTTGCCACCCCGCGGTGCCGCACCCACTTGCTGCTGGGCCGTCGCGCCTTCAATGCGCCTCATCGGCGTTCCAACCCTGGACGCCGATGTCCAAAGACTTCCCTCACGCTCACACCACTCCCTGTTTCGATCTTTCGATCCAACGGTATTTCTGACACAGAGTATCGTTACGGACGGAATATACCCCCTTGATGGGGGCGCGTCCACAACTATGCAGGGCCTCATTCATCGAGGCTGCGCGAAAGGGAGGCGAGGCGGTGGAATCCGCCATAACCTGTGGCTGCAAGCCGCACTGTGGTCGGCAGCGGCCTGCCGGATCTGAGGTGATCACTGCCGCGCGCGACCCGCCGCGCCCGTTGTCCGCCTTCGGAGATCGCGCGGCCCGGATCAGGGCCTAGACTCCATGTCTCGGTCAACCCATGGGACAGCCGATGACTTTCCTCTGCAGATGCTGCTCGAAGGCTTCGATGCTTTTCGGCCTACCATGCTGCTCATTTTGTAGCCGCCAATCGCCGAGTCGGCGCCGTATAACACGGCGCTGTGCACCATGAACCGGTTTCGATGCGGCGGGCGACGGATACGGCCCCTGCAGTTGAACCGATGATCGCCCGTCCAGCCCGTACACCGATTTGTTGGCCCAGTTCGACGGCTTCTCCGTCGTAAGCGTGATCGTTAAAACGGGACCGAGACACAGCCGTTTAGGTCATCCGCGTTGGCTCCGGCGCGATCAACCGCTTCGACGATGCATCAATTGCATCTCAGTGCTAGAGGTCCGGAGTCGACCACTTGGCCTAGCAGGCCCGGGTCAGCGCTCGCCTCCTGCAGCGTCGCAAGCAGCGCTTCCGGGTTCACACCCAGTTGGTCGCCCAATCGGGTTGCGGCCGCCAGAAGCTGCGCGTTCGCAGCGAACAATAAGTTGTTGACGAGCTTGAGCGCCAATGCGCTGCCCAGCTCGCCGGTCGGCACGATCGGATCGGCATAGGCGGCCAGCACAGGCGTCACCATCTGCACTGCCTCGCTCGGTCCGCCGAGCAGCACGGTTAGCGTGCCCGCGACGATGTCGTCGACGGTGCCGCTGACCGGAGCGTCAAGGATGACCGGGGACGAAGCCGAGCTGTCCGCTAGCGCTTTCAAGGTGACGACGTTGCCGGTCGTGTGGGAGACGAACACCGCCCCCGGTTTCGCGTTGGCGATGAAACCGTTTGAGGCCAATCCAGTTTCGCGTAGTTGTGCGTCGGAGAACAGGCAGGAGATTAGGATGTCACTGTGCCGGGCCAGGTCGGCGACCGAATCGGCCAGGACCGCGCCGTGCGACGCCAGCCGATCGCGCACATCGCCTCGGCGGGCACACATCAGCACGTCATGGGACGCCGTGAGCAGCCGCGAAACCATCGGCTCTCCGAGTTGCCCTGCACCGATGAACCCGATGACCTTGCTCATTCACACTCCCGTCTGTGAGCACCGAGATGTACGGCTCCCCGGACCGCGAAGGACGAATAAAGCAGCTGCGCTAGTGATGCGTCTGCGTATTAATCTGGCTGCTGGCGCGGCCGCTGGGCAATCTCGCGACGTATGCCGACGGCGACGGCCCTCCACGCCCTGGGCCTACGGTGGCCGAGGCGAAGGGCCCCGTCTTTCGGCTCCGCCTGCAGTATGCCGGGGTACCCGAGAGCGCAGCCGAGCGCACGTAGACACATGTCGGTGAGATCGGCTCGCGTGATCTCCGGCGACTGCGCCCACCTCACGCACGCGCCGCGAACAAACGCCAACCAACCCTCGACGGCGATCTCGGTGACGTCGCGGCGACGTCCTTCGCGGACAAGGTTATCGACCAGGCGCTGGCCGATGACATCGAGCTCCTCAGTGATGATCGCTTGAATCGCCGAGTCGTCCGACAGCGCGCCACGTTTGAGCGTGACTGCTTCGAAGGGATGGTCGGCAAAATACTGGATGTGGGCCTCAAGCGCCTTGGCAATCTGATCGGCCAACGGCAACTTGGGATCCGCGCTGGCCCGTGCCAGCAGCCGGTCACTCGCTCGCTTGAATATCGCGACGTAAAGGTCGCGCTTGCTGGCGAAGTAGTGATAAAACAACGCTCTCGACACGCCCGCGCACTCGACGATGTCGTTGACAAAGACATCTTCATACGGCTTCTCCGCGAACATCGCGGCTCCGACGTCGAGCAACTGCTCGCGCCGCTGTTGCGGCGCAAGCCGCCGTCCTGTCATACGACACCTTCCGCCAGATCAAAACTCAGACGCACCACTAGGTCGTCAGCGATATCCGTAGTCGACTTTGGTTGGACCGATGGCTGACTCCGATGATGTCGGTTGCTCGACTTTGAGGAATCCGCAGTAGTCATTGCCGGCTTCCTCGGCAAGAGTGCTGTGCTGCAGAGGCAACGCTAAGAATTACCGGATGCCGCGCACGTGTCATTCATCTCGACACACCAGCGACATCCGAAGCTGACCATGCTGGGCGTCATGGACAACTTGCTCAACGAACGGTTACTTGGCATCCCGATGGCCACCAGTGGCGACGTCGATGTGTATTCGGGAGTCGCGAGGCTCTCTGGGCGGATATGGGCCCGCGAAGTACGCCCCGCGGGCAAGAGCTGCAGTACTGCAGTACTGATCAATCACCCCACGTCGAATTTCCTTGGGCACTACCTGCTCGATTCGCTCGCCGAGACCGGTGTCGCGGCAGTCGGCATGTGTACTCGCTATGTCGGCAATGACAGCACCTTGATGCTGGAGAACTGTGTGCTCGACGTCGACGCGGCGGTCAAGCATCTGCGACGTGACTACGACCATGTCGTGCTGCTCGGCAACTCCGGCGGCGGCGAACTCAGCCCCCTGTTTCAGGGGCAGGCCGAAAACCCGACGATCACTGGTTACCCGGGCGGCGGCGGACCAGACCTCACCAAGGCGGGGCTGGAGCCTGCCGACGCTGTGATCCTGCTCAACGCGCATCCCAGTCGAGCGATGATCCGGACCCTGTGGCTAGATCCCTCGATCGTCGACGAGGATCGGCCGTTCGATCGCGATCCGGCCCTGGACATGTTCAACCCGCAGAACGGTCCGCCGTACTCCGACGAGTTCGTCACCGCCTATCGAGCAGGGCAGCGACGCCGCGCGGAAAAGATCACCGCGTGGGTGAAAGCCAAGATGACCGAAGTCAATCAGCGCTTCGATGGAGCGCTAAACGACTTGCCCTTCGTCGTGCACGGGACGACGGCCGACTTGCGCTCGCTCGACGGATCGATCGATCCGAGTGACCGTCCGCTGGGCAAGACCTTGTGGGGGCGTCCGGACGTCTCGAACTACATGCCGACGTCGCTGGCACATTTCAGCTCACTGCGGTCCTGGCTCAGCCAGTGGAGCCTGGCAGACACGAACGGAGGCGCCCATAATCTGCGAAGCGTGTCGGTGCCCATCCTCATCCTGCACGGCACCGCTGATGAAGCGGTGCCTCCCGTGCATGTGCAGGACTTCATCTCCAACATCACCCACGACGACTGGGAATACCACCAGTTGCCGGGGGTGACGCACTACTTCGAGGGCAAGCACGACCTGTTCGGCCCAGTGGCCAAGCAGATGCACCAATGGTTGGACGAGCACAACTTGGTCTAAGACGTGATGGGTGTTCACCTTTGCACCTTGCTCACTTTTTGGCACAGAAGGGCGATGCATGCTGACCTCACAGACCACACGTCTATCGCCGACCGATGACATCGATGCGCTGGAAGAGATCGCTGATCTCGTCCTATGGCTGTCCACCGCAATCATTCATCACGCCAACAGGATTCGGCCCAATCCCGGTGGGATGAAGGTCGGAGGCCATCAGGCTTCCTGCGCGTCGATGGTTGAAATAATGACGTCGCTGTACTTCGAGCACCTGCAAGCAGGTGACAGGGTGTCGGTCAAGCCGCATGCCTCACCGGTGCTGCACAGCATCAACTACTTGCTCGGCGCCCTCGATGAGAGCTATCTGAGCCGACTGCGCGAGCTGGGCGGACTGCAAAGCTATCCCAGCCGAACCAAGGACCCCGATCCGGTCGACTACTCGACCGGATCGGTCGGAATCGGGGCGACCGCACCGATTTGGGGTGCGATCGCGCGCCGCTATGTCGACACCGCTTTCGGCGGCGCGGGAGGGGGCCGGCAGTACTCCCTTGTCGGTGACGCGGAATTGGATGAAGGAGCGGTGTGGGAGGCGATCCTCGATCCTTCGGTGAGCGAACTCGGTGAGATCGTATGGATCATCGACATGAACCGTCAGTCGCTCGACCGCATCGTGCCCAACATCGCAGCCGGTCGGATCGCAGCGATGTTCTCGGCAAATGGGTGGCAGCTCATCGAGCTGAAGTTCGGCAAGCTCCTGGAGGCACTGTTCGGACAACCGGGCGGTGAATGGCTGCGACAGCGGATCCTTGACATGCCGAACTCCGAATATCAACGCCTCCTACGCTGTTCTGCCGATGATCTGCGGTCACGGTTGCCCGGCGAGGGCCCCCATGCCGGAGCCATTGCGGGATTGATCGCCGACCTCGACGACGATGCACTGGTCCGCACGTTCGCCAACCTGGGCGGGCACAATCTGCGTTCACTACGGGAAGTGTTTGCCCAAATTGACGACACGCGGCCGACGGCCATCATCGCTTACACGATAAAGGGCCACCGGCTGCCGATCCAGGGGCATCCACAGAATCATTCGTCGTTGCTGAGCACCGAACAGTTCGAAGAGCTGGCGACGCGGTTGGCCAGAGATCCAGCACGGCCATGGGTTAGGCCCGCCGCCGATTCGCCGGCCGCAGCCATCTGCCGGGCCGCCGCGGAGCGCTTGCGCCGCAGCGCAATTGATCCTGTCGCCCCGCCCGCCGTGCCCGTGGCACTGGGACGAAAGCCATTGGCCGTCACCACCACCCAGGCCGCGCTCGGCCGCACACTGCTGGACCTTTCGCGGGAGGCTCCCGAGGTTGCAAGCCGGGTCGTCACGGTCAGCCCCGATGTCACCTCCACTACCAATCTTGCCGGGTGGCTGAACAAGGTCGGCGTCTGGTCTCCGAGCGAGCGACTCAACTGGTTTCACGACGACGCTGAGACCATCATGCATTGGCGTGAGCGGCCCACTGGTCAGCACATCGAGCTCGGCATAGCCGAAACCAACCTGGTCAGCTTGTTGGGTGAGCTCGGTGCGACATGGAGTCGCTGGGGCCAACCCGTGTTTCCCATCGGCGTCGTCTATGACCCGTTTGTTGAGCGTGCCCTGGAGCCATGGTCTTTCGGGATCTACTCCGGAGGACAGTCAATTCTCGTCGGTACGCCCGCTGGCGTGACCTTGTCGGCCGAGGGTGGCGCACACCAATCGATCAAAACGCCGTCGATCGGCGCTGAGCAACCCGGATGCACGGCGTACGAACCGGCATTCGCCGTCGAGGTCGAGTGGATACTGCTTCACTGCCTATCGCGGCTGGGCCGCGTCGACGGACGGTCAGCGTATCTTCGACTGTCCACCCGCCCGGTCCAACAACAGCTGTGCGCCCTTCCCGGTGATCCGGCCGCGGTCGAACGGCGTAGGCGCCAGGTGATCGCCGGCGCCTATCCACTGCGTCCATGCCCGCAGCCGGCGGTGACGATTGCTGTCGTGGGCTCTCTGGTCACCGAGGGTCTTGAGGCCGCGGAACGTTTGGCCCACATGGGGATTGACGCAGAAGTCATCTGCGTCACCAGCCCGGGATTGCTTTTCGAGGCCATGCAGGGACGCTCTGGCCGCAGCGACTCCCCCACGTGGATCCTCGATCAGGTCTTTGCGGCCGAGCGTGCTGCTCCGATGGTGACCGTTATCGACGGACATCCGCATACGTTGGCATTTCTGCCGTCGATCAACAGGGTACCCGGCAGATCGTTGGGGGTCAGCGGGTTTGGGCAGTCCGGCTCGCTGGAGCAGGTCTTCGGCTGGCATGGCATCGACACCGACAGCATCGTGCGCGCCGCGCTCGACCTGATCGATTGACCGCGCACCAAGTAGAAGTGAAAAGGGGAATCATCGAATGAGGGGTGGACCGTCGATCAAACACCTCGATGATGTACCAGCCGAGGAGATGCTGCGTTATGAATTCGCTGATGGCCGTACGGCATCGATATGGGAAAAGTGGATTGAACTGTCACCGAGATACGTTGCGTTCTGGAACAAATGGGATCCTGGCGCCATCTCGCCTCGCCATGGCCACGTCGGCGATCACAGCAATTACATACTGGCGGGCGAGCTCCGCTGCGGTGACATCGTCGCGCGCTCCGGAACACACATCATGCTCGAATGGGGTGACGTGTTCGGACCCTGGGAGGCCGGCCCACAAGGATGCGAGTTGTACGGGTTCATCGCCGGCGAGGGCCAGCCGTTCAGCGGTGACACCGCCGCCTACGAGGCGCTGCTCAAAGCCCGAGGGGCTCAGTCGGTTCCGCTGCCCATGCCCAAACGCCTGCCACCGTGGATGCTCGCCAAGCTCGGCGGCGACTTCACGACATCGGTCACGCAGTGGGATGCCCATGACCGCATCCGGTGAGCTGGACGACTCGCTCGCATCGAATCTGGTGCACCGCCGATGGCGTTGGCCGCGGCTGTATCTGCCCGTCGGAGCAAACGCACGTAAACCCAGTGACACACAGTCCCTTTGGGGAATCGTCCGCAGAGCCTGGACAACGGCGGTGGTCTTCTTTGGTCGACAGCACGGGTTCGTCTCTGCGCGTATCTGGCGGCCATTGCTGCCCTGGCGCGGTTGGCTGCGCGACGACTCAGCCGTGTCGGTGCGCTTACCCCAATACCCCTCTGCTGCAATACATTTTATCGCCGGCCAGGCGGATCTTCGGCGCGAGCCGAACGCCCGACTGAGGCAGTTAGCCAGTCGGACTTCCCTTGTCATGGAGAAGGGCAGTGCAGGTTGATTAGACCAGCGATATGGTTATTGTCTGACGTGCCATGCGAATGAGAGGGCCTGACGTGACTAGCACCGTCGTAATCGACAACGTCGAAATCGAATACAAAGACATGGCATCGGGGCCGCCGTTGGTTTTCGTCCACGGCCTCTATGTAACCGGCGCGTTGTGGGACGACGTGGCAGCGCGGCTGTCGGGAGCGCACCGCTGCATCTTGCCGACCTGGCCATTCGGCGCGCAACGTAAGCCTGTTGGTCCAGGCGTGGATGTTGGCGTGGAGGCGGCCGGCCGAAGAATCCTCAAACTGCTTGAGGTGCTGGATCTTTCCAATGTCACGTTGGTGGCCAACGACACCGGCGGCGGTATCGTGCTGGCAGCGCTGGGCAACAACCTGCACGACTTCGACAGGGTAGCGCGGCTGGTCTTTACCAACTGTGACAGTTTCGAGCACTTCCCGCCCTCCGGCTTCGCGCCCTTCGTGCGGCTATGCAGATTCAGCCCAAAACTCGGCGCAGGGGTCTTGTGGCTCTTGGCGACCAAGCGGGGCCTGGACCAGTTCGCGTCGATGGTCACCCGGCACGGCATTGACAAGGCTCGCCGCAGCGAAATATTCGGCGGTTTCGCCAGTTCGGCTGAGGTCCGGCAGGAGTCGGTGCGGCTGACTGTAGACCTGAACCCCCGCTACACGCTGGCTGCCACCACGGCGATCAATGCCTGGGAGAAGCCGGTGCTGGTCGCCTGGGGCAATTCCGACAAGCTATTTCCGATTAGCCATGCCCAACGGCTCACCGATGCGTTTCCGCATGCCGTGCTGCACACCATCGACGACAGCTCAACCTATGTGATGCTGGATCAACCAGATGAAACCGCGAGCGCTATAAGCGAATTCATTACGGGCACCACCAAGTGACCCAGCGGCGAGCGGTGGAGCTTCGCCGAAGTCGCAAACCGCGTGAATCAGTCGGTGAACAGCGCAACTTTGGCTAGCGCCATTCGCTTCCCGTCGAGAATGGTGGCCAACTCAGGACAGGGCGACACGCCGTCGCGAGTGCGCTGCTCGTGCTCTGATCGCACCCTCGTTCTCCTTGAGGACGCTGTGGCCAGAGTCACAGTCGATGACGAATCCCGGCTCTCGCGGAACCGAGCATTTGAGGAGACGCGATGTTCGACAGTAAAGATCTCATCACGCTTGACCGCGATCATCTCGACGTCAGCTTCCGGGCCAAAGACGCCTGGCCGTCGATGACCCCAGCGGGGTCGATCAAGTATTACGCGTTCGGCATCGGCGACCCTTAGCCTCGATCCACCGACGGGCCGTGGTTGACTGTTGTCCCGTTCGTTGATCTTGATTATTCGGGTTTGGACATGAGGTAACCGCTGGTCTGTCCAGCTCTTCCTGTGTGCTCCTGGTTGGGGCCTTTCGGCGGGTGGTCATGCAGTCGCGGTCATGGGTGGGCTGTGTCCGATAGTGTTGTGCCACAGTGCAAGCCAGGCCTTCGACCATGGCCAGTGGGTGGGTAGGTGCAGGATCGGTCGACGTTGCGGGCGGGCCAGTCGGGCGGGGACGTTGACGATCTTGCGCCGCAGTGTCGATCCGCGGGCGCGGGTGTGTTGGTCTCCGGCGAGCACGCCGGTGGCGCGCAGCAGGTTGTGGGCGATCGCGGCGCACAGGATCCAGGCCGAGTTGGCCCCGAAGCGGCCCGAGGGGATGTGTGCCAGTGGTCCGTCGATCAGGTCGGCGAACACGGTTTCGATGATGGCGTGTTGGCGGTGGGTGATGTCTGCCTCGGCGGTGGGTAGGTCGGTGTTGGTCAAGAACGGGTGGTATCGCCACACCGGGAACAGTGCATCGGGGAAGCGGGCGTCTTTGACTCGGCGCACCACGAGGCGGGCGGTGACCCGGTCGGGGGTGGATGCGAAAGCGGTGTAGGGGATTTCGGCGACCTCGGCATCAGAGATCCATGCGCCGGTGTCGGGGTCGCGGACCGCGCCGGGATAGCACACCGGGGTCCACGCCTGATCGTCGATGGCGGCGATCGCGCGGTCGATGGCCGAGTTGCGGGTCATCACCAGCGAGAACTGGGCACCGTGTCGCACACAGGCCCGCACCACCTTGCGGTTGCCGTAGGCCGAGTCGCCGCGCACCAGGATCTGTTGTCGGGCGCCGCAGTCACGGGCGGTGCTGATTGCCTGGGCGACCATCCGCCCAGCACCCTTACCCGAGCCGGTCTTGCCCGCGCGTAGCCGCATCCCGGCGATCACCGGTGCGGCGCCCGCGGTGCTGATCGTGGTGGCCAGCGGGGATAGTCCCTTGCGTAGGACCTGCTTGCCGGCGATCTTGGTGTGTCCGTAGGAGGCGCCCTGTTTGGCGCGGCCATAGACCGGGCGTAGCAGCGAATCGATATCGATGAACACCTGCTGATCAGCCCCAGGTAGCAGATCGACCCGCCGACACAACGCCACCAGATGCTCGCGCAGCACCGACTCGAGCTGGCGGGCGTGACCGAAGCTGAACTCCCGCAACAACGTTCCCACCGTCGACGGTGCGTACACACCGTCAAAGAGCGTCGTCATTCCGCCGCTGCGCAAGACGTCGATGTCGTTGATGCAGTCCGCTCCCGCGCACATGCCCGCCACCACCGTGGCCAGCTTCGGTGCCGGGTTCGCCGACCCGGACTTGATCCGCGGCACAGCGATGTTCACCTTCTCATCGAGCAACCCAAGGAGCCCGGTCTGGGCGGCCAATGTCATCACCGGCACCAACCCGGCACACGACACGAGATTGTCCTCGTCGAACACCGCTGACTCCGCGGCCAATCTATGCGAAACTTGCACCGGAAGTGCCTTTCCGAACTGGACCGATTGATGCGTGAAGAACACCAATCATCCCAGCTCAGAGGGCGCTTTCCTCATTCCGACACTCGGATCGCATCACATCCATCAGTGGATCGAGGCTTAGTCCGGCACGACAATCGACGTCGCCCGAGTGACCAGGCTCAACGCGCCGTGCTCCGGTAGAGAACTGGACTGTGTTCCGCATTCGGTCCTGCCGAGAAGGTCTGTGAGATGCGGGCGCTCGGGTCGCGCTCGATTGCTGTCTGACCTGTTAGGTGATGGCTCCAGCGATCTTGAGGTCGATGATCTGTTCGTCGGATCGGCCCAGTTCGCGCAGAATGTCGTCGGTGTGCTCGGCGAACAGTGGCGCCCGGGTGAGCTGCGGCGGAGTCCGGTCGAACTGCACCGGGTTCCCCACCAATCGACGCGGCACACCCTCCGCATCCGTGACCTCGCAGATCTGGCCGAGCGCCCGCAGCGTCGGATCGTTGCCGACTTCCCAGTCGTTCTGCACAACGGACCACTGACCGTGCATTCCGGTAAAGGCCTGCACCCAATCGTCTTTCGTCCGTCCAGCAATGATGTGCGCCACGATATCGCTGGCCTCCACTGCGTTGGCCATGATCTTCTCAGCGGAGTCGAAACGCTCGTCAGTCGCCAACTCCTCGCGTCCGACGGCGCGACAGAACTCCGGCCAGTACCGCCCCGGCTGCAGCATGGTCAACATCAGCCACCGATCGTCGGCGGTCCGGTAGGCCGCCGCCAAAGGGTTGCTGGCTGAACCATACTTGGGCGGAACCACCTTCGGCATCGGTCCGCCCGCCATGAGCGAGAGGTTCGTCTTGAACTGCGTCGCCCAGGCGCCGACTCCGAGCAGTGACACGTCGACGACGGAGGGTTGCCCGGTCTGGCCGCGGGCGAACAACGCAGCAGCGACACCGCCAGCGATGGTCATCCCACCTACCGAATCGCCGTACGCGCCGGTGGGCATGCCTATGAACGAATCGGAGCCCGGTGGTGTCCCTGCGTCGCCGCTACCGCCCCGCGCCCAGTACGCCGTGCTGTCGTACCCTCCCTTGTCGGCTTCTGGACCGGTGTAGCCAAATCCACTGCCCAGCACGTAAATAATGTCTGGGTTCACCGCCTGAATGTCGGCAACGTCGATGCCGAGTTTCGCCCGCGCCCCTGGCAAGAAGTTCGTCAGGAACACGTCGCTGGCCTTGACCAACTCGTGCAGAACCGACCTGGCCTCCGGCTTATCGAGAGCCAATCCGATGCTGCGTTTGCCCCGGTTCGGTCCTTCCATGATCGGCACGAAGGACGAGCCTTTGACGACGGTATCCAGGCCCAGTACTTTCACCAAACCACGCTGGGCATCCCCGGTTTCAGGGTGCTCGACCTTGATGACGTCCGCACCCCAGTCCGCCAGGACGGCGCCGGCAGCCGGCACGAACGTGAACTGAGCAACCTCGAGAACACGGATACCTTCCATTGGTTGTGACGGCATGACCGAAACCTCGCTATCTGGGCGTCTACTCTGAGCGGCTGGATGGCCCTGACTACTGGCGAATGATGAGCCCGTGTCGGTGCCACAATGAAGGTGGAGCTGAGTCGGTTTCCGCCGTTAGCCGGGGTAGCCGATATTTCTGATAGTCAGGTATTCGTCGAATCCCTCTGTGCCGCCTTGTCGGCCCCAGCCGCTCATCTTGCAGCCGCCGAATGGCCCGTCGGCACCGTACGCCACACCACCGTTGACAGACATGATTCCGGATCGGACGCGCCGAGCCACCTTCATGGCTCGCTCCTGCGATGCGGACGCCACACCACCGGCGAGGCCATACTTGCTGTCGTTCGCGATCCGCACCGCGTCATCCTCGTCGTCGTACGGGATGGCGCAGAGCACCGGTCCGAAGATCTCCTCGCGGGCGACGGTCATGTCGTTATCCACATCGGCCAGAAGCGTTGGCGCGACGTAATAGCCTCGCTCCAGGTGTTCCGGCCTGCCTCCACCGGTAACCACGCGGGCGCCCTCAGCCTTGCCCTTCTCGATGTATTCGAGGACTACCCCCAATTGGCGGCGGTTGACCAGCGGGCCCGAAACCGTCTGCGGGTCAGTGGGATCGCCGTAAGGCACCTGCGCGACGGCCGCACCGAGGATTTCTACCGCCTGCTTGTAGCGCGAGCGCGGGAGCAGCACCCGGGTGTTGATCACACAGCCCTGCCCCGCGTGCATGCATCCCACTAACGCGGCCTGCTGCAGTACCGCGTCCAGGTCCGCGTCGTCGAGCACGATCAGCGCCGACTTTCCGCCTAACTCGAGGAACGTTCGCTTCAGCGTGTCGGTCGCTAGCCGTGCAATTCGCTGCCCAACCCCGGTCGAGCCGGTGAAGGACACCATCTCCACCCGCGAATCGGTCACCAGCCGTTCGGCCACCGTGTTGTCCGACGTGGGTACCACGTTGAGCACACCGGGGGGCATGTCGGTGCGTTCGGCGGCAAGCCGTCCTAAGCGCGTGGCGTTCCACGGCGTGTCCGGCGCCGGCTTCAGCACGACCGTGTTCCCCGCCGCGAGAGCCGGGCCGAGCTTGTTCAGTGTGACCTCGAACGGGAAGTTCCATGGAGCGATGGCGGCGACCACGCCCACCGGTTCGCGCCATACCACGCGGTGGCTGGGCGCGAAGAAGTTGGTGTCGGGAAGCGGGCGCTCCCACGCGAAGGTGTCCATCATCGCGATCGGCGTCTTAAGCGCTTCCGCCAGTGGCCATTCCAGTTGCGCGATGTATGTGATCGAGACGGGGGTGCCCACCTCGGCCACGAGTTCTGTGCGCAACGCCTCCTTCTCGTCCTCGAGGGCTTGCTGAAGCTGGCTCAGGCACCGCTTGCGCAGCTCCCGGTCGGTGGCCCAAGACGATTCGTCGAAGGCTCTGCGTGCTGCGGCGATGGCGCGGTCCATGTCATCGGCGGTTGCATCCGCGGTCTGCCCAAGCACTTCCTCGGTAGCGGGATTGATGTTGTCGTAAAGTCTGCCCGAGCTGGCCGGGGTTAAGCTGCCGTCGATGAGCATCCGGCTCTCGCCGGTCAAGATCGCGGTCACGCGTGCCTCCGGGTGTCAGTTGCTGTGAGGCACACAAGCTGCCCAAGAACCACATACGACGCGGATTCCTTTCGGCTTTGGGCCCCGTGGATAACCCCTGCTGGTTAGCCGACGCTACGGGAGTAAGGATGTCACTTGAATGTCGATGGCGAAGGCGGCGGTGAAGGACATTCGTCTGTAGCAGACTGAAGAAGCTCTTCATGGGGCGTTGTCGCGGCGTCACCGACACGGCCCATCGAGCCGACCATCTCCTGGCGGCTCCGTGCATGCACGAATCGCCTTGACGTAAACTGAGATCCGCGGTCGCCGAGCACGATGTAGCCGGCCACCGCCCCACCCCGTGTTACTTCGCTACGAACGCGCGCGTGGCCAACCGGGGACCCGGTCCTGGACTGCCTCCCTCGGTCCAGGACGCGATCGCCTACGTGTCTTTGACAGTGGCTTCGAGGTAGGGCGACGGCTTACTCGATTGCCGAGAAATTACTGTTGCGCCGGGGTTCGGGCGGTCAGCCGAGGTAAGAGGCTGTATGCGTTGTCGTGCATGACCTGCGCGAGCATTTCAGGCCGAGCTTCGAAGTACCTGTCTACGTTGTGGGTAAACCAACTTACGGTTTGCGGGTTAGCGGCAGGGAAGTCGGTGCCAAACAGAATGTGGTCTGGCTCAACGAAGTTCTCGAGTGCCACCAGATTGGTCTCGAACCCTGATAGAGCGGTCTCGTAATAGAACGTCCAGAAGTCGGCGAGGATTTCATCCGGACTCAGTTCGCAGTCGAGATGGAACGCGCCCAACGCGGCGACGCGAGCAGCGAGGAATGGCGTGCTGCCGCCCGAATGGGAAAGGATGATCTTCACGTTCGGATACTGCCGTTTGCGTCCGCTCGTCACCAGATCAGCTGCGCCTTTGTAGGTTTCGTTCGGAACTTCACTGACCGGGGTAGGCAAGAACTGGCTCGGGGCCCGGTTGCTACCTGGTGTCTGCTCACCGTGCAGGAACACCAGCGCGCCGCGACGGTCGAGTTCGGCCCACAGCGGTTCGAAGATCGGGTCGCCCAGAGATCGGGCCTGATCCCCGACGCCGTAGACGTTGGTCAGGGTGACTCCGTCAGCCCCCAACACATCGAGCGCATACGTCAGCTCTTCCAGCGCGGCTTCGGTGTCCGTCGGGGTAGGAAGATGCGCAAACAGACCGAACCGTCCTGGGTAGTCGTCCACTGCCTGACGGCACAATGTATTCAACTCGCGGGCGCAGTCACGACGCTTGTTCTCCGGGAGCCGTGATTCCACGTCGTTGGGTATGGACAGGATCGCAGTATCGATCTGCAGCTTATCCATGAACTCCACACTGACCTGCGGTGTCCAACTGGCCGCATCCTTGCGGAATTTCCAGCCGGCCGTGGCGCCGAACAGCCCCGAGGTGAGCATGCTGCCCGGCATGTAGTGGTGGTGGAAATCGATACGGCCGGGTTTGGTGGTGATGTCGCCAGTCATACCCACACTCAACCCGCAATAGTTGATATTTGTCAATAATCATCCAATGTTAGATTTTCTCCATGGTTGACACCGACGCTCCGGAGCTGCAGCTCCTCGACGCGCTCTACCGACTCAACAAATTAGTCCTGGCTGACACCCGAGTGCATGTCGCCGCGACCGCACACCTGGAACTCGTGGACTTTCTGGTGCTGCGCACGGTAAAACTGGGCGTCGATACTCCAAGTGATCTCGTAAGCGATCTTGGTCTTAACCCGTCCGTTGTCAGTAGGGCATTGTCCAAGCTTGCCAACTCGGGCCTGGTGACTCGCCAGATCGATCTCGCGGACTCGCGCCGATCACGGATCAGGCTGACAGACGACGGTGTGCAGACCACCGATGACATCGGGGCCCGGATCCGACCCGGTCTGGCTCAGCGACTTCGCCTCCTGACCCCTGACCGGATTCGGATCCTGTTGGAGAGCCTCGAGATCCTGTGTGGGGACACGGTCGGCTGAACCGAAGCTAGGGTCCTACGATGCCGGACAACCGGGGCGCCCGGCCCGGCGCCGCCGGGGCGATCGGTTCGATCAAACGATGGGAACCGTCTGGGGCACCGTGAACGCGCGCGTCGGGACCATCAGTGAGTGCCACCCCGCGACGCCCCCGGCCACCAGGATGTGCACGCGGTCCTCGGGCATGGGGATCGTCATCGGCGGCTCATGCGGGTCGCGGCCGCGGTTGATGAGCTCGAGCTTTTCCGCGATCGACGGCAGCTCGATGTCGTAGTGGTCGTTCATGACCGCGGTCAGCTCGTCTTCTACGCGCGCCTTCGTCCACCCTTGCGCGGAGAAGGCCCGCGCGTGCTTCGGCGAGAGCACGAAGAGTGCGCTGGTATCCGGCCACGGACCTAGCCGGTTACCGCGGACGTAGTCCAGGCACCTGCTGAGTATGAGCAACAGCTCCTCGACTCGTTGCGGTACCTGGTGGTAGTTAACCGGCATGGAGCCGGACGCGGCGAACACAGTGACAGCGCTACCGCCTCCGGCGAACGGCGCCCACGGGCTCTCTTCCTCGTGCTCGCCCATCACCATCGCCGTGCGGCCGGGCATCCCGAACTGAACGTCGAACAGGCGGTCAGCTGTGGCGCCCCCGACGTTGCGCAGAACCAGACGTACCGCCCGGCCGATCGTGGCGTTGGCCCTGTCGACCATGCTCAACATCTCGTGACTCGAGCTGATGCCCAGCTCGTGGCGGACGGGGCCGTTGAACACGAGCAGCGGCGCCGAGCTTGCCAGGAACTCGGCCCCGTTGCCCGACGCCGTGATGGCTCGCAGCGAGGCGAGCACCGCGGGAAAGTACTCCGGCCGGCAGCCGGCCATCACTGCGTTGGCGGCGATCTGGCCGGTGTTCGCGGGGATTCCGACGTTCCCGAAGCTGTACATCGCGCCGGGTACATCACCCCCCAGAGTCACATGCAGCTGGCTCGGATCGCGTCCACCGAGCATGGCGTCGACGCGTTCTGGCGTCGGCGGCACGACCGGCAGGCCGTCGGACCAGCCCTTCTCGAGAAGCGCGTCCCAGACAGCCTCGAAGCCGTCGCCGTCGACCGTGAGGTCGATCGTGTTCATCGCCGCCTCACGGGACTACTGTCCGATCGGGGTGGTCAGTGCCGCGATGATCTCCTCGTACTTCTCCTCGGCGAGGATGCGGACCTCGTCGTCGGTAAGGTCGTCGAGGTACTGCGGCAGGGTGACGATGCGCAGGTCGGGCCACCCGCGCTCCTCCGCTGTGCGTCGACCGAGTGTGACGAGGTCCGGCGTGATCAGCGTGACCGTCGGTACGCCACGGGCTTCCAGCTCGCATGCGTCCATGACGGCCCATGGTGTGCAGCCGCCGCACCCGCCGAGGCCGGAGATCGCCCAGTCGACGGTGCGCCCGAATTCGTGCCACCGCTCGAGCACCGCCCCGGAGCGTGGGTGGGTGCCGTCGACCCGCTCCGAGCCGCGCACGTCGTACCTGGCGGAGATGAGCTCCTCGAATGCCCGCGTGAACACGTCGAACTTGGCCCAGAATTCGCGGAAGCCGACGATCAAGCCGTTGACGGTGGAGGGACGATCCGACATCTGATGGCGCTCGACGGTGACCCGCGGCGCGGTCGGGTCAACCACCTTCAGGCTGGGCATCGCGCACCTCTCGGTCGAATCGACATGACTACGGCCATATGGCCGTAGTCATGCTTGCTTGATGGACGTCGCGGAATTGTCTACGAGCCTTTTGGCGGCACAAGTCATTTGATTCTCCGACCTACCTTGCCACCGGCTCTCGAGGCAGCCCGAGAATGCGTTCGGCGATGAGATTTCTCAGGACTTCGGACGTCCCGCCCGCGATGGTCAGGCACCGGCTGAACAGATAGTCGTGCATCACGTCGCCTTCGCCTCCGGTAAGCAGTGACCCCCCCGCGATGCGGAGCGCCAGCTCGGCGACTCGCTGGGCATGCTCGGCGCCGAACAGTTTGGCGATGTTGCCCTCTATCCCGGGTCCGGTGTCGAACACCGCGCGGGCAGCCTGCCGAAGGTTCAGTGCGCCTGCGGCATACGACTCGATGAGCAGTGCGCCGACGTCGCGTGCCAGCCCGCCGTCGGTGGGCCGGTGACGTGCGAGCAAGTCGAGCAGCGCATCGGCGGCCATGGTCACCGATGTGCCGCCGATCGACACCCGCTCATTGCCGAGCGTTGCCATTGCGACTTTCCAGCCGGCGTTCACGGCGCCGACGACGTCGCGGTCGGGCACGAAAGCGTTGTCGAGGAACACTTCGTTGAACAATGTCTCGCCGGTGATTTCGGTCAGCGGCTGGATTCTGACACCGGGGTCGGCGAGATCGATGATCATTGCGGTGATGCCCTTGTGCTTGGGCGCGTTCGGATCGGTGCGCACCGTGGCCAGGCCCCGCTGGCAGTTCATGGCTTCGCTGGTCCACACCTTCTGGCCGGTAACTGACCAGCCGCCTTCGACCTTCTTGGCCTTGGTGGCCACCGCCGCCGCATCCGAACCCGCGCCCGGCTCACTGAAGAGCTGGCACCACCGCAGCTCGCCCTCCAGACTCGGCCACATCAAGCGCTCGATCTGCTCGTCGCTGCCGTGTTGCAGCAGCGTGGGCAACACCCACATCCCCAGTCCGATACTGGGCTTCTCGAGTCCGTCGAGCACTTCCTCGATGATCAGCTGCTCGGCGGAGCCCGCCGCTCTGCCATAGGGTTTCGGCCAATGCGGCTGGAGATATCCGCTGTGAGCCCAGAGTTTCCGTTGTCCGACGGCGTCGGTGCGCATGAGCTCCGCCCGATATTCCTCAACAGCCCTGCGATACTGCTCGGCCTCTGGAGGCAGATCGACTGAATGGCGGCGACGTTGGCCCGCCTTCTGTTGCTCGACGACGTTCTCCTGCAGCGTGTCCTGCCCGCCCGCGAACATGAGCAGCACCGTTGCCCGCCGGAGGTACAGGTGGGCATCGTGTTCCCACGAGTAGCCGATGCCGCCGTGCACCTGCACATTCTGCAACGCGACCCTCTGATACGCCGGCAGCACCTGCCCTGCCGCCATCGTCGCGGCCAATACGGCCTCGGAACCGGTGGCGCGCGCCGCATCCCAAGTGACGGCCACCGACAGTTCGGTGTCGACCAGCATGTCCGCGCATTGGTGCTTGACGGCCTGAAAAGAGCCGATCGGACGTCCGAACTGTTCGCGGGTGGCCGCATAGGCCGTCGCCATCTCGGTGCAGGCGGCGAGACCACCCACTGCCTCGGCGGCGGCGAGCAGCTGGACGAGCCGGACCGCGATGGAAGCGGCCCCGGGAAAGACGTCGGCGACGGGAGCCGACGATAAGTCCAGCACCGTGATGGGGCGCATGACCTGGTCGCTAGTCTCGATGCTTCGTGTCTCGATGCCGGCGCCCGACTCGACCAGCACCAGATCCTCGCCGACGGGTATCAAGAAGATATCCGCAGCCAATTCAGCTAGAGCAGCAACGGTATTCGCAGTTACATTCGACTCCGACCGCGTGGCATCGCTGGTTGTGCCGATGCCGGCGACGATGTCACCGGCCGTCAGCCGAGGCAGCCATCGTCGACGCTGCTCGTCTGTACCGGCCTCGGCGATCACCGCCGACGCAGCGACAGTCGGCAGAAACGGGCCGGCGATGGCGGCGCGACCCATCTGCTCGAGCACGATCGTCAACTCGGGTAGTCCGTAGCCCTCGCCACCGAACTGGGCGTCGATGTGCAGGCCGAGCCATCCTGTGGAGACGATCTCCTTCCACAAGCCGTCGTCTAGCCACCAGCGGCCCTGCGTCTTTGGATCGAGCAGGATGCGGCGCGCGCCCGCCGTGCCCGAACGTCCGGCGACCATCGCCTTGGCGACGTCGGCGAGCGCGCGGTGGTCCTCAGTTATCGCCAAAGGCATTGGCAGTACTCCATTCTCGTCGGGGCCAGGGCCCCGGCCCCTTCACTCAGAACTTCAGCATTGCCCCGGCGTCGACCTTGAACTGCAAGCCGGTCACGAAGCGGGACTCGTCAGAGGCCAAAAAGCACACGGCATTCGAGATGTCCGATGGTTCGACGTACGGCGTGGGCATCGCCTGCATGGAGGGGAACGCCGGCAGTGCATCATCGCGTGTGGGAGCCTCAAGGTCCGGGCGAAACTGCCGGTACATGGGCTCGCTGTTGAGCATCGCGGTGTTGCAGTTGGTGGGGTGAATGACGTTGGCACGAATGGACTGCGGGGCCAGCAGGCCAGCGAGTTGACGAGTGTAGGAATCCACCAGCTGTTTGGCGTAGCTGTAACCGGCTCCGCCTGGTCCTGTGGGGCCGGCCACCCCGGGGGGCATTGACTCCGCGATGAGCCCGACGACCGACCCGGTGGTGATAATCGACGCGCCGGATTTCAGGTAGGGCAACGCGGCGTGCACGGTGTTGACGACGCCGATGAAGTCGACGTCGAACGCGTCGGCGAAGGCCTGAACCGGAAGGTGCGCGCCGAGTGGACAGATGCCCGCATTCGCGACCACCACGTCCAGTTTGCCGAATTCTGCTACGGCCCTGGCGAGTTCGCGGGCCAGCGCGCCACGATCCCGAACATCAACCTCGGCGGTGTAGGCCTTTCGCCCGGTCTTCTCCACCTCCAGACCGGCCTCTTCAAGATCGCGCGACGTCGCCAGCGGATATTCGTTCATTTCGATGTCGTCACAGATGTCGAACAGGATGACGTCCGCACCCTCCTCGGCCAACTTGACCGCGTGGCTGCGGCCCTGACCGCGGGCGCCGCCGGTAACCAAGACAACTTTGTCCTGAACTCGTCCCATCGACCTGCCTTCCATTCGTGGTTGATGCAATGTGTCCGCGTGCGACGCTGCTTTGCTCGATACGGGCACTGGGTAAGAGTGAGCCTGAACGCAACACTCCCTCGACGCACTGCGATGGAGGGACTTTCGCGCCGAGGGAGCCGCGTAGCGCTAGACGCCGGCTGACCGCCCGTCCGCGCCCTACGTCCGCGGGAAGCTCAGCATCCGGCGAGCATTATCCTCGACCATCAGCGCGCACTCTTCGTCGGGTATATCAGCGAGCACCTCGGCGGCACGCTTACGCGAGTTCGGCCAGTTCGAGTCGCTGTGTGGAAAGTCGATTTCGAGCATTATCCGGTCGATTCCGACCTCGTGCCGGTTCTTCAGCCCATGCTCATCGTCGATGAAGCAGCCCCAGAAGTGCTTGTGGAACAGATCCGACGGCCGGGTGTCGAAGTCGATCGCCTGGTAGTAGCGGTGCCGCTCCCATACGTAATCGACGCGCTCCAGGATGTAGGGCACCCAGCCAATACCGCCTTCGGCCAACGAGAACTGAAGGTTCGGGAACTGTTGCAGCTTGCCGGAGAACAGCAAGTCCACCGTGGTCCACATCAGATTGGTGGAGAACAGTGTGGTCGCCACCGCGAACGGTGCGTCAGGCGTGACCATCTGACCCGGAATCGCCTTGGTCATCGAGAACGAAAAACCTGGGACGTAGGATCCCGACCCGAAGTGCAGCGACACCGGGATGTTCGCGTCCGAACAGACGTGCCACAACCGATCCCAATGATCAGAGTGAAAAGACGGCAGCCCCAATGGAACAGGGCTATCCGGGAAGGAGATGGTCCGCGCACCTTTGTCCGCCACCCGTTTGGCCTCCTCGACGGCCGCGTCGATGTCCCACGTCGGCAGAATCGCCAACGGGATGTATCGATCGGGTGCGGTGGCACACCACTCGTCAATGGAGAAGTCGTTCCATGCTTTAAGGCACAGCAGCGCCAGGTCCTTGTCCTTGGCCCGGTGGAAAGTGCCACCGGCGAAGCCGGGGAACGACGGGAAACACAGCGCCGCCTGCACCCCATCGAGGTCCAAATCGGCGACACGGGCGGTCGGGTCATAACAGCCGGGGATCATGTCCTCGTAGCGGACGGGGTCCATACCCCACTCCTCGGGTGGCTTGCCTGCGACGGCGTTGAGCCCGATGGTCGGGAACATGTCACCGTCGTAGTTCCAAATGTGCTTGCCGTCCATCTCGACGATGCGCGGGCCAGCCTCGCGCATCGCGGCCGGTAACCGGTCGTGCCACACGCGTGGGTGTTCTACCAAGTGGTCATCTACGGACACGATCTGGTGCTCATCCAGAAGCGGCACGATGCTCCTTCGTCTTCGGCTAACTGCGGAATTTCGACTTCCGTCTTGTTTTCTGACGGGCAGTCTCACACACTATATGACGAACATTACAATCGTCTACGGGCTGAAAGGCACCACATGGCCGCCAAGGACATCCCCACCGGCACCTCGCGCGAAAAGATGGATGAAGACGACCACGATTTACTGACCTTCGGCGAAGCGGGCGAACGACTACGACTCGAGATCGACGAGGCCGTGGCATTGGTCAAGCGACTTGAAGAGCAGGAGTGCCCGGCGAGCGAACTCCAGAACGCCGTTGCGCGCCTCGATGCGCTACGCGCGGCGGCGGGACGCAACAGCGCTCAGCCGATCAACGATGCCAACTTCGAAAAGTTCTTCGGCTATCCCGGCACGGCCAAGCGCAATCTTCCGGGGCCGTCCAGCGATCAAATCTGACAGTGCGTATTACCTCGCCATGTCATCGACCCACGCCGGGTCCTGCGCCAAGGTGAGTCGCTTAGCCTGCGCTACGTGAGGGGGCCCCGCCAAGGAGTTCTCCGGCATCCGACGTCTTTGCGAAAGTCGCCGGTTCGACAGTGAGTCCGGTGAGCTTCCCGCCGGTGTGGCGTGTCTGAAGTTGAAGCAACCCGAATCGCGACATCCGCATACGTTGGCATTTCTGCCGTCGATCAACAGGGTGCCCGGCAGGTCGTTCGGGGTCAGTCCCGACGCGCGCCGTCAGGCAGTGGAATCAGTGGTGCGGGGTGTTCCAGCCGAGACATCGCGTGATGGGTGGCGATCGGTTCGATCAAACGATGGGAACCGTCTGGGGCACCGTGAACGCGCGCGTCGGGACCATCAGTGAGTGCCACCCCGCGACGCCCCCGGCCACCAGGAT
>Ga0080006_1152986_pt1 | contig 36930 bp, 28 predicted proteins | sample RS3BMetagenome_FD_69209 | JGI IMG/M metagenome (GOLD analysis project Ga0080006, IMG submission 69209) | Ferric oxide microbial mat and aquatic microbial communities from Rainbow Spring, Yellowstone National Park, USA - RS3B (SPADES... ...
TCCGCGTATTTCTGAAGGAAGAACGGAACATGTCGTTTACCCAGATCACGTTTGACGGTCTTGATCACCACTGCATCGGGGCATTCTTGAACTGGCTCGAAACCACGCGACATTGTCGTGTCGCCACACGGAACCAGCGCCTGGCCGCCTTGAAATCGTTCTTCAAGTATGTGGCCCAAGAAGATATCACGCTGATGGGGGCGTACACCGAAGTCAACAAAGTGCCCTTGAAAAGGACGCCTCGCACGGCGTTGACCTACCTCTCCGAGGGCGCCCTGGCAGCCTTGTTGGCGCAACCGGATGCGACCGTCCACCGTGGCATGCGAGACCAATTTCTGCTGGTCTTGCTCTATGACACGGGAGCCCGTATCCAGGAAATCTTGGATCTGCGCCTTCGAGATTTGCATCTTCAAGCGACGGTTCCGTGCATTTATCTCACGGGCAAAGGCCAGAAGACGAGGGTCGTGCCCCTTCTGACCAAAACCGTTGCGCATCTGAATCGTTATCTGGAGCACTTCCATGGCAAAAGCGCCTCCCATGAAGCTTGGCTCTTCTATACAGTCATCAAAGGGCACGTTGGGCCGATGTCGCCGGACACAGTCGCCCGGTTTCTAAACCGCTACAGCGCCATGGCAAGGGAGTGCTGCCCGGAGCTGCCCGACCGGGTCCATCCGCACCTCTTTCGGCACACACGCGCGATGCACCTGTATCAAGCCGGCATGCCACTGTCCTACATTAAGGATTTTCTGGGCCACGCAAGTGTCAATACCACCGACATCTATGCGACCGCCGACGTTCACATGCTGAAAGCAGCGCTGGAAAGGTCCTACACAGACACCACGACGCCGCAGGAAGTTGCCGCGTGGACAGACAATGAAGAGTTGCTGCTTCAGTTGTGCGGACTCAAGTAGGCTACGGAGTTATCCCTAGGAATCCGATGACCGTACCGCGCCAGCAGACGGTGGACGCACATTCTTCGGGATAACTCATTGATCGGAATAATCTTTTTTATCCAGAATTCTGGATAAAAAAGACAAGGCCAAAGTAGAGGCCGCTGTTTTGCTAGTCGAGCGCTGGATTTTGGCGGTGTTACGCAACCACACATTTTTCGGTCTGGTCGAAGTGAACGAAGCGGTGGCCAAGGTCTTGACGATTCTCAATGAGAAGCCGTTTCAAAAGATCGAGGGGTCGCGCCGTTCCCTGTACGAGACACTCGATCGGCCCGCCCTGCGCCCCTTGCCGTCGGCGCCGTACGAATGGGCCGTCTGGCACAAAGCCAAGGTGCCGCCGGACTACCACATTGAGGTGGAAAAAAGCTTCTACAGCGTTCCCCACTCTCTTGTGACGCAAGAGGTCGAGTCGCGGGTCACCGAACGGATCGTGGAAATCTTTCGCAAGGGTCGACGCGTCGCCAGTCATACGCGAGCCACGCAGGCGGGAAGTGTGCATACGGATCCGGCGCACCGTCCAAAAGCGCATCAACAGCATCTGGACTGGACCCCTGACCGTCTCATCGAGTGGGGGGCGAGAATTGGGGGATGCACGAGCGCCTTGGTCGAACACATGCTGCACAGTCGCCCGCATCCCGAGCAAGGATATCGCGCCTGCCTGGGGCTGCTGTCGCTGGAAAAACAGTTTTCTTCTGCCCGATTGGAAGCGGCGGCCGGTCGTGCACTGGCCATCGGCGCCTGTTCGTATCGCAGCGTGAAGTCGATTCTCGAAAAAGGGATTGACCAACTGGAGATCGAGCCTATTCCCGAGACGAACTGCCCCCTGCACGAGAATGTCAGGGGCGCGGCGTACTACCAGTCGTCCGCATCCACAGGAAAATGGGGTCTGGTGCATTGATGATGACACCTGATGTCACGACCGACCAGGAAAGAAGGTGCGGCAGCGTACTACCAGTCGTCCGCATCCACCGGAAAACGGAGTCTGGTGCATTGACGATGACACCTGATGTCATGACCGACCAGGAAAGAAGGAGAAAAACGATGGCATTTGTCCGCTGGCGGGGGCAGTGCGCGCAACTGCTCACGACGATCTATGACCAAGGGCGCAGCCGACAACTGCTGCTGGCCAACTTTCAGACCGGGTCTTACGCATCGCAGTGGATCCAAGAGGATGTGGCGCTGCGCTTCCCACACATTTCCGTCGATTGGGTGCAGGTGAATCGCGCCCTCGCCATGGGGCCTCCTGGTTCGCCGCCCTTGTCGGCACAGCAATGGGAATGCAGCGCCGTGGAACAGGCATTGCGCCAGTTTGCTCTGGATCCCGCTCTCTTCCCTCATGAGGTGAACGATCTGAAGATCGCCGCTCAGACGTTGACCAACTGGCGAGCCCGACAGTCGCGGCCCGTTCCCTAAGCGTGGACCACGGTCCGAGTGCCGATCCCACTCGACTGGCTTTTGTGTTTGCACAGAGCGCCGCCACAGAGGGGCTCTGTGCAAGCTCCGTTCTATCCGAACCACCAAAGGAGAGGATTGTCCTGTTACACCAACAAACTCTGCAGACTCTGCGTATGCTTCGTCTGACAGCTATGGCCGACGCCTACATCCGACAAACGCAAGAACCAGAGATCGCGACGCTCACCTTTGACGAACGTCTTGGTCTCCTGGTGGATCAGGAATGGACCCACCGACAAGATCGCCTACTGAATCGGTTATTACGAGAGGCGCGACTGAAACTCCCTGCCTGTCCGGAAGACATTGATTACCAGGCGTCTCGCGGTCTGGAAGGCAGCATCGTGCGCCAACTGGCGATGGGGCAGTGGCTGCAGGCCCACCACAACCTCCTGATCGTAGGCCCCACGGGCGTGGGAAAAACGTTTCTCGCCTGCGCCCTGGGAAACGCGGCCTGTAGACAAGGGTACCGCACCCGCTACTACCGACTGTCTCGACTCCTCGGAGACATCCAAATTGCCAAAGGGGATGGGTCCTATCGAAGGCTCCTGAATCAGGTGGCCAAAGTGGATCTGCTCATCCTCGATGATTGGGGATTGGCGCCGCTGAGCGGGGCCGAGAGTCGAGAGATTCTCGAGGTTCTGGATGACCGCATCCTGCACTCGACCTGCGTGGTGAGTCAACTTCCGCTGCACCTGTGGCACCAACATTTTGCCGATTCGACAGTGGCCGATGCCGTCTTGGATCGACTGATCCACACCGCTCACAAGATCCAGATGCAGGGGGAATCCATGCGTAAGATGAAGAATTCCTTGCCAATGGCGAAAGAGAATGGTATGTAGATAGAGACTCGTAGGGGCCGATCGAAAGTGGCCGGAAAAGACCGGATTGCGTGGCAGGGAATGAACCGGATTAGGTGGCGCTCATGCTGTGGAATCGGTGGCAGGGTATGGAGTGGATTGGGTGGCGGGATTCACCGGAATACGCACCATCAGCTAACGGGCGAATTACAGCAACTTCTTCGACATGCAGTTCGCCGTTTTCGACATGCGACTTTTGGTCCTCGACAAGCACAAAGGAATCTGGAAAGAGACTGCGAACTTCAGACCATTGCATAGTAAAACCCCCTTTACACCCACTCGGTATACTGGGTTTACTCACGTTCCATCATTATAAATCCTTGCCGGAGACCGTGTCTATAGAGGTCAACCGTCGGAATTTGCATTCTACACAGTCCGATACCACCACATTCATTTCGTCGGATAGACTCCTAGCCGTTTGCACTGTGATAAGAAGGCCACCTCATCGGCGCTGGTGACATCATAGTTCGATTTCCAATTGGCATACCATGCTTTAGTGAAAGGTCTTGAGGAATCAAGAATGGAGCAAGTGAATTTTGCTGTTCTATTCTTGGCGGTTGGAGGATTATCACTATAGACCTCAGCGAAGAATTGATTCAACGCATCAATTCCGTCATGAAACGCGAATACACGAGACAGTATGTTCAGACAAAGCAAATCTGCGCTAGACAAGCACACCAAGGGGTCAGGCCCAGCATTTATTGTCTGATGTGGACCTGAGGCTGCCACATCATCACTCAGAAATACGGATATACCCAGAGCCAGAGCGAGGGCAATTCCCTTCTTTTCACCTTCATCTTTTGGTAGAAATAAGTATCTCATATCATCTAGCCGAGCGTCATAAAGGCGTGAAACCTGTCTATCAATCAGATACTGCCTATCTATTACATGAAAAGAAGGCGGTATGGATCTGCTTTTCTCAGCGTGTTTGGGGAACTCCTTATTCGCGTTGAACTCGTCTAAGTAAATAGGATCGAAAAATTGCGTGGCCCAGCGCTCTGTATTTCCATTTAACAAATGTATGCAAAAATCAGTGTCACTAACTGCCGTCTGCTTGGGCATGAGTTAAGGACTCCAATGCTTTATTAAATATATCATCCTCAGTATCGTCAACGTGCTCGCGTTCTTCGTACCCTATATCTGCTACCGTTTGTCCTATAAGACCGAGCAATTGATTGGCAGTCTCAGTCCCTATTGCTCCACTATCGAGATTGTATCTTAGTCTGTCCAAATAGCGCAAGGGTATGTGTCGTTCTTGAGTCGGATCGAGTAGTGAAATCTCCACACCCACTGCTTTAGCCAAGTTGTGTAGATTTAAAGATGTTGAATCGTAATAGTGATCCAGTCTTCCATATTCCGCTTGCGAGATTAGTGCGAGATCACGCAATCTACGAATCATAGCCTTGAAACTCACAGAAAACTCCTTCTGCAATAGGAATGCCAATTGAAAATTGTCACTGCATACCTTTTTCAGAGAATTAAATGTTGCAGAGACACCTTGTTGAGGCATCAATAAAACAGCTGCAAACCAGTCGACTCTATATTCTGGTATATTGCTGCTTGTAAATGTACCAATTGAAGCATTTTTATCGTGAACGAAAGGCTGGTTGTCGACTTCAATGTCAAAGATATGGTGTCCTAGTTCATGGGCCAGCGTAAAGTACTCTCTGCCCAATGTTTTTGATGAGTTGGTAACGATAAGTTTTTCGCCATGGAATAGCGAGGCGAATCCTTCCATTTTCTCAGGACCAAACGGATAACGAAATAGAAGATACTCTCCCGTGGATTCAAGAAATCCAAAAAAATCGTGAATCCCTCTGTCCCCGAGATGGTATCTTCCTCTAAATGCGTAGGCTGCCTCTTCGGCCTGTTTAACCACTTCATCAGGTGAGATGGAATGTGTGGTAATCACGCCCGATCACCTTCCGTTAAACGAAAATACAGTCGCTCTTGGGCAGCAAAATGCTCAAGAACATCCTGAACGAATAGAACTGGGTCCAGCGCCTCAGGGTCAGATGAGAAATTACGCGCTAAAGTCACTAGATCGTAATTCTTTTGCACAGTCGGTTCTCCTGCAATAGCGCCTAACTGAACATCAAAGAGTTCAGAGAGAAGAGTCGCTTCTTTGAACGACAACTCGCGATTCCCCGCTTCCAATCGTATATAGGCTTGCCTCGAAATCCCGAGATGCTTTGCAACGTTTTCCTGATTTATCCCACGCTGCACGCGAATAGAGCGGATCCGAAATGCCAGATCATCGTATATCATGTTACATCCTCCTTCCGGCAATGGATCATGTCATGATTTTAATACAAAAAATCATCGTTGTCTAGAAAATCGAGCGATGTTGAGTAACGGTATTGTAACTCTGCGCTTAGTGTAGTTCTTACTGTTATGCCCATTTAGTCAATTGATACACTCGTTCAGATCGAAATTTCCATTATAAATCCTCGCCGGAGACCGTGTCCACAAAGGGTCGCTTGCGCGCATGCGCCCACGGCGTTCGCCCCACTACAAAGCCCGATACCACGCCACCGTCGCACGCAGCCCCTCCTCGAACGAATGCTTCGGCGACCATCCGAGCTCCGCGCGGATCTTCGCAGCGTCAATCGCATAGCGGCGATCGTGGCCAAGCCGATCCTGCACATACGTGATCAGCGATTCGGGTTTGTCCAATATCTCCAATATCAAGCGCGTGATGTCGATGTTTCTCCACTCGTTGTCGCCGCCCACGTTGTACACTTCGCCGACACGCCCCGCGTACAGAACTGCGTCCACCGCCCGGCAGTGATCCTCGACATGCAGCCAGTCGCGCACATTTTCCCCGTCGCCGTAGACAGGGAGCGGCTCACCCCGCAAAGCCCTCGTGATAAAGTGCGGAATCAGCTTTTCCGGGTTCTGATACGGCCCGTAGTTGTTCGAGCAGCGCGTGATCAGCGTCGGAAGACCGTATGTCTCGTGATACGCGCGCACCATCAAATCAGCGCTTGCCTTACTCGCTGAATACGGCGAGTTGGGCGCAAGCGGCGTTGCCTCCGTAAAGTACCCTTCAGATCCTAAAGAGCCATACACTTCGTCCGTAGAAATTTGCAGGAAGCGCTTTACGCCGCCTTCCTTTGCGGCTTCAAGAAGGACTTGCGTACCCAGGACGTTTGTCTCGACAAATGCGCTGGGATGCTCGATGCTGCGATCCACATGGGATTCCGCGGCAAAGTTGACGATCGCGTCAACCCCAGGAAGCAAGCGACGCACCGTCGCCCCATCGCCGATATCCCCTTGTACGAACCGATGCCTTGGGTGCTCCAGGACATCTTGGAGATTGTCGAGGCTGCCCGCATACGTCAATTTGTCCAGATTAACGATCTCAAGTTCCGGATGCGCTCCAAGCATATGCCGCACGAAGTTGCATCCGATAAAACCCGCTCCGCCCGTGACAATGATTTTCCTAAACAAATGCCCACCTCGCGTCACTGTTTTCATCAGCGGTTTTCCGTAGTCCAGTCAAACCCGATTCCCGGATCATTCCACGAAAGCCTTTTCTCGTCCGGATCCTTTGGATCGTACGACTCAGTTGTAAAATACATGATGATTGCCGGTTCGCTTCCCAGCACGCGATACCCGTGCGCGACCCCTATTGGAATCACGAGCAGGATCGGGTTGTCTTCCCCCATGTAGAATACATTGGTCTCGCCCTTCGTTGGCGAATCTTCGCGCAGATCGTGCAAGACGACTTGCGCGTTACCGCACGGAAAAAACCATAAATCGTCCTGCCTTTCGTGATAATGAAACGCCTTTACGACGCCGGGGTAGGTCTTCGACAGAGACGCCTGCCCAAACCGCTTCAGAAGCTCGTCATCGTCGCGCAGAACCTCCATGAAAAAACCGCGGTCATCCACGTGACGAACTAGCTTTTTGACGGTCACATCCTGGATCATAAACACAACTCCCCTCTTTTCGGCAATACGCCACAGTCAAGCTGCCAAGATGAACGTGTCAGCCCGCTTACACCTCGGCGCGACTGTTATCCCCCAGCACAAACCGCAACGCAGAAGGCTTCGACGGCGCGCGCACGATATGCGCGTTTTTCCCGATCAGGCTGCTGTCAATGCGCGTGGCGATGTGTTCGATCACCGTGCCTTGCAGGAGGATGCTGTTTTCGACCTCGCTGTCTGTCACCGTGACATCGGCGCTGATTGCAGTAAATGGCCCTATATACGAATCCACGATTTTGGCGCCCGCCCCGATCACGACAGGGCCCCGAATCGTGCTGTTGATGATCTCCGCGCCCGCCTCGATCACCGCTCGGCCATACACCTGCGAGTGCTCGCTGACATGTCCGCGCACGTCCGAAACTATGTATTCGAGCATCATCCGGTTCGCTTCCAGAACATCCTCGGGTTTCCCCGTGTCCTTCCACCATCCTTCGATGATGTGAGCGTCCACCACGTCGCTGTGATCGACCAGGTACTGAATCGCGTCCGTAATTTCCAGTTCGTTGCGCAAAGACGGCTCAATATCATTGACCGCCTTAAAAATGCGCGAGTCAAAGAGATACACGCCGACCAGCGCCAAGTCGCTCGGTGGCACCTTCGGCTTTTCGACGAGGCGAACCACCCTGCCCTCCCGCAATTCGGCCACACCGAACCGCTGCGGATCGGTCACGCGACTGAGCAGGATCAGCGCATTCGGCTGCTTCCCCTTAAATTGATCGACAAACGCGGTCACGCCATCCCGCACCAGATTATCCCCGAGAAATACGAGAAAATCGTCCTGTCCGATGAACGGTTCCGCAATCTTGACAGCGTGCGCGAGCCCGCGCGGCTGGTCCTGCTCGATGTACGTGACCCGTACTCCCCACTGGTCGCCGTCTCCGACCGCAGATCGGATCTCCGCACCCGTGTCCCCGACGATAATCCCGATCTCCGTGATCCCCGCATCGCGAATGGCCTCGATCCCATAAAACAGGATGGGTTTATTTGCAACAGGGATCAGTTGTTTCGCCCCTGTATAAGTGAGCGGACGCAGCCGCGAACCCGTTCCCCCGCTGAGGATCAGAGCCTTCATGGACGTTCCTCCCGTGATCGTTCTGTTTCATTTCACTACATATTATATGCCAATTTATATGCCTATGCGTCGCGGTAGTGCTGGAGCGGCGAATGCCACGCTAGCTACACCATCATGTTGACAAGGTCGAATAACGAAGGCATAGCGATGGACTATTCAGCGTTTCGAACGAGACAGTGCGTGAAAGTCGCAAATTTCTTTTATCATCCATCGCCGTCAATCGGTATCGGTCGCTACCCAAGAGCAGCAGCATCTACATAAAATTTTCCCCGTGCAGACCGCACAGTCAGGAGGTTCGAACGATATAGCGACGCGGGCAATTACGCTTGCCAGATCCACCATAACATGCTCATATTCGTCTTTTTTGTTTGAATGTAGATACGAAAATCAATGCCAAAAGTGCGAAGATAGACATCACTATTCCTATAGTAAACAGACGCGGCCAATACCAAATTTTTATAGTATGATCTCCGCCGGGAACATTCATCTGCTGCATGACGTCATTCCAAGATCGCAGCGCAACAGCCTTTCCGTCTATCGTCGCATGCCAACCAGGTACATCCGTAAGTCTTGAAATCAAAGTTTCCGCGTCTGCGTTTCCGCTCCCGTTCACGCGAATAACCCAAGTGTAGTTATTTGGATTAGATACGGATATGACTTTTGACGTACCGCCTTCAACCGAAAATTCACTCGAACGTGAAACTGAATAAAGATTGTAATTAGTCTCATGTAAAACCAAATTATTTGCATTGAACGAACTGCTGACGGCCAAAGATCGCATAAGTTCCCTGCCGAAGTTCGGATGCACGTCTGTATATTGCATAAGGACTTTGTACTGATGCGCATAAGGCGTAAACATTTTCCAATCACTATCTGTTTTTTCTCCGAGTTGAAACTGTTTCGTCCAGTCAAGGAGTGTCTGTATCAGATTTGGGGTCTGCAGCGGAAATGCCGACTGCAAATCCTGCCGCAGCGTGTATCGTTCAAGCAACAAAATTGTAGCATATATATTAAGTTTAGTATACAGACCCGCTTTTTTCAATGTTAGCGCGATTATATACGACGAGTTACCTTTCATAAAAACAGGAAAATAAGGCATTCCTATCACATATTGAATTCCATACTCTCTAGCGATTCTCAGAGATGAAATCGACGGTGTGAAGTGGGGAGATTTGATTGTTCGGCTTATGTTGTTACCTGTTAAAGCGTGCCACGAAATAGCGTATATCTTAGGTATCATGGGATCGTAGCCAGCAAATTCTTTTACTCCATATGCAATATTGGTTTCTGGAAAATATCCATACTCTTCTCTTGCGATAGAGCTAATATTCATTGTTCCGAGCAATCCCGTTCCGACTGTCTGCCGCAAAGTCATCATGCCTTTTGTTTCTGGATAATACCGAGAACCATAAGTATTGATTCCGACCCCGGCAAACAATAAAAGCGTTGCCTGGGATATGACGAGGAACCACACCGAGCCCCGATTCCCGATGCGCCACCATAAATAAAATATCGCCATCGCCAAGAAAAAGATAGCCGCCCAAACGAAAGCGTCTGTCCGTATCGATACCTCTTGCGAGTTTAGTTTGTACATTCCTAGTATCTTGAATTTAACAAAAAGATACAAAATAATCGATCCAATAGCAAATGATGAAATGGCAAAATATTTACGTAAGGAAATGGTAAATCCGCTCTGCATGATGTCCTCTAATCCGATTCCTCCGAGCATCGCGATGATGAAGTCTAAAATGACGCGAGCACGTGTGAATCCTATCGTATTCAAATGAGGGATTGCATTTATAAATGTCTGTAATATGCCGAATTGATAAACTACCATTATAAACACAATGCCGCTTATAACGAGAGCTGATGTCTCTATCTTCCTCCAAGTTGACACGATCCCAACTAGCGCAAAAATGCAAACGGAGGGTCCGACATATGCGGTAATCTCGTAATAGTTTATCGGGCCAAACCACGCACTATTTGATGTCGGATATCCATAGTATCCTTGAAGCAGAAAATTGATTAGCGTATGGGCGGGTAACGGATCAAGGGAGGCGGATGATCGCACCGATATTGACGCAAGCTGAAGGCCAGGAAGCAGTAAAGGCGATGCCAGAAATATCCCCAGCATCACAGCAACCGTCATTTTTAGAAAAAACATCATAAAATCTTTGATCTGTGCATTCCTTATGGCGTGTACAAATAAAACAGACACAAAAACCAAAATGGCAAGACACATCAGGAACACGGACTCTGGAAATCCGCCGTATAAGGAGAAAGCCAAACCTGTTGAAAAAAGAGGAATGTATATGCGATAAGACCTTTTTCGATACAGCAAATAGGCAGCAAGAATAAGCCATCCTAGCCACGCATTAACTCCCGCTACGCCCCACCCTACGGAACTCGCGAAACCTCCGCTCAACTCATAAGTTATTCCCGCAAATACCGCAACCGAAGGGCGACTTCCAAGCGCTCGCGAGAAAGCGTATGCGCCCGTTCCGGCCATTATCATTTCGATGATGTTTATGATGAGATATCCGTATTTTACAGGGAATAGGTAAGATATTAAGTTTGGCAATCCTAGCACTGCTGACTGGAAATTAAAAAACTGCGGAAGACCAAGCAATGTATACTTGTTCCATAGCGGAAATTGACTTTGATGTATCAGTTGCCAGTTGAGATTAAACCACGGACCCATCTCGAACGCTTGATCACTGCTTACCGCGTTGTGGATACTGACATATAAACCAGAACCAGGATCGGCGGCGGACATCATATCGAAAGGTCCAAAAACTACTCCCTGCCATAGAGCGGGAAGAAAGAATAACAATGCAGTTGCGATAACGGCAGAAACATATAGTGCCTCAAAATAACTGATTCGAAGTTTCAGATTATCTTCCCCTTATGCTATTGGTGATGTCGAACATTCTCATTCTAACACAGGAAATATAATTCGACCGTTTCTCACTTTCGCAAAAAAAGATGGATTTAATATGTTGCAATTTCCCCCATGTGCTGACGCATGAAGTCAACTGCCAACAGGCCCCTATTATATTCGATTGGAGTGTCGAGAAAGCCAAGCGGACCATACGTCCATACGTACCGATATCCGATGGCAATATGCCGACTAATCACGGTATACATATATGTACTCCATGAAGAATCCAACTGATCGGTGGAATCTATTGAAGAGCCTAAATACGGCATTCCCGCCAAACTCAGACCTGCCGCCAGTATGAATATCCAAACCTCACCTCTAAGTGTGAAGAGACGATCAATGAACCTCCTTACCCGCAGCATCATTTCTCGGAATACCCCTTTCCATTTGAGACAAGTAACAATTTGTGGTCAATTATCATGATCAAATCGACTCTGCGATTACAAGGAAGAGTTCGCGACCGGCCCAGTATTAACGTGAGGGGTTCGATCGTGTGGCACGATATCAGCATTGTAAGTTCTTGGCATCCACCTCATCGAAATGAACGAATGTTCGCTAATGGTTCCTACACAGGCGATCAATAGCTTCAACCAAGCTCGCAGCACCAACCTCGGTAGTTCGATGTGGGAAAACGGCCTTCCGGCTATTAGACGCGAGTAAGTCGCGAAGATTGTCGTCCACCACTAGCCTTCTCAAGCCATCGTACCATGCGTCAGGATTATTCTCTACTAGAAGACCTGAGCGTCCATTTTGGACAGATCCTCGGTAGGCATCCACATCGCTGTATAGCCCGGCTAAACCCAGTGCACCGTAGTCCAAGAACTTAATGTCCGACTTCGCTGCATTAAAGTAAGTCTCTCGCAGCGGTGCCAGTCCGATGTCCCATCGCACTGTGCCAGTGAACCAACTAATGAACTCGGAGTAAATCCGGCTTGGGGGTTCTATGATGACCGATTCAATCGGCAAGGTTGACAGAATGTCATGATCACCGAGTGCTCCGATAATCTCAAGTCTCACGTTGGGAAACCCAGCAGCGACACGTTCCAAGGCAGGTAAGATCAATCCGAAATCTGCATCATGAGTTGGAGTTCCCATGTACCCTATCACAAGACCAGTGGTGTGAACGCTTCGTCCAGCCAAAGGCTGTATTTTTTGAACTAGACTCTCGTCAATACTATTTGGAACAACGATAACGTTCCGATTGTATGCCCGGAATACCGCTTTCAGTTCGGCCGTTGAAACAATGACTGCATCTGCTGTCCTAGCAACTCTCTCAACAAATTGTTTAATTTCGCACGGTCGAGTCTTACTCGCACCTGTTCCGCTAAGTGCAAGAAGATTATCATCAATCGCGTAAATGACCTTTGCCAGCCCGTTGGGGGAAGTAAAAGTTTGAAACGAAAGAACTTCCTCTATATCCATATTTGGAATGCGCTCCAACACGCAGATTCCATCTAGCTCCTCGCCCCACGCAGCGTCTACAACCAATTGGACACGGTCCGCGACTGATGGATGCGAAAGAGGGCGAAGCAGTCGGATTTCCGAACTCGCCTGTGGCCTCCCGTCAACTCCCCTCTGCGGTGAGACCCTAATGGTTAACTTCTCGTTTCCCTGGTCGATCTTTGGGTTCTCTAAAAGGAAGTAGTCCTCAAAAGTATGTTGAACGCTGACTGGCACGGGATTATTGAGCAGCTTCTTATCTCGCAGTGATAGAAGAAACTCGTTGATTTCTGCGGGAGTCCGAGAAACAGGCAGGATAAACCCTCCGCTTGAATTCCTAAGCCTTTCGGCAATAGCGCCGATGTCGAAAGCGACAATAGGAAGGCCAAGTCTAAGCGCAATGCTTAGCGTATAACTGTAGGTCTCTGGCCAGACAGCCGGAAAGAAAATTATACCACAATCATGTGATTTCAGCCGATCATATACTTCCATTTCGGACTCGTAACTACCAGTCACAGTCACGTTCGAGGGTAGAGAAGTAACGCTGCTGCCATCAATTCCCCCAACAACTACGAATTTCAGCCGTAACCCGCTTTTCAATGCGTCCCGAGCACATTCGCTTACGATGTGACTTCCTTTGTGAAGAGCTAAAGTGCCGATTATTCCGACGACAAGAGATCCGTTTGATCCACACTGGGGTAGCGCCGGTAACTCTGCACTAGGAAAGTCAATGTGCGGACGAACTATAATATTAGTTAATGAATAGTACTTCTCCAAACGTTCCTTGACGTCTCTTGCAGGAGCATATATCCGCCTAGCGTGCGTCAGGAGCGAATCGAATCCTCTCCTCCACTCCTTGATATCGACTGTACCCGCGTGTGACCCATTTAAAGCAATACAGCGATTACACACCTCTGCAGTGGGTTCCCCACAGTATCTCCCAGTATGATCAACCAAGTTAATTCTCGGACAAATGGGGAAGTAATCGTGAACCGTGAAGTCATACGGAACCCCTAACTCGGTAACCGCTCGCAAGGCTTCCTGTGGAATCTCCAATGTATGATGAATTTCAATCAGATCCAACTTCATGCTCGACAGAAACTCTGAAAAACTATTCGGTTCTCGCGACGGATTAAAAATGAGATTCGGAAGATCCAATTCGGTGGACGAGACGCGGATAAGGCTTCCGTCAGTCGGCCTTATCGTTAAAATACCCACATCTCCTTTCGTACCAAGTTTTTGCAAATCATCAGTATGTCGTTCCACACCTCCGCCTAGACGATGTGTTACAAACATCACGCGAAGTCTATGGTCATTCATAACCTCAAAAAGACGCTCGGAATCAACATTGCGCCTCGACAAGAATAGGGGATCCTGCTCAAAAAATTTAGCGACCACAGTTAGATATTGCGGGTGCAATCGGTTGAGAGTGGCTAAGTTTGCAGACAACGCTAACTCCTTCTCCACGCCAAAAGAGACACTTCCCTCGTGGTAAACAAAGACGTTCGGTGCTGCCACGCTTGTCCAGCCCTGATCGAGTGCCCTCATGCAAAAGTCGTTTTCCTCCCCATATCCACGTCCAAAATTCACCTCATCAAACTCGCCCACCTCGACGATGCAAGCTCGTTTAATATACATGCAAAATCCTACTCCGGTCGGAATCGGTATAACCTGATCAGAGTTGACCCTTGAGCAAAGCGCGTCCAACAACCTAGCCTCTTCTTCAGGGTCTACGATATTGCTCTCACCGATTACCGGATAGCTACACAGAGTGGCATTATTGGAAAAAGGGGTAACAGTACCGATTCGATCATTGCTGTGCGCCGCCCTGTATAAACGATCCAACCAGTCAGCGTAAACACGAGTGTCAGAGTTGAGTATAACGACATCCCTATCAGGGTGTAATTTCATCCCCGCATTAACGGATCGGACGAACCCAGCATTCTGTGCATGATCGATTACTGTCAAATGTTCAATATCCCTTATTTCACCTAAAAAATCTATTATTTCGCGTTCTGGCGAAGCGTCATTAATTAATACAATTTCGTAGTTTATCCCTTGGGAATAGTAGAGCACACTCTCTATGCAACGTTTTGTGTACTCGAACCCCCTGTAAATGGGTATGACAATGTCGACCACCTGTCCAAATTCGCATTCGTTAGCAGCGCTACTAACGTTGTACACCGATGAAGAATCCCAAGGAGACGGAGCAGTCTCTTTCCTCGTCGGTTCAACAACTGCCCCATTACGTAGCACCAACTCTACCGTACGTTTTGCGACTAGCCTCCGTCTTGAATTAGGGGGAAATAATCTGTCACGCATTTGGTAATATTTAATTAAAACTGCGTATCCTCTTGATGCCTTGATTTTGGCTAATTCAGTCGTCATCGAAGTGGCCTTTCTTTGGATAATGCTGGCCTCATTTTTTAACTTAGTATACTTAGCCTCATCAGAACGAATGTTAGCATCAAGTCTTCCTATCTCGCTTTGAAGTTCCTCCGATTTGCTATTAGCAAGAGATAGATTAAGTTCAAGTTCATCTACCTGCATTGAGATCGCCTCTAGGTCTGCTTTAGCAACTTCAATCGAATGCAAAATATTTTCTTTTTCTTCCTCCAACAATCCAATTCTGTCTTCCTGCTCGTGGACAGTTTTCTCCTCGTTACGTTGCAACAGTTGGATGTTTTGAATGCGCTCAATGAGTTCTGATTCCGTTAACAAAGACCAGTAAAATTCGATAAACAGTTGGTCACCGACGTGAAGATGAAGCCCTGGTAAAATGCACTGTGAATCGCTCCCTATTGCTAAAAAAGAATTCTCCGGAGTTCCTTCTACGTCTCTCGCAAGTCCTTCCGTCAGGTTTACACTCATTTCAGATTTGATGTGGGGGGAACCTACTGGAGAAACGAACAATTTTAGGTTCTTAATCAGCGCGGGAAAATTAACTGGATCAACTCGCAGGGCTGAAGTCATCCAAGGAACAATAACAACCACCTGAACGAAGCCGTCTAAACCGGGCTGGGGATCCGGTATTACAATTGTATCCGACCACTCTTCACAGAATCCACTTCCCTCATGATCATAATAAAGCTGAAGCAATCTAACGTGAGGAGGAAAAGCTTCCTGAGAGGGCTCTTTCGAAGTGGGGAGCGCATGTCCAAATGAATTCATGTCCGTTCCCCTTAGAAGTAATCCCCCCAAGTAGGTGAATGTCCTTCGCGCGATCCCTGTGAACGAATTGTCACTGCACAGCCATTCAATAAATGGATCAGTCTCTCTCCCAACAGCAGCCAAGCCAATTCCATACGAAATGTTCAGTTCGAATGTAGGGTAAAGACGCTTAACTTCCTCCCACACTTTCCAAACGCCAAAGTCCCTCTCCCTAACGTTGATGTCGTGAAGGAGAACTATGCCCCTTTGGCTTAACTTCGGTAACCACGTCTGCAGGTCATGGTGAACCGCATCGTAAGTATGCAGTCCGTCGATATGCAGGAGATCGATTGAGCCATCGGGGAAGTAGGTCACAGCTTCGTCAAATGTTTGGCGTAACAGGGAAGAAAATCCCGTGTACCTGGAATCATGGTAGCGTTTTAAATCATCGTACAACTCGGGGCCATAGAAGCCTGCGTGTTCGTCGCCCTCCCAGGTATCTACCGCAAAGCACCTTGTATCGAGGGAAGCGTCACGAACAGACTGACAAAAAGCACAATACGAGTCACCGGCGTGTGTCCCCAGTTCCACTATCGTCGATGGAGAGAATACCTTCGTCAAAAACATTGCAAATGGTATGTGACCGTGCCAAGCACTTGCCTGAGTAATACGATCTGGTGGCACGAGGGCACAAAGATTTTCAATCAAGAATGGCAGAGCCGATTCTGTATCAAATTTTGATCGGTTGTCGTTCATTGGGAGATCCCCTTTCAATCGACCATGAGTGCGAGACATTGAGGATGCGTGTCGTCTCTGTGCGAAGCTGGAACCTGCCTACCTTTCAATCGACCAAGATTGCGAGACATTGAGAATGCCCCTAACGTGATCCATCGAAAGAACATCAATCGAAGTACATCTCAAGCCGCTATAATAGAGCTCACCGCTTGCGGAGCCTACCCTAATATTGACCCAGTAGCGTCCAACAGCGAGCTTTAGGAGCCTTGCGCATGGAAATTAAGCAGCTATTTGATATTGGGTAATTCAGCCATCGTATACTGCTAGTTTGCGTCTACAAGATGTTTGATTCCCCATTTTCGTTCCATATTGACGATTCCCGATGCGCCCTCCACACAGATGACGCTAAGCCCAGATGAATCTCTGTAAGACGCCAGTGGCTCACCATATTCTGAGGTGATCCGGACATCCACACGATACACTCCACCTGCCAAAGGACAGGACTTAAGGTTTAACACAATCATCTCTGCTGTACTTGAGGGTAAAGCGATTTTTCCCTTGCGATCGGATAGAGTGTTCACCGAAAAGACGAGCGTGTCATCTTGAGTATATATTTGCAGTGAGGCCACAACGCCATCCAGGTCCATTTCGCTGTCGAAGCGCTTTGCCGCGTGGATTATAATCTCCATGTCGTCACCGCAGCGGATGACAGGGTCGCCATCAGCGCGACGGATGAGTACTCTTTCAATCTTGACTGGCGTATCCTGAGATTCCTCTTCGCCTTCAACCTTAGTCAAGGAGGACTCTTCCGGCTGAACTTCGCTCCCGACCGCATCAGTACGGTTAAAGGTCATGATATTCGTACCATCATGTGACCGCTTGAAGACCGTGGTGAGGTAGGTTCGCACCACATCTACCGGATCGCCTTTCATTCGAATCCGCGAATCGTGAAGCCACACGGCGGTATCGCAAAAGCGTTCAACCGCACCCGTATCATGAGTGACCAGAACGATTGTTCGATTCAACGATTGAAGCTGCTTCAGCCGATCCATGCATTTCGCCTGAAAAGCTGCGTCTCCAACTGCCAAAATTTCGTCAATTAAAAGAATCTCAGGATCAACGGCGACGGCAACGGCGAACGCCAAGCGCATATACATACCCGAAGAGTAGCCACGTATGGGTTCTCTTATGAAATCCCCAAGCTCAGAAAAATCAATGATTTCCTCCAGTTTAGCCGCTATATCGCGTTTAGCCAAGCCCATCAGGGCACCGTTTAGAAAGATATTCTCGATGCCTGTAAAGTCTGGATGAAACCCGGCTCCAAGTTCAAGCAGGCTGGATACCCTTCCATGAACCTCAATATTGCCGTTGTCCGGATACAGGATTCGTGAAATCAATTTGAGCAGCGTGCTCTTCCCGGACCCGTTTACTCCAAGCAATCCGACAGTTGCACCCTTGCGAATGTCTAGACTCACATCCGAGAGTGCCACAAAGTCCCGATACTTGGCCCTTTTTGCATACAACAGTTTTTCTTTGAGTGTGCGATTCCTTTCCAGATGGACGCGAAAGGTTTTCGATACGTGACTCACTCGGACAGCGTAATCAAGACCCGCCATGTCTATACCTCCTCTGCAAACCTGCGATTCAGTTTTCCGAAAATCCGCATCCCCAATAGAAAAATAATGATAGACACAGCATAGCCGTAAAGGAACAGTTTCCAATGCACAGGTTCATTGAAATAGAGGATATCCTGGTACGAAATGATCGCCGCTGAAACAGGATTAAACTTGAACAGTTCGGCATATTTGTGTGGGATCATCGACAGGGAGTACACGACTGGGGTAAGGTAGAACCACATCAGGAGAAAGACGCCCAGCATGTGTTCCAAGTCTCTCAGGTACACGTTAATGGCAGCAAACATCAGGGAGAAGCCTGCTGTTAATATTGCCTCCATAAGGACGATGGCAGGCATGTACGCCCACAGCCAACTCGGCACGAATCCAGATAACATCATAAAAGGGAACAGGATCAATAACGACAGAAGATAGTTGATCACACTCCCGCCTACGACGGAAAGCGGCAGAATCTCTCGCGGAAAATAGATCTTTTTCACAAGCGAAGACTGCCTTACAATAACCCCGGTAGAAGATTGGACGGCGGTCGCAAACATGTTCCAACCTAGAAGACCAATGAAAAGAAACACTGCAAAGTGCGGAATTTTCACGTGCATGATCGTTGAAAAGACCAAGTCATATACAATCAGCGTTAGCAGCGGACTTATAAAAGTCCAGAGAAAGCCCAGAGCCGATCCTTTGTACCTCGTCCGTAGTTCGGATAACACGAGGCTCCACAACATCGCCCGATAAACATACACCTCTCTCATACGTCCGATCACGTTTGGTTCCCCCAATCCGAAATTGATCTTCCCTTACTCACTACACGCCCAGGCGCGAGTTGATACCCCTCACCATGAAGGGAGAGGTTTCGGTTGTAGAAGGGATCCAGTTGCAACAAGAACCCCCAGCGTTTCATCATGTAGTATACCTCAGCAGGATCCAGGGCTTTGCCTCTCGTCAACGATTCGTGATGATACAGTTGCGCATAGGGAGTGAAGACATTGTAGTAACCCTTCTGCGTGAGACGCAGACATAGATCCACGTCGTTGAAGGCAACCGCCAGATTGTCCTCATCAAATCCATCGATCTCTAAAAATAATGCACGATTCACCATCAGGCATGCAGCAGTCACGGCGGAGAGATCGCGAATGTCTGCGAGATTCGAAAAATAACCCCCAGCGCTCCGTGGCCATCCACTATAGGGATGGCCGGCAATTCCACCGAGCCCGAGGATCACACCTGCATGTTGAATCCTGCCATTCGGGTACAACAATTTGGCGCCAACAGCACCAGTGTGGGAGCGGATCGCATGTTGCAGCATTTCTTCTATCCAGTCTGGCGATATCACGACCGTATCATCGTTCAGGAAAATGAGATATTCCCCATCGGCCTCTTTTGCAGCGATGTTATTTAGACGAGAGTAGTTAAAAGGGATGTCGAGTCGAATGACACGATCTGCAGAACATGCGCGTAAGTAATCGAGCGTTCCCGGATCTTGGCTCCCGTTATCTACCACAAGAATTTCGCAGTTTTCGTACGTGCTCAGTTCCAAACTTTCCAGGCATCTTCTCAGAACGTGAGCATTGTCCTTTGTCGGTACAATGATAGATACCTTCGGTCGAGAAGGAAGTGTTCTCATAACCCGATGGTGACCTGGATACCCGGTGTCAAGTACCTCGCCAAGCTCTCCTCGCCGTGCTAAGGCCACTTGCACCGCACGCTTTCCGGCTGTGTGTGCATAGGACTTCGTTCCGAAACTCTCGGCTGTTGAGCCGGGAACTATCCGCCAGTGATACAACACTTCGGGAAGATGGGCAACTTTCTTTGCAATTTCTACAGCTCTAAGAAGCAAATCGTGATCCTGGGCTCCGTCATACTCACTTCTTAGACTACCTATCTGTTCGAGCAATGACTTCTTATAGATGACTAAGTGATTTACATAATTACAGGATAACAAGTAGTCGGGCGAATAGTCCGGCTTGAAAAATGGGTCAACAAAACGTTTCCCGTCCAGTTTATCCTCATCGGAATAAAGTATATCAAAATCAGTCTGATTGTAGGCTTCAATAACAACGTACAACGCCTGCGGCGCCAATACGTCATCGTGATCGAGAAATGTCACGAGTTCCCCTTTTGCATTTGCGATTCCGACATTCGTTGCTCCACTAATTCCCGAGTTGATCTGATTGCGGTGTACGTGAATGCGTGGATCTAACAGGCTTACTTCTATCAAAGCTTGTCTCGTTTCGGTATCCGCTGAAGCGTCATCCACTATAATGAGCTCCCACTCCTTATAGGGTTGGCGAATGACAGATTCCGCCGCCTCCTTGAGCCATTCGGACTTTGAATTATACGTTGGCATAACTATTGAGATCAGCGGGAGGTGAAGCCATCCCGCGATTTCAGCAACCCACTTCTCGGAAGATTGCAGAAAAAGCTCCTCACGGCTTCGTTGCCATTCATTGTAGTGCGCTTCTTCGATAATTGCGGTTTTGGCATGGCCAATCTTCTCTGCGATTCGGGCCAGAGTTGCTCGAAAACCTAGATAACGTAAACTGTAATATACTTTTTTACTCGTTCGCAGTGGGTGACTAACAAAACCAGAAATCCGTTTGAAGAAGTTTAAAATTCGTCTCACCCACCGCTCTGGTGACTGTACCGTACTCCGTCATCGAATCTCCTCGAGTCCTGATTATTGAATAAAACATTCTTGTCCACATCGCATCATAGTTTACATTAGCCGTTTTTCGTGGTTCAGTCAAACCAAATTTCCAGATGACTCCATTAAAGCCGATCGTCCGCGCGTATGAACGGTTCTGCGATCTTGACCGCGAAAAAATAATGTGTACAGCAACATCCTTACACGAAGCGATTGCGCAAATATGCACATTCTTTTTAAACTATGATATAGTCTACTTACAAACATATACTGGGCAAACGTATCGAAAGATGCGGACGCAAAGCTACGGGTCTAATGACGCATGTCGATGATCGCCGGGTTGCAGAAGTGATTGCAACGGGTTTTGCGTCGGCAGAATCCGTTTTTTGTTGTCCAGTTCTGGAGAGGACGGGATGAATCGTGAATGTGGTTTCAATCGAAAATCGACTTTTGGATTTTGTTGCCAGCAGCATGGAAGAAGCACTCGTCATGGTGGACAACGACTTGATCGTATCGTTCATCAACGAGGCGGCCAAGCGAATGCTCGGGAACGAGACGGCGGAGTACAAAGGGAAAAATGTATACAACATTATCCCCGGACCTCCTCGAACAGATGCGAATAAAACTATCTTGGAAGAGGTCATCGAAACTGGAATTTCCAAACGGGGCATCCTGAGAACGACCGCTGACGGCAATCATTTCTCACTCAATTTTACTCCTGTCGTACTTGACGGTGAACAGATCGGAGCCGTCATCACGGCTCAAGATGTCACCCCGTTCGTGTCGCTGGAACATGAACTCGATTTGGCCTTTGCTCTCACATTGCCAAACAGCAAGGTCGAACATCGATTGAAATCCATTGTCGAATACCGGGATCGGTACGATGTGGAAACGAAACACATCACGATTACTGGCATCGTAGAGAATGGCGGATATCGTCATGTGATCAATTGTCTCAAGTTATTCTCGAGTCTTGCCAAGGCTGGCGTTACAGAGTTGATCGGCATTGAAAAGGATCTGCTCGTACAGGCGTTCGTGTTTCACGACTTGGGAAAATCCCAACCCGTCCTGTCCATCGGTGACGTGGTCAACCCCAAAGAGGTGTTTGAAGACAGCAAACTGCACGCACAGCGGTCGGCGGAAATCGCACTGAACTTTTATTCCCTTGGCGATGACATCGTGGAGATCATCCGCTACCATCATCACGGAGAACACGAGTTGCCCAGCAGCTTCCCCTGGCGATTGCTCCCCATGTTTCGTTTGTTCCAACTCATCGACGGACTGTCGGCCGCTGTCACCCGAGGCGGGGTTTCCGCCCGTTTTGCCGTCCACGATTGCACGGTTGAGGTCACGGAAATCAATGAACGACCCCAGTACAATGGTACATGGCACATAAACTTGTATACAGGCGCCCGCATCAAAATGTAGAATGGATCGCAAGCAATTCCGTTCCTCACCATGGTTCAATACGTGGTTCAAAACTATCTTGACAAAACATGTGCGTCAGATTAAGATTATATTAATAAAATATGACAGGGCAAAGTCAGCGAAAGCTGATGACGCAAAGCTAAAGGGGCTATAGCGGTTACCGCCAGCGGTTACTGCCATGCCAGCCAGTTGCCACATCCATATACAGGGTGATACAGGCAGGCCAAGCGTCTGTCTATTTTGCGTTAACACATAAACGATCATATCCGGGAGGTATGTATTATGGACAGAAAATCACTGTTCACAGGCATCGCGATGGGAACGTTGGTCGGGTCTCTCGTAGCGGGGAGCCTCGCTTTTGCGGCCACGACCAATGTGGTTCAGGCACAGCAGGAGGCCGTCAACTATGGCGGGATTCATGGAACCGCACTGGTTTACGGCGGGACGACGTACGCAGAATTGTACGCTGTCCAGCAGGTATTGAAGAAGCAAGGGATTGTCAACCAATGGGATGGGATGGCCAAGAATTTTTCCATGGACTCACCCTCGCAAAGCAATAAAGTGCTCGCTTTGCAGAACCAGCAACTCTCTGAGCAGATGGGCAGCTTAAATAGCATTTTGAAAAACATACAGCACGTACCCAGCGCCGTACAACAGCAGCTTCTCAGTGCGGTGGCGCAAGCGACGTCGTCAGGCAGCAGCGCGGCTCAACAGAACACCGCCTTGCAAACCATAGACCAAGGCCTCCAGAAAGCAGTGACTGAAGTTGCTGGTAACCCTGGTAAAGCGAGCACTGTCCTTCAGAACCTTTTAAACGGAGTTGCCAATGGCTCGCCAAAGAGCGGCTCTTCCACGAACCCGAGCAGCACGTCTACTTCCGGCACGTCTGGCACCTCAACGTCTGGTACGACGACGGGCGCTGTATATGGAACACAATCGTCAAGCGCTGGCAATTCGGCTACAGGATCCTCCACGATCTCGTCCAGCAGCGGCACTTCGAGTACCGGCTCCCCCGCCAACTCGCAAAATGGTAAAGGCCAGTCAGGCCGAGCGGCATTCGGAACGAAGCAGGGACCGCCTGGTTCCCATCGCTAGGCTCCATCATAACCGTGTGCGCAAAGCCGCTTGGCATTCCCAAGCGGCTTTTTGTTGAACTTCAGGATGCTTGTCTATAGTAAATTAAATCTGTGCACCAGATGACTAGTCACAATGAACCTGGACCCTGAGATGAGGACATAGATGCAGGGAACGACTTGCAGCGTCGTGGTATACAGAGGGTAGAAGATGACGACGAAAGACGTCGCGCGAACGGAGGTCTCGGATGCACGATCTGCTCAATCCCACGGTGCATTTTGTGTTCAAACGCATCTTCGGGGATAGGAAAAACTAGGATTTGCTGGTTAATTCCCTCAATTCCGTATTTGAGTCGGCGAAGGAAAATAGGCCTGTTCTCTGTGGACGGTGCATAAGAAAGGGGTCACGGTGAGCAGTCTTTGCGCCTCTGTGGACCGTTTTGGCGTGCGTGGCGACGGGTCCGCAGAACTGCCCACGCAAACGTGCCTCTGTACGCTACAATGGGTGTGACGTATAATGGGGGAAAGCGGGTAAACCATGGAGAGACCGAGAAACAGCAAGGACGTGCTGGCGAAACATCTGACCGGCGCGTTCCCGGAGGATTCGCTGAAGGTGTTCGGAATCCCGGATGTGCGTGTGGTACGGGCGCTGCCCACGGAGTTGGACATGGTGGAGATCCGCCAGGAGTTCACGGACATCGTGCTGGAACTGGACGACGGGAAGATTCTTCACCTGGAGCATCAATCGACCAAGGAAGCCACGTTGTATCGGTTTCTGGGGTACGACGCGCAATTGGCGAGGGTCTTTCAGCGCCCCATCCGCACAGTTGTGCTGTACACCGAGGACATAACCGATGGCCCACTGGAATTAGACGCCGGATCGATTCAGTACACGGTTGAGAACGTCTATCTTGCTCGGTTCGACGGGGAGCGTACGTTGGAGATTGTGGAGCGTCACTTGGCAGAAGGTTCGTGGACGGACGAGGATCGGGTCCGACTGGCGTTTGCGCTCAACATGCACTATGAGCGCATGACGCGGGAAGAAGCGTTCGAACGGGTGCTGACGCTGACCACGACGATACAGGACAAGGTGGAACAAGACTACATCGCAGCGTTGATCTTGGGACTGAGCGGACGGAATCTGACAACAAGGCAGGAAGAAAGTTTAATGGAGGTGCTTCGCATGACGCATGTGGTGCAGGAGATTGAGCAAAAGGCTCGCGAGGAAGGCGAAGCCAAGAAGGCGGCAGCCGTGGCAAGAGCGATGCTTGCAAAGGGCATGGACTTTGCACTGGTGTCTGAAGTGACAGGATTGTCGCTTGAAGAGGTGCAAGGACTTATCGCTCATTGAACCTGCGATGTGACTGCCACAAATCGAGGAAATTGAACGGTTGCGCCATGATCCTCACCACTGACGCGCCGACGTTGCGATGGAATATAAAGGATGATAGCCGCATCGTCGAATTCGACGATGCGGCTGATATTTTGCATGGGCAGGCCATTGATGCTCACGATAAATCACCGAACCCCCGCGGTCTTCGCCGTGCCCGACGCCGTGCCTGTCACCGTTACCGTGACCTTCCCCGCCGCCTGCTGCTGGGCCTTCATCCAGGCGGCCATATTCGTGACGTTGGGCGAGCCCACGCCCGTGGCCTGATTGTAGCCTGGGATCGCGCTGTAGTACCAGTTGTTGCCGGATGTAATCGCGGTCAGCGGAGCGTTTGGCCCATAGGCGTTCGCCTTGGCCATCGCATACAGCGCCGGGTTCAATAATCCGATTCGCGAGCCGAGATATTGGCCGAGGAGCGCCGTGATGCCGTTCATCTGCGGGGCTGCCATGCTCGTGCCGCCGACGTTCTTGAGCCAGCCGCCGTCTGGCGTCGAGTAGAGCAGATAGCCTGTGTAGGGATCGGCGTTCAGCGCGATATCCGGGGTATTGCGCCCGGCGAACCCTCCTTTCAACTTGTAATAGATCGCAGGCGGATTTTGTGTATAGTCGATCAATTGCTGCCCTGACGGCGTCTTCTGGATGGAGGGGATCCCCTTTTGGTACCATGGCTCGGGCCACACGGAACTGACGCCGCCGCCCCCGCCAACCGGGAAGATGTTGCGCGTGTACAGGGCAAGCGGGCCGTAGTTTATATTGGAGTAATGGGTCAGGTAACTCCAGCTCCAGGCGCGGGTCTGCGGAATGTTGACCCAACCATTTTTGAGATGAATGGAGCCCGCCAGCGTGGTGCCTCCGGCGGCCGTGACGTACGGGTCGGACGATGGCGCATCCACCGACGCCACTTTTGACACGAACGGATAGGGAACCGCGGCGTTCACATCAAACGCCCCGGAGTCGCCCGCTGCGGCAAACGTGGAGATGCCCTGTACCGCCGCTTCCATGAACGCCTGATGGAGCGCCTGCAACTGCCCGGTCTGTTGCGAAGCCAGGTAGAACAGTTCTGGAGATCCCCAACTGACGGAGAGTGTGTTCACCACGTTGTCTGACGCCGCCTGGTAAAATACATCCACGAATCCCTGGTCTGTATTGGCCGCATCGTAGACCACGATGTTGGCGTTCGGCGCAATGCCGCCGGACTGCTCCACATCGAGCGCCGTCTCGCCAGAACCTGCGCTTTGGCCGAGCGCGCCGCCGCCGTCCACAAATACTTGGCGTATGCGATTGGGTTTGTATTTGAGGTGAATGGCGTTCCAGTAATGGTACGCGTCCTGCACATGAAAATTGGCGAATGTGGCGATCCCGATGGTCTGCCCTTTCCCGGTAATCCCTTTTTTATATAGACCGTTGATGCCATACAGGCGCGCCGCGTCCCCGACTGTGTACTGTCCGGGCACACCTGTTGCGGTGCCGTGCTTGGGCAGAGTCACCGGAGCAGCGGCCGTTGCGGGTTCCATGCTTTTGGAAAGAGTCATCATCTGCGGAGTGGCCGCCGCATAGTTGCTGAGCCCAACCGTGGTCAGCACCAGTTTCGCAAACGCCTTGGGAAACGCGAGCGCCTTGTTGGCAGCGTAAAATGACGAACCATTGATGGAGAAGTTCTCGATCTGGATCTGGAACAATTGCTCAAACGCGCTGGCTGGACCAACCGCCTTCACGAGCAGCCCATCCCCATAGGCGTAGCTCTGGATCCCATGCGCGGTGAGGAAGCTGAGCAGTTGGTTGACGTCCGTTGCAGGCGGCGCGTAGAGACTGCGGTACTGGCTGACGCTGAGAAATTTGTGGTAATTGGAACTGGCCGGATCGACAGTCTGGGCAATGTAGTTCGCGAGTTGAGTTGTATTGTGCGCTTTGAGGACAATGGACATGGAAACGATCTGATTCGGGTCCGCCGGGCCCAGGTCGGTGACGGGCTGTATCATCGCATCGTTCGGCCTGACTCCATGGCCTACTGCAAGCAACCCTTGCAGCCCCTGAAAGTGTGCGGAAGCGGTGGCCGACATGCCCGTCAGCAAAATCCCTACAGTAAGTGGAGCAATCAGCAAGACCGCTTTCTGTTTGAACAACGAATACACCTCCGGGATATGAAAGCCAGCAAACGACGGTCTGACGATATGGCTGACGGACTGGCTGAGCAGTCTGACTGACGATGCAACGAACGCCACTTTACCATCAAATGCTATACGATACACTAGATATTAGTCTATGAGTCACCGACAAGCAAGCGATTTGAACTTATGCGCACTCCGAAAAATGTGCCTGCTCCGCTGGGATCGTATACTGCTCCGCTGCTCAGACACGGCTACGCCGAACTCGCCTCGGCACAGTATACGATCCCAGCGGAGCGAGTTTTTTATCTGCTGATGGCGCCGCAAAGCGCTAAAAAAGTTAACGGGGAACAGGTTGCAGCGTCGTGGTATACTGAGGTCAGAAGATGTCAAGCGAACGGAGGACTGCGGATGCACGAACTGCTCAATCCCACGGTGGATTTTGTGTTTAAGCGCATCTTCGGGGATGAGAAAAACTCGGATGTGCTGGTTAATTTCCTCAACTCCGTGTTTGAGTCGGCGAAGGAACCGCTCATCGAGTCGGTGGAGATTCTCAATCCATTTATCGACAAAGAGGCGCTAACCGACAAAATGTCGGTGCTCGACATTCGCGCCCGCACAGAAACGCGGACGCTGATCAATATCGAGATCCAACTGTTGAACGCCAGGGATATGCCCCAACGCACACTGTTTTACTGGGCTCGGATGTATGCAAACCAGTTGGAGGAGGGCAACAAATACCTGTCGCTGCAAAAGTCGGTCGCAGTGAACATTCTGGACTTTGACGTCATTGCCGGTGGACAGTACCACAACGTCTTTCATGTGCGCGAAGACACGACCGGGTATATGCTGACCGATGCGTTGGAGATTCACTTTCTGGAGTTGCGCAAGCTGCGGGAACAGTCCGTGGGCCTGGAGCAGCGGCTGGTGCGATGGATGTTGTTTCTGTCCGCACGCACACGGGAACGTATGGAAGAATTAGCGAAGGAGGAACCGGCGATGCAAAAGGCGCTCACGACGCTCGAGTGGCTGAGTCAGGATAAGGAGGCCCGGCAATTGTACGATGATCGGCAACGGGCGTTGCATGATTACGTGTCGATTGTGGAGGGTGCGCGAGAGGAAGGCGAAATAAAAGGCGAAATAAGAGGGGAAATAAAAGGCGAAATAAAAGGACGCAAGGAAGTGGCGCGCCAGATGCTGGCAGAAGGGTTCACAACCGATACGGTGGCCAAATTGACGGGCTTGTCGGTCGAGGAAATTGAACAATTGCGCCATGATACCCCACACACTAATCCTCAGCAATGACGACCACGTCCATAGTGTAGATGGAGCGCAGCAGGTTTTGCAGCGTATGCCCCCGGCGAATGAGTTCTCGCCTCTTGCGGGAAGAATGGCCAAGGACGACTTGGGTCGCGAGTTTTTCTTCCATGTCCGCCAAGAGTACGCGGGGGATGTCGCGCAATCCTTTGGCTCGCAATTGCACAAACGCGCCTCCCAGGCGGTGTGTCAGGTCACTGAGTTGCTGAACGCGCTGTTGCTCCGCTGCGGTCCATTCGGCTGCGTCCTGGACGATACTGACATACAGTTTTGCCTTTAACCGATCCGCAGTCCGAAATCCCCTGCGGATGAGGCGATCTGCTTTGGCTTTCAGGTTGACGCATACATAGACCACTTCCATCCGTCGCCATGGTCCGCGCAAGGCGCTCCGCTCATCGTTCGCTTCCAGGCGGTCGTCGATATGGTCTGCCACTTCGCGCAAAGCCAATTCCCGCAGGGCAATGAGATTCCCCTGACGGAAAAAATTGCTGAGGGCCTGTTCCGCTTTATCGAGCGCGTAAATTTTGCCTTCGCGCATCCTTTGCTGGAGCGATTCAGGCGGCACATCAATCAGAACCACCTCGTGGGCCATGCGCAAAATGTAATCTGGCACAGTCTCTCTCACCTTCACGCCCGTCAATTGAAATATCGTGTCATTCAGGCTCTCCAGGTGCTGCACGTTTAACGTCGCGATGACGGAAATGCCCGCTTCAAGAAGCTCCTCCACATCCTCATAGCGTTTGCGGTGTGTGCATCCTTCGATATTGCTATGGGCCAATTCGTCGACAAGCGCCACTTCCGGGTTGCGGCGCAAAATGCTCTCCAGGTCCATCTCGCTGAATGCTGCGCCTCGAAACGACACCGTCTTTCTTTCCACCATTTCAAGATCGCCTATCTGCTCTTGAGTACCCGCGCGATTGTGCGTCTCAATCAGTCCGCCGACGACGTCAATGTGACGGCTCCTCAGTTCGTGAGCCTCCTGCAACATCATGTAGGTCTTGCCAACGCCAGGCGCCGCACCGATATAGATCTTAAAGCGACCGCGCGCCATGTGCGTAAAAACCTGAGACACATCCACGTCGGCGACATTTTGATAGAACTTGGCGTTCCTGCTCCGCTGTCTGTACGACAGGAGCCGTTCCCCGTGAGCGGAGCGGCGGTCCGCGACGATCATCAAATCAACATGTTTTGCTTTCGTCAATAACTCGTTCACCAGCGAACCCCGCGTCACTTCTTCCCATCTGGTTCTTCGGGACTGACCAATGACGATGCGCGTGATCCCGTGCAGAGCCGCATATTGACAGATCAAATCGGACACGGACCCGTTCTCTGACAGCAGCAGTTCGCCAATATTGGCGTCGATTTTCTTCGCCAGGCGTGAGACCGCTTCCTTAAAGGCGAGTTCAGCGGAGCTATACTTGTGCCTGTCGTCGTTCACCGTCACCAGGTGCAGTTCGCCGTTCAGGCGATTGGCCACCTGCTGTCCTCTGCGGATCAGCAGAGTGCCGTTGGAGTTATATTTGACTGCGACAAGAACCCGTTCTGTAGCCGAAGAGGAGTCGTTCATTCCGTGCGACTTGCGGTACGCCTCCAACTTGTCATTCACGTCCTCGGCGACCAGACGCAGCGCGAGTTCGCGTAAAATCGACAGGTTCTCCTGATCGAGGTGAGAGCTTTCCACTGTCGGATGAAGCAACTTTGCAGCGCGCCTCTCTTCTTGTAAACGCGCCAACACGACCTCTGGCTCCACATCCACAAGTTTGATCTCATGGGCAGCCGCCAGCGCCGCGAGGGGTATGGTGTGGAGAGGCTCAATACCCGTCAATTTTTTTACATGCTCCCGCAATTCTTCGAGATTGTAAATATTTAATGTCGTCATCACGTTGATGCCCCGGTCCAGCAGCAGATGGATGTCGTCCAGCCTCGTGGTGTCCGGCCTCGTGGTGGCGCCCGGCCATGTGCCCTGTCGGGAGGTTCGCTGATTCACGTGGGCGAGATCGTCGACTAACAGGACCGCAGGTTTGCGCGCCAGGATCGCTTCCACATCCAGGTCGCCAGTTGCGTTCGAATCACTTGGGTCGCTCGGATCACTTGTGTCGCTCGGATCGCAGGCGGAGATCAACTCAAGACTCCCGATCTGATCTGCCGTCGCCGGATGTTCAATCAAATTCACCCCGCACACGGCGACCTTGATCCCTTGCGACTGCAGATCCCGCCCTTCGCGCAGCATCTGATACGTCTTTCCCGTTCCACTGCCAGCGCCCAGGAAAATCTTGAGTCGGCCTCTGCGCAGCGCCGAAATCTCTTCCAATATTTCTTCGGATGACTTGCGCCGAAACGGATCGCTGTTCACAGATGAACCCCCTCTGCACACTGTTGCAGTCGTGCTACGATGGGAGTGTAGCACAATTGTTCAAGGCTGGGAGGCGCGAACGCGGCGAATAGCGAGGGAAGTGTGCGCCGAATGTTTGCAGAGGGGCTCGCAACCGATACTACGCTCGATAAAAACACCCGCACCACTCTGGCCGGGTTCGTGGCAGTCGCATCACAGATTCAGTGAGCGAGAAGACTTTGAACTTCTTCAAGCGACAATCCGGTGTATCGCGCAACTCTCGCGATGTCCACACCATCGGCCAGCATCGCTTTTGCCACTTCCGTTCGACCTTTCACTTCGCCTTCTTCGCGCGCCTTTTGCTCAATCTCCTGCACCACATGTGTCATGCGTAACACCTCCATTAAACGTTCTTCCTGCCTTGTCGTCAGATTCCGTCCGCTCAGCCCCAAGATCAGCGCCGCGATATAGTCTTGTTCCGTTTTGTCTGGTCCTTGCTATTTCCCGGTATCTCCACGATTTCCCCGCTTTCCCCCATTATACGTCACACCCATTGTAGCGTATAGAGGAACGATTTCGTGGACCGATTTGCCTAAGCGCGAACCTGACCCTGACCCGTGTTATCGATCATGTGCTGGATCGATAACCACATTCATCTGTCAGCTTGGCGAAACCTGACTCGCGGCAACACAATTTTCGCTGTATACACATGCGCAATCTGTACACACTGTGCACATAGATGATATAATAAGGAGGAGGTGAAATGACAATGCTGGCCGAACACCGATTCACGGCAGTCCGCGCGAACCTGACCCGTGTTATCGATCATGTGCTGGATCGAGAACCACAGGTCATCAAGGCAAGAAAACAGTCTGAACGGGACGTTCTCCTGATTGACGTAGATATGCAAAAGGAGTTGCTGCGTTCTTTCCAGTTTGATATAGAACTTGTACAAGAGAAGGACGGAAGTTTTACTGCCGGTCTTGATGCCTTGGCCTTGTATGTGAACCAACCGACACAAGAGAAAGCAATTTCGGATCTGGTCTCCGAAATGACTGCGTACGCCCAGAACTTTATGGAACAGCGCGCTTTGTATCTGTCGACGTCGAACCGTCGTCATCACCTGGGGTACGTGATGCGACTTCTGCTTTGCCACACAGAAGAGGAAGTTCGTTCATTGTTATGCCTACATTCCGCGAATTGAAACGATACGTTGAGAGCAATGGATGGGAACTTGAGCGAACCACGGATCACTGGTATTACCGAAAGATCACAGAAGACGGGCGCCTTCTGACAACCAGGGTGAGTTTTTCGTTAGGAAAGGAAATACCGCCTCACCTGTGGAAGAAGATATTGACCCATCAGCTATGCACCACCCAGGCAGAATTCAATAAAGGAATCTAGCGTGAGGTTACGCTCGAGGCTACTGTGATTCCTGCATTCTGAAGACAAAACGGCAGGCGACTGATTCGACAGACCGCTACACGGCGCTCTGCTGGGAGGTGTCTTTTCCCAGGAGCGGCGGGTCATGTGTTGGATCTTGAGCCAGCGCCACATATCCACGCACTCGTGTTCCTGGTTCCTCAATACGCGTTCCTGTTCCGGAACCCCTTCACGCAGGTCAGCAGCGCGATCCGCATATCCCACCCCAATGTCCAATGTTCAATATAGCGCAGGTCATATTCAATGCGATCCTCGATGCTCGTGTCGCCGCGCAACCCGTTCACCTGCGCCCAGCCGGTGATTCCTGGGCGCACCCTGTGCTTGATCATGTATCTGGGGATGTCGTCGCGCAGGCGCTCCACGAACATGGGCCGCTCCGGACGCGGACCGATCACGCTCATCTCGCCTCTCAGGACATTCCAGAATTGCGGCAGTTCATCAAGACTCGTACGGCGCAGTATACGGCCCACAGAGGTGCGGCGCGGATCGTTTGGAACCGTCCAGCGGGCGATGCCAATGCCTCCAATGCCTCCAAGACCGCAATCGCTGTCACTGCGGCCATCGCCATCGCCATCGCCATCGCCATCGCCATCGCCATCGCCATCGCTGCCGCTGCCGCTGTCATTCTCGTCCTCGTGGCGCATGGTGCGAAATTTGTACATTTGAAAAGAGCGTTTATTCTTTCCCAGTCTCTCCTGGCTATAGATGGCCGGCCCCGAAGAGGACATCTTCACCGCGATGGCAATGACCGCGAAAACGGGGCTTAATACAACCAGCACGAGCAGCGCAAATACGATGTCGAATGCGCGTTTGATCGACGCGTTGACGATATCGTCCAAAGGCGCGTAGCGCGTGTCAATGATCGGGAGTCCGGCGAATTCATCGAAGCGGGGCCGGCTGGGCAAAATATCGACAAAGTCAGGAACCAGCATGGCATGCGCGCCGTGAGACTCCACGGTTGTCAGCATGCGCTGCAGCACTTTCGACGAGTCGTTGGGCAGGGCCAGCACCACATGGTCAACGATGTACTGGTTGAGCGCCTGGTCCAGATCATCCAGGTCGCCCAGTCGCAGCAGTCCATGATCACAAAGTTCCTGTGACAGATGGTGCGCGGCGGCCTGATCGTCTGCGAGAAAATCCATGGCGATGGCGCTTGCGCGACTCAGCGCGGCTTCCTGTTGGTGTTTGGACACCTGAGTTTCGGACACCGTCGAGCCGACAGCCGTAAGCGTCATGTGCGGCCCGCTGGTGCGGGCGGAGGCGTATTGATCGAAAAAACCAATTACATGATAGCCAAGCTCGTCATGCAGTTCCAGATTTTCGACGAAGCGAAGCGCCGATTCGGACACGCCCACCAAAAGGAGATACTTCCGGTTGAACCCTTTGGCGCGCAGTGTGCGCATGATGCGACGAACAGCGTAGCGACCCGACAGCGCAAAGAACCACGCCAGCGAGACGAACGCCCCGAGAACAGCGCGCGAATAGTGCACCTCTTTGTCAAAGAACAGCATACTCATGACGACAAGCGCCATGATGGCAGCCGCTTTGAAGAGCTGGAGTGCCACGTGACGCAGATTGCTTGTTCTGGTGGTGCCATACATGCCCAGAAAGGCGGACGCCACGATGAAAGCCGGCACGGCAAAAACCAGGATCGAAATGTAGGCATGGAACGATAACGCGTGATACTGAGGCAGAATATCGGTCCTGAACCGAAATAGCCACGCCGCGACAAGCGCAACGCCAACCAGACAGGCGTCCTGAAGGACATACAACTTGCTTAAGAATGACTGATGATTTCTTAACACGCCTCTGTCTCCCCATGCCCGATCGTCCTTACCCACGCCCACAAGACCCTTGGCCGCCTCTTCTGACAAGAGTGAAACCGGGTTGTGGCTCAAGGACGAAACAAATGGGTAATGGTGCATGATCGTGTAAACAACATCATGCATCTTGTATACGATCATGTTACCAAATTCGACTCTATTAGACAATCCGCAGTCTAGTTGTTGTGGCTGTGCGCAGCGGAATTCAGTACCCTTTTGTGATGCCTATGTGGATATCGTGGCATGGGGTTTGAAGTGAGTTCGCTCATTTTCCACGCAAGTTTTGGAAACAACAAAAAACCCGCACCGCTCTGACCCGGTTCACGATTAAATTAGCACAGCCTCAGTTAGCGAGAAGATGTTGAACGTCCTCCAGCGACAAACCCGTTACTTTGGAAACCTTCTCCACGCCGTCGCCCATCTCGAGCAGACGCTTGGCAAGAGCAAGTCTTTCCTGAAGACGGCCTTCTTCCCGGCCCTTCTCGATGCCTTTTTCGATGCCTTTTTCGATGCCTTTTTCGATGCCTTTCTCTTCTCCTTCCCCACGCCCTTCTGCCCACGCCTTCTCGGCAGCTTCCGCCAACTTGGCGTCGATCTGCACCAGTCGCTCCTCAACAGCATCCACCATGGCTTTAAACATGTCCTCCATTCGCTCCTCAATCTCCTTTAGTTCATTTTCTTTAAGCCGTTTTGAACTCATTCCCAGAAATAGCGCAATTACATACGATCGCTCTGTTCGATCTGTAATCCGATCCACCGCGTCCAGACAACGACGCAAAACCTGTTTTCGCGTGGCTCCCTGGTGTCGCATGTGCATCGCAAATGCCAGTTCGATTCGATCTTCAGGATCCCACCGACCGTCGTCCAGATGCGTTTCGATTCGTCTGAGCACCGCATTTCCGTCTCGCTCAATCAAAAATATATTCTCAACGTGATAGACCGCCGTTCCAATATCGAGTATGCTCGGCGCGTGCCTGACTCCGCTTGTATACAGCACCACCGTCCGCACTGACCGCATTATCTGCTGATGCAACCGCGCGTCATAAAGCAGGAATCGATGCAGCGTTTTTTCTTCTTTCGACTGAAACTCCATATGCAGAATTGTTCGATCGGACATTTCAAGTACAAAATCCAGAAAATCGGTGCGCAGATCCACGCTGGCCAGTTCCGTAGGAAGCACCTGTTTCACCTCAGCCTGTCGCGCTACGCCAAACGCATTAAGCGCGTGGCCACCCAACGCAAGTGCAAGATGTTTGAGCACCAAGTCTTTGCTATTACGCGGTATCACTACGATTCCCCCGCTTTCACTCATTATAAGTCACACCAATTGTTGCGTACAATAGAATGTTTGCGCGGAATATTTCTCAGACATCCATCCCATTCTGGTGATCTCCACACAATGGTATCAACAGTTTCCTCATTTGATGATCAAATGGAGAATTACCCGTTGTTTGTCTGACCTTTTCCACGGTCATTCCATGGCTATTCATGTACCGTTCGAGGTCATCTTTGATTTTCCTTCTTTCTGCCCGTCTACGGATCGTTTGCGGAGTAACGCCCATCAATTGAGCCGTTTTCCCAGTGGGTAGAAACTCATTCTTCCAGACAGTTTCCATGTGCAGATTGATAGCTGACATGAGTTTTTGGATCATGCCCACTAGAATTTCAGTCAATGGCAAAGACACGGGGGTCTGTGTTGACGCCGCCCCGTGTCTTTGCCATTGTCCAATGAGTGTCTTGCGATTCTTGCCAAGTTCCGCCACAAGGCAAGGCCCTGACATCCTATTTGGGTGCTTCCTGTGCTTCCTGTGCTACCAGCCGCTGCCTTTACTGCCTGTACTACTGCCGCCGCCCTTGCTGCTGGCGCTGCCCGCTGCATACGCGGAGCCCGCCGCTCCCGGAGAACCGTGCACCATACCGTAATCCGTCAAGAAATTGGAACTGGCAAACCAGGCGATGATTTTACCCTGTACGCCTGGCCCGATAAGCACGACCGGTTGCCCGGCATTCGCCGGAATATTGACTTTGGCGTTAATGGAGAACACACCCTGTGGGCTGAGTTTTGCTGGAGCAGTGATCACCGACTTCGAATTTCCAAATGTGATATCCGCCACCACCATCTTCACACCGGCAGTCGTGCCGGCCAACGCTTTCGGTACAGGCTGCCCATTATACATATAGCCATTCTTCGGGATAATAAACCATTTCCCCTGGACAGTCAGATTCGTCCGAGTGAGCTTTACTCGCCCCTGAACGATCCACGGCGCCTTTCCCGCTGCCACACCCCGCACCGTGACATTTGCGATATTGCCAAACAGCGCGCCATTTAGCAGCACCGGACTCTGCGCGGTTGCGGTTGCGGTTGCAGCGGCCGCGTACGCGCCTCCGCCGCCGACAACCGACGCCGCCACTATCGCAGGCGCGATCCACTTACGGATTACCTTGTTGCGACTTGCCATCCTGAATTTTCTCAATATGACACCTCCGCTCCAATGGGCTCGTTTTAAGTTCACCTATATATACGAACAGAGCTCATGGTTCGGTTTTGCCAGACAACATAACACATCATTCATGATCGCTTCCAATCTCTCGTGGAACGCCAGTGTTTGCATGCTCGAAGGCGATCCAGAATCATTTTCCAATATATCGCCACTTTCGTTCGCCGAGTCTCACGAAATCCCCAGCGCAGCATAAGCGCTACTTCCTGCAAGACGATTCTGACCATGCCAAGCTGGAGTTACCGCCTTCTCTCTTTAATGGATCGCGGTTCGCTCATTTTTCACGCAAGTTTTGCAGCAGCAAAAAACCCGCACCACTCTGGCCGGGTTCGTGGTAGTCGCATCACTGACTCAGTGAGCGAGGAGACTTTGAACTTCTTCACTCGACAACCCAGTCACTTCAGACACCAGCGCAACGTCCATGCCTCTCGCAAGCATCACTCTTGCCACTTCCTTGCGAGCTTCCTCACGGCCTTTCTCGATCCCCTTCTCGATCCCCTGCTCGATCCCTTTCTCGATGCCCTTCTCTTCGCCTCTCGCATACTCTTCCTCTGCGATTTCCTTTACCAAGTCGACCATGTTTTTCAGCCTCACTTTCAGTCGTTCTTTTTCATCGGGGGTCAGATACCGTGCGCTCGTGCTCAAAAACCACGCCGC
>Ga0080006_1136483_pt1 | contig 36899 bp, 31 predicted proteins | sample RS3BMetagenome_FD_69209 | JGI IMG/M metagenome (GOLD analysis project Ga0080006, IMG submission 69209) | Ferric oxide microbial mat and aquatic microbial communities from Rainbow Spring, Yellowstone National Park, USA - RS3B (SPADES... ...
CTCGTCGACGCCCGCGGCCGCGGAACCCGTCGGATGGAAGGCGGCCAGGAGCAGGGCCCTCGCATCACACCGGCCCACCGCGTCCTGCAGCGCGGACACCGATGTGACCGTCGTCGCGCCCGGGAAACCGGTCAGCACCTCCGCGGCGCCCGCGGCGAACAGCAACCGGCCCATGGCCTCGACCGCCACCAGCAGCTTGGCGACGTCTTCCCGGGCGATGCCGTAGCGGATCAGCGTCTCGCCGCGCAGCGAGGACACCGAGCCGACGCCACGATCGGCCACCATTGCGCCGAACGTAGCGACGTGAGTCGCCCGGTCGAGCCAGCCCAGCAGCTCGGCGCCGAAGCCGGGGAAGACCATCGACCCCATCCCCGGCGGCGTGGCGGTGGCTTCGATCAAGACACCGTGCGATTCGTGCAACTCGTCGACGGCGGCGCTTTGCAGCACGCCGTGCCAGGCGACGACGTCGTCATCGAAGCGCCCGGCAAGCATCGTCGCCGGATGCAGCGCGAGGTTGCGGCCCAGCCGCGGGTGCGCGCCGAGGCCGCTGCGCCGCAACAACCCGGGCGTCTCGGTGGCACCGGCCGCCACGATCACGGTGTCGGCGAGGACGTCCAGCGCCGTGCCGTCGGGCCGGCGGGCCCGCACGCCGCGGGCGCGGCCGTCTCGGTGGAGCACCCTTTCGACGCGGGCCCGGGAGATGATCCGTGCGCCGGCAGCGCAGGCCTGCGGCAGCGCGTTGAGGTGCACGCCGAACTTGGCGTTGCGCGGGCAACCGATCGCGCACTGGCAACAGCCTTCGCAGCCCGGCGCGTTGCGCGGGATGGGCGCCGCCCGCCAGCCCAGCGTCGTAGCAGCGTCGAGCAGCAGCCGTCCGTTGCGCCCCATGACCTGCAACGGCACGGGCGCGACGCGAAGGGTGCGTTCCACTTCGTCGAGCCGGTAGGCCAGCCGGTCCGCGTCGGCCAGGACGAGCCCGAATTCGTCGCGCCAGCGCCGTGCAACGGCCGGCGGCGGCCGGTAGCAGGTGCCGGAGTTCACGACGGTCGTGCCTCCCACGGCCCGGCCGATCGGCAGCACCACCGACGGTCGCCCCAGCGCCACGGTCGCCCCGGCCCCCCGGTACAGGCCGGCGTAGCGGTCGAGCGGGTGGGTGCTGCGGAACTCCCCGACCGTCCAGCGGCGCCCCTCCTCGACCAGGATGGTGTCGAAGCCGCGCCGCGCCAGGGTGCGGGCCGCCATCGCGGCGCCGGCCCCCGACCCGACGATCACCGCGTCGGCCGTGATGACGGAAGGGCTGTCGTCCGAGGCGATCACGGTCAACGGGGCATCGGGTCGCGCGACGTCGCGCCGCTGCGCGCCGGAGAGCAGTTCCGCCGAGTAGGTGTCGGCGCCATTGGCCAATAAGAAGATCGCCTTCGTGGCTTCCAGGGCCGCACCCGCCTCCGGGTTGAGCGCGGCTAACCGGCGCAGCACCCGGTCCCGCTCACCCGCGTCGAGCCGGGACAGCGACCGGCCGGTGATGAGGTAGCTGGCCTCCGACACGCCCAGCAGCCCGGCACGCAGGGCGATTCGGGACGACGCCGGCAACTGACCCAGGTAACGCTCGACGCGACCGACGAGCTGCGCCGATGCGGGGCCGCCATGCTCCTCGGGTAGCAGGGCGGCGCCGAACGCCGCCACGGAGGCGAGCCCGCTCATACCAGCCGGCCGAGCCGGCGACCCAGCTTGATGAAGAACGGGTAGGTCGCGAAGATGACGCCCGCCGCGGCATGCATGGGCCAGCGCAGGTGCTCGGTGTGCACGCCGAATACCCCGCTGTTCCACATGAAGTCGCGTCCGTCACGGGCGCCGAAGGGACGCCACAGCGGGCCGAGTCCGGGCACGTTGTTGTACAGGCCGAACGACCCGCCGAAGAACACCCCGAGCGTGGCGGCCTCGGCGACGTCCCGGCGGTCCGACGGCAGGCGGCGCTCGATGAGCACTCCGGCGGCGAAAAGCAGCGGCGGGTCCAGGAGAAAGCTCATGTAGGGGTCCTCACGTTGGGCGCGGAGGCACCGCGCAGGCCGACCTCGGCGTGCCCGCTGCCCAGCACCGACCAATGCCGGTCGTCGATGTCGACGTGGATGTCGGCCTGCTCGGTGTTGGTGCACACCGCCGTGCCGCCGTCCGGATCGGTGTATCGCAGGCTGACGCACCTGTCCGCGGGCTGGTCGACCCGGATCAGTACCGCTCGGCCGCCGATGTGTCCCTCCAGCTGCCAATGCCGCACGCCGAGGGTGGTCCGCATCCGCAGCGACGGCAGACGCGCCGTCAAAGGGCCTGCCGGCCAATCCTTTCCGTCGATGCGGAAGCGCACGAACGCGATCGGCGCCAGTCGGCGCAGCACCGGCTTGTGTGACACGGCGGTGACCGCCTCCACGACGTCGCCGCCGCCGAGGTCGGCGTGGATCCAGCCCCAGCGCCGGGCGTTGCCGTGCCCGTAGATGTGAGCGACGCCGCCGCGCCAGCCGTCCACCGGGTGGGTGTCGTCGCCGACGGTCAGCGATCCGGTGAAGTCCGCGGTGGGGGCAAGCACTACTTGGGCGCCCGGCAGCAACTCGCGCTCCCAGGCGGCACGGGGAAAAGTCCACAACGGGGTGGCGCCGTCCGTCCAGGACAAGTCCCATGCGAGTGACCCGGCCCGCCCGCTCAACCGTTCCCGGGCCACTCGCGCCCCCGCGGCGTCGAACCAGGCCGCGCCGCTCGCGGGCCGGACGGGCTCCGGGCCGAACCGCTCGGTGCATGGTGGGCCGTCGGCGGAAAACCGCGTCACCCAGCCATGCGCGTACGCGGCACCCCCAAGCGGCGCCAGCGTTTCGCAGTGAACCCACAGACCCTCGCGCGTCACCGGATCCGACAGGGTGGCATACCAGACCTCCAAGCGCCCGGCCTCGCCCCGCCAGCGCGGCATGGCGGCCGATCGCAGTTCCACGTCCATCGCTCACCTCCGGGCCGGTCGGTTTGACTGCGTGGTCTGGGTGCACACCGGCGCGCGATCCTCCCGGCCGATCGGTCTACTATATTGGCTGAACCAATGAACCAGTCAAGCCCACTGCGGCCGCCCGAGCGCCAGCGCGTCGACGAACAGGTCGCCGCGTCGATCGCCGACGCCATCCTCGACGGCGTCTTCCCGCCGGGTTCGGCCCTGCCGCCCGAGCGGGAGATGGCCGAACAATTCGGGGTCAACCGCACCTCGCTGCGGCAGGGTCTGGCCCGGCTGCAGCAAATGGGTCTGATCGAGGCCCGGCACGGCAGCGGCAATGTCGTGCGCGACCCGCAGGGACTTAGCCATCCCGCGGTGGTGGAAGCGCTGGTCCGCCGACTCGGCCCGGAGTTTCTGGTCGAGCTCCTGGAAGTCCGGTCGGCGCTGGGACCGTTGATCGGCCGGCTGGCCGCACAACGGAGCGCTCCCGAGGATATCGACGCACTGCGCGCCGCACTGACCGCCGTGCAGGAGGCCGACGGGGCCGCGGCCCGTCAGGCCGCGGATCTCGCCTTGTTTCGGGTGCTCATTCACAGCGGCCGCAACCGCGCGCTGGGGCTACTGTATCGCTGGGTCGAGCAGGCTTTCGGCGGTCGCGAGCACGAGCTCACCCCGGCCTACGACGACGCTGCCGCCGTGGTGGCCGGCCTGCGGACGATCACGGCGGCGGTTTCGGGGCGCGACGAGGAGGCTGCCGCCGGGGCGGTCGAGGCGTACCTGCGCGCCGGCGCGCAGCGGATGGTGTTGTCCTACATCACCAGACGGTAGATCTGACCGAGCGGGGCCACTCGGCGATCCGGGTAGCCGGGTGCACTGCTACCAGCCCTAAGCTGCCGCGTCGCTTGCACATTGCCGCCAGCTCCGCGTAGGCCTTCGCGCCGAGCAGCTCGGTGAGCTCGTCGGCGAGGGTTTCCCACACCTGCTTGACGCCGACATGGGCGGCGGGATCGCCGGTGCAGTACCAGTGCAGGTCGGCACCGCCGGAGCCCCAGCCACGCCGGTCGTACTCGGTGACTGTGGTCTTGAGGATCTCGGTGCCGTCGGGCCGTGTCACCCACTCCTGGCTGCGCCGGATCGGCAGCTGCCAGCACACGTCGGGCTTCATGGTCAGCGGCGGCACTCCGAGCTCGAGGGCCTTGGTGTGCAGGGCGCAGCCGGCGCCGGCGGGAAAACCCGGACGGTTCAGGAATATGCACGCGTCCTTGTGCTTGCGGGTGCGGTACATGTCCTGACCGTCGTGCTCGTCAAGTTCGAGATAGCCCTTGCGGCCCAGGCCCTTGTCGCGGAATTGCCAATCCTCGTCGGTCAGCCGTTGCACCGCATCGTCGAGCCGGGCGCGGTCGTCGTCGTCGGACAGGAACGCGCCGTGCGAGCAGCACCCGTCATCCGGGCGGCCCGCGACCGTGCCCTGGCAGGCCGGCGTGCCGAACACACACGTCCAGCGGGACAACAGCCAGGTGAAGTCGGCCGCGATCAGGTGTTCGGGATTGTCCGGGTCGTAGAACTCCACCCACTCACGGGCGAAGTCCAGCTCGACTTCCTGACCCGGCTCTGGGTGCGAATTCGCCACGGGGTCAACGTTAGACCACGGGCTGACCGATCCGCTGATACCCGGACGTGCCACACCGGGGTCCGGCAGTCCCGTCCACGTCGCCCGACTAGGTTGTCTACTATGCGACTGGGCGTGCTCGATGTGGGCAGCAACACGGTCCATCTGCTGGTGGTCGATGCCCACCGCGGCGGACACCCCACGCCCATGAGTTCTACGAAGGCCACGCTGCGACTGGCCGAGTCGATCGACGGTTCCGGCAAGGTCACCAAGCGCGGCGCGGACAAGCTGATCGCCACGATCGACGAGTTTGCCAAGATCGCGGACAGCTCCGGTTGCGCCGAGCTGATGGCCTTCGCCACGTCCGCGGTGCGCGACGCCGGGAATTCCGACGACGTGCTGTCGCGGGTGCGCAAGGAGACCGGCGTCGAGCTCAAGGTGCTGGGCGGCGTCGACGAGTCACGGCTGACCTTCCTGGCGGTGCGCCGCTGGTATGGGTGGAGCGCCGGGCGCATCATCAACCTCGACATCGGGGGCGGTTCGCTCGAGTTGTCCAACGGCGTGGACGAGGAGCCGGAGGTCGCCCTCTCGCTACCGTTAGGCGCCGCACGGCTGACCCGCGAATGGCTGCCCGACGATCCGCCCGGCCGGCGCCGGGTCGCCATGCTGCGCGATTGGCTCGACGCCGAGCTGGCCGACGCCGCCGTGACGGTCCTCGACGCCGGCGCTCCGGACCTCGCGGTGGCGACGTCGAAGACGTTCCGTTCGCTGGCCCGGCTCACCGGCGCGGCTCCCTCGGCCGCCGGGCCGCGGGTGAAGAGGACCCTCACAGCAAACGGCCTCAGGCAACTCATATCTTTCATCTCTAGGATGACGACCGCTGACCGCGCGGAATTGGAAGGAGTGAGCGCCGAGCGGGCACCGCAGATCGTTGCAGGTGCCCTGGTGGCGGAGGCGAGCATGCGCGCGCTTTCGATCGAAACCGTCGATATCTGCCCGTGGGCATTACGGGAAGGTCTCATTCTGCGCAAACTCGACAGCGAAGCCGACGGAACCGCCCTCATGGAGACTTCGGTGGGGGATGCTGGAGGTCAGGCAGTTGATCGGGACGCCAACCGGTCGAGAGGCGACAAAGCATGACGGGACCACACTCCGACACCGAGAGCTCAAGCACCCGGCCGATCTCGGTGGCTGAACTACTGGCCAGGAATGGGACTATCGGCGCTCCGGCGGTCACCCGGCGCCGACGCCGCCGCCGCGGCGACAGCGACGCGGTCACAGTCGCCGAGCTGACCGGCGAGATCCCGGTGATCCGCGACCGGGACCGCGTCGAGGCCGACAAGCCCGCCAAAGCTACCGCAACGCCGCCCGAGCCGACGGAAGCCGACTCCGAAGCCGTAGAGCAGCCGAAACGCGCGTACTGGTCGGAACCCGAGCCGCGCTGGCCCAAGTCCCCGTCGCAGCCACAACGCGCTCCCGGGCCGGAGCGCAGCGAGTACCCGCAGCCGCTGCGCCACGACGCAGGAGAAGGGCCTGGGCCATCCGGTGCCGAGGGCATGAGTCCGGACCCGGTAGACGTGCTGGACACCGAGATCCGCGGAGCCAAACCTGCGACCGAGGATTCCGCGTATGTGCGCTCCTATCTGGGGGATTCGGACTCGACGCTGTTTGGCGGGCAGACGCTGGCCGACGAGCTGGCTCGACGGGGCGGCGCGGAGAAGACGGCCGCGGAGGTGGAGACACCGGCGCCGGCCGGCGCAGTGGAGGCTCGGGAGGTCGAGGAGGCCGAACGTGCGGGCGAGGCCCGGGGCGTCCGCGGAGTGCGCGACCGCCTCGCGGCGTTGTGGTGCGGCACGGTAGTCGTACTGCAGTCGGTGCTGGCCGTCGCGTTCGGGGCCGGATTGTTCGTGGCGTTCGACCAATTGTGGCGCTGGAACAGCATCGTGGCGCTGGTGCTCTCGGTGCTCGTTATCCTCGGCCTGGTGGTTGGGGTTCGGGTGGTCCGTAAAACCGAAGACATTGCCAGCACCTTGATCGCGGTTGCGGTGGGGTCGCTGATCACCCTGGGTCCGCTGGCGTTGTCGTTGCGGTCCGGTTAGCGCATCAATTCAGGAAATACCCGGAACAACACAGACCCGTGCGCCCCGCAATCAAAGTCGGACTGTCGACCGCCTCGGTGTACCCCTTGCGGGCCGAGGCCGCGTTCGAGTACGCGGCCCGGCTCGGCTACGACGGCGTCGAGCTGATGGTGTGGAGCGAGTCGGCCAGTCAGGACATCGGCGCTGTCAAGAAGCTGTCCCGGCGCTATCGGGTGCCGGTGTTGTCGGTACACGCCCCCTGCCTGCTGATCTCGCAGCGGGTGTGGGGTGCCAACCCGATTCCCAAACTGGAACGCAGCGTGCGGGCCGCCGAGCAACTGGGCGCACAGACCGTCGTCGTGCACCCGCCATTTCGCTGGCAACGACGTTATGCCGAGGGATTCTCCGAGCAGGTGGCGGCCCTCGAGGCATCGAGCGACGTCATGGTGGCCGTGGAAAACATGTTCCCGTTCCGCGCAGACCGGTTCTTCCCCGGCCAGTCGCGGGAGCGGATGCGCAAGCGCGGCGGCGGCCCCGGGCCGGCGATCTCGGCCTTTGCGCCGTCCTACGACCCGCTGGACGGCAACCATGCGCACTACACGCTGGACCTGTCCCATACCGCGACCGCGGGCACCGACTCGCTGGACATGGCGCGGCGCATGGGTGCCGGTCTGGTTCATCTGCACCTGTGCGACGGCAGCGGGTTGCCCGCCGACGAGCACCTGATACCCGGGCGCGGCACGCAGCCGACCGCCGAGGTGTGCCAAATGCTGGCCGGCGGCCATTTCGCCGGTCACGTCATCCTGGAGGTGTCCACCTCGAGCGCGCGTTCAGCCAGCGAGCGCGAGGACATGCTCGCCGAATCTTTGCAGTTCGCCCGCACGCATCTGCTGCGCTGATCCTTCGCAGACCACTCAGGAGACCATGAACGCGCTGTTCACCGCCGCGATGGCGGTGCGGGAGGTCGGGCCGGGCATATTTGAAGGCGAACTGAACGAGCACTGGACCATTGGGCCCAAGGTCCACGGGGGCGCGATGCTGGCACTGTGCGCCAACGCCGCGCGCACCGTGTGTGCCGGCCAGTCGGCCGGATTGGAACCGGTAGCAGTTTCTGCGAGCTTCCTGTCGGCGCCGGATCCCGGTCCGATGCGGCTGGTGACATTGGTACGCAAGCGGGGGCGCCGGATCAGCGTCGTCGATGTCGAGCTGACCCAGGGCGAGCGCACCGCGGTGCACGCCGTGGTCAATCTCGGTGAGCCGGAACACTTTTCTCCCGGCGGCGGGGACGTCGGGATCGCGCCCCTCCTGTCGGCAAATCCGGTGCCGGGCCTGATGGCGCCGGAACCGCCTGACGACATCCCGCCGATCGGACCCGGCCACCCGCTGGCCGGCCTGGTGCACCTGGGCGAAGGCTGCGACGTGCGGCCGCTGCTGTCGACGATGCAGCTCGGTGATGACGGGCGCCCGCCAGTGATCCAGATGTGGGCGCGCCCCCGCGGCGTGGCTCCGGACCCGCTGTTCGCGCTGATGTGCGGCGATCTTTCCGCGCCGGTGACCTTCGCCGTAGACCGTACCGGCTGGGCGCCCACCGTCCAGCTCACCGCCTTCCTGCGGGCTGTGCCCGCCGACGGCTGGCTGCGCATCATCGCCACCTGCATGGAGATCGGCCACGACTGGTTCGACGAGGACCACGTCGTGGTCGACAGCCTGGGCCGGCTGGTGGTCCAAGCGCGCCAGCTGGCCCTCGTCCCCCCGAAAAGGGAAGAAAAAGGTTCCGACAAGGTGATGCCCCGCTGACCCGACGAAGTCGGGCGGTCTGCGATGCTGTCCAGCATGGCGAGAATCGCGATCATCGGTGGCGGCGGTATGGGGGAGGCATTGCTGTCGGGTCTGCTGCGATCGGGCCGGCAGGTCAAGGACCTGGTCGTGGCCGAGCGGATTTCCGAGCGCGCCGAGTACCTGGCGAACACCTACTCGGTGTTGGTCACATCGGTCGCCGATGCCGTCGACAACGCTTCCGTCGTCGTCGTCGCCGTCAAGCCCGGCGATGTCGAGTCGGTGATGGGGGAGCTGGCGCGGGCTGCCGCGGCGGCCGAAAGCGAAAGTTCGGAGCAGGTGTTCATCACGCTCGCGGCGGGCATCACGATCGCGTACTTCGAATCCAATTTGCCGGCCGGAATGCCGGTGGTGCGGGCGATGCCGAACGCGGCGGCGTTGGTGGGCTCCGGCGTCACCGCTCTGGCCAGGGGCCGCTTCGTCACTGATCCGCAGCTGGAGGAGGCCTCGGCCCTGTTCGCCTCCGTCGGCGGCGTGTTGACCGTCGACGAATCCCACCTGGACGCTGTCACCGCGTTGTCCGGTTCCGGCCCGGCGTACTTCTTCCTGATGGTCGAGGCCCTGGTCGACGCCGGCGTGGCGGCGGGCCTGAGCCGTCAGGTGGCCACGGCCCTGACCGCGCAGACCATGGCGGGATCGGCGGCCATGCTTCTGGAACGGATGGACTCCGACCGGAAACCCCCCGAGGGGGGGGTGGGGATCCTGCCGGACGCCACCGCGGCTCAGCTGCGGGCGACGGTTACCTCGCCGGGTGGTACCACCGCCGCTGCGCTGCGGGAACTGGAGCGAGGCGGGCTGCGGATCGCTGTCGATGCCGCGGTTCAGGCCGCAAAAAAGCGCTCTGAGCAGCTGAGAATTACATCAGAATAATTAATGTTTTTCGCAGAGATTGTCCCTCACCAGTACCATTAACCCCATTAGTCCCGCTATTCTCCTTTCTGTATGCATGTGTGGGTGCCGGCGGAGGGGAAGCCGCTGGCATTGCGCGTGCCTGACACGATTGGGTTGCGATGACGTCTACGAACGGGCCATCAGCGCGAGATTCTGCAGCTAAGGGGCGTGACACCAGCTCCGTTGACAGCCAGCAGGCCAGGACACAGTTCCTCACTGTCGCCGAGGTGGCGGCGTTGATGCGGGTGTCCAAGATGACGGTGTACCGCCTGGTGCACAACGGCGAACTGCCCGCGGTTCGTGTTGGACGGTCCTTCCGGGTACATGCCAAGGCCGTTCACGACATGCTCGAGACGTCCTACTTCGACGCCGGCTGACTTCTGCATCCGCAACCTCAACGTGTGACGTGCTGGTCACGCGGCTGCAGACCGGCGCCGGTTTGGTGTTGGGCGTGGCCACCCGGGTAAGGTGGCGGGGTCATTCTTAAGTCCTTGGAAGCTCTCTCGGCTGCCAAGGACAGATAACCTTGGCCAGATAGCGGAGTCAGCGGAATTGGTTTCAGCATGGGTTCAGTAATCAAAAAGCGGCGCAAGCGCATGTCGAAGAAGAAGCACCGCAAACTGCTGCGTCGTACCCGGGTGCAGCGCAGGAAACTCGGTAAGTAAGCCCAACCCGCACTCGCCGTCACACTGCCGTAACGCCGTCATCTCGCCCGGCGGTTAGGCTGTTCGGGTGGGTTCGTCGAGCGGGGATGGCGCCGGGCTTGACACTGTGCACTACCCCAAAGTTGTGCTCGTTACCGGTGCGTGCCGGTTCTTGGGGGGCTACCTGACTGCCCGGCTCGCGCAGAACCCGTTGATCAAGGGGGTCATCGCGGTAGACGCGATCGCCCCCAGCAAGGACATGCTGCGCCGGATGGGCCGTGCCGAGTTCGTCCGCGCCGATATTCGAAATCCCTTTATTGCCAAGGTGATTCGCAACGGAGATGTCGACACGGTGGTGCATGCCGCGGCCGCTTCCTACGCGCCGCGGTCCGGTGGCACCGCGGCGCTGAAAGAAATCAATGTAATGGGCGCGATGCAATTGTTCGCGGCCTGCCAGAAGGCGCCGTCGGTGCGCCGCGTCGTGCTGAAGTCGACGTCGGAGGTGTACGGCTCCAGCCCGCATGACCCGGTCATGTTCACCGAGGACTGCAGCAGCCGCCGGCCCTTCCGGGCGGGCTTCGCCAAGGACAGCCTCGACATCGAGGGATACGCGCGCGGTTTGGGGCGGCGGCGCCCCGACATCGCGGTTACCATCCTGCGGCTGGCCAACATGATCGGCCCGGCGATGGACACCACGCTGTCCCGATACCTGGCCGGTCCGATGGTGCCCACGATTTTCGGTCGCGACGCGCGGCTGCAGTTGCTGCACGAGCAGGACGCGCTCGGCGCGCTGGAGCGGGCGGCGATGGCCGGCAAGGCCGGCACGTTCAACATCGGTGCCGACGGCATCATCATGCTGTCGCAGGCGATCCGGCGGGCGGGCCGGATTCCTTTGCCGGTGCCGGGTTTCGGGGTCTGGGCACTTGATTCGCTGCGGCGGGCCAACCACTACAACGAGATCAGTCGCGATCAGTTCGATTACTTGAGTTATGGCCGCGTCATGGACACCTCCCGGATGCGCACGGAGCTTGGCTACCAGCCCAAATGGACGACGGCGGAGGCCTTCGACGACTACGTTCGGGGCCGCGGCCTGACTCCCATTGTCGACCCTCGTCGGGTAAGCTCCTGGGAAGATCGCGCCATTGCCGTAGCGCAGCGCTGGGGTGGCCGAAATCTAATTCCATGGGGTGGGAGCAGGTAGATATTGTGCCGGGTGAAACCAGAGCCAACGTCATTCCACTGCACACGAATCGAGGCCGGGTAGCGGCGGGTCGCCGGGCCGGTCAGCGGGCGGAGTCAGCCCGTCAGCATCCTTCGTCGCTGTCCGATCCGCGGGGCCGGGCGTCGGCCGAACAGATCTCCGCCGTCGTCCGCGAAATCGACCAGCACCGGCGCGCCGCCGGCGCGGCTGGCACGTTGGGGACCGCCGAGGCCCCCCTGAACGACCTCGCTCAGCGCGTCGCCGCGGCGGCCGGATTCCTGCGCCAACGGCTCGCCGGCGACTACACGGTCGACGAGTTCGGCTTCGATCCGCACTTCAACAACGGGGTCGTCCGGCCGTTGCTGAGGTTCTTCTTCAGGTCGTGGTTCCGGGTCGAGGTCAGCGGTATCGAGCACCTGCCCGACCACGGACCCGCATTGGTTGTGGCCAACCACGCGGGAGTCCTGCCGTTCGACGGTTTGATGCTGTCGGTGGCGGTGCACGACGAGCATCCGGCCCACCGGGACCTGCGGTTGCTGGCCGCCGACATGGTGTTCGACCTGCCCGTCGTGGGGGAGGCGGCGCGCAAGGCCGGCCACACCATGGCCTGCACGACGGACGCGCACCGGCTGCTGGCCGCCGGCGAGCTCGCTGCGGTGTTCCCGGAGGGCTACAAGGGACTGGGCAAGCGCTTCGAGGACCGCTACCGGTTGCAGCGGTTCGGCCGCGGCGGGTTTGTGACGGCGGCGTTGCGCACCAAGGCACCCATCATTCCGTGCTCGATCATCGGTTCCGAAGAGATCTACCCGATGCTGACCGACGTGAAGCTGCTGGCGCGGCTGTTCGGGCTTCCGTACTTCCCGATCACGCCCCTGTTCCCGCTGGCCGGGCCCGCCGGTTTGGTGCCCCTGCCGTCCAAGTGGCGCATCGCGTTCGGCGAGCCGATCTGCACCACCGACTACGCCGCGTCGGACGCCGACGACCCGATGGTCACCTTCGAGCTGACCGACCAGGTGCGCGAGACGATCCAGCAGACCCTGTACCGGCTACTCGCGGGCCGCCGCAACGTCTTCTTCGGCTGAGTCGGGCGACGGCTCGGCTTCTTCGCCGCGTAGAAACCTACTTGACCAGGGTGAACTGGCAGACGTCCGTGTAGTGGTCGCGGAACAGGTCCGAGCAGCCCCGCAGATAGTGCATGTAGATGTCGTAGGTCTCCTGCCCCTTGAGGGCGATCGCCTCGTCCTTGCGGGCCTCGAGCGCATCCGCCCAGGCGTTCAACGTGGGAACGTAGTTCGACCCGATGCGGTGGTAGCGTTCGACCTTCCAGCCGGCATTGGACGAGTAGTGGTCGACCTGGGAGATCCTGGGCAGGCGGCCGCCGGGGAAGATCTCGGTCAGGATGAACTTGATGAAGCGCAGCAAACTCATCGGCGAGGTCAAGCCGAGCTGCTCGGCTTCCTCTTTGTCCGGGATGGTTATGGTGTGCAGCAGCATGCGGCCGTCGTCGGGCGTCAAGCTGTAGAACTTCTTGAAGAAGGTGTCGTAGCGCTCGAAACCGGCGTCGCCCGCGCCGTCGGCGAAGTGCTCGAAAGCCCCCAGTGAGACGATGCGGTCGACCGGCTCGTCGAATTCCTCCCAGCCCTGAATCCGGACCTCTTTACGGCGCGGGCTGTCGACCTCCGTGAACTTCTCCACGTCGTGGGCGTACTGGTTCTCGCTGAGCGTCAGGCCGATCACGTTGACGTCGTACTCCTGCACCGCGTGCCGCATGGTCGCGCCCCAGCCGCAGCCGATGTCGAGAAGCGTCATGCCGGGCTCGAGGTTCAGCTTGTCCAGCGCGAGCTTGCGCTTGGCGTACTGCGCCTCTTCCAGCGTCATGTCGGGACGCTCGAAGTAGGCGCAACTGTAGGTCATCGACGGGTCGAGCCAGAGTTTGAAGAACTCGTTGGACTTGTCGTAGTGGGAGCGGACCGCTTCGAACGGCGGTTTCAGCTGGGTGCCACCCGTTTCACCCTGTGACGTCATCACCATGACCTTACTTTCCGGCAGATATGGATGCAATTGCGGCGATGGTTGCTTCGGTGCCGGCCTCTTGGTGTGCGGCTTCCCCCAGCATCGTTACGACGCCGGTGACGACCGGCTTCCCCTCGGCGTCCGTGATCTCACTGCGGATCTCCGCGATCACCGTGCCGTGGGACTCTAACACCGAGTCCAGGTAGGTGTCGAAATACAGCTTGTCGTTGGCCAGCACCGGGCGGTGGAACGTGAACTTCTGGTCCCGATGGAAGACGCGGGCGATGTTGATCGGGATCTTGAATTTGGTGAAGATTTCCAGCTGCACCCGGCGTCCGGCGACCGCCACGAAGGTCAGGGGCGCCACGAGCGCGGGGTAACCGGCTTCGGCGGCGGCGGCCTCGCTGTAGTGCGCGGGGTGGTCGTCTTTGACGGCCGCCGCGAACTCACGGATCTTCTCGCGCCCGACCTCGAAGTAGTCCGGCGCCCGATAGTTGCTGCCGATGATCCCTTCGGCTTCGTGTTGGATTGTCATGACGCTTTGCTCTCCGCTCTTGTCTCAGCGGCGCAGCTTATCAGCGGGATTGGCGGCGCGATGCCAGCGCTGCCAGCGCGCCGCCGGCCGCGCCGAGGGCCAGAGCCGACGGCACGCCGATCCGGGCGGCCTTGCGGGCGGTCCGGAAATCGCGAATCGCCCAGCCGCGTTCCCGAGCCAGGGCGCGCAGGCGGGCGTCCGGGTTGATGGCGACCGCGGTGCCGACGAGCGAAAGCATCGGCACGTCGTTGTAGCTGTCCGAGTAGGCGGTGCAACGCTTGAGTTTGAGCCCCTCCCGGATCGCCAACGACCGCACCGCGTGAGCTTTGCCGGTGCCGTGCAGGATCTCGCCGACCAGCCTGCCGGTGAACACGCCGTCGACCGACTCGGCCACGGTTCCCAGCGCCCCGGTCAGCCCGAGCCGGCGCGCGATCGTCGCCGCAAGCTCGTAGGGCGTGGCGGTGATCAGCCACACCTGCTGTCCGGCGTCGAGGTGCATCCGGGTGAGCTCGCGAGTGCCGGCCCAAATTTTGTCGGCGATGATCTCGTCGTAGATCTCCTCGCCCAACCTCTCCAGCTCCTCGACGGATCGCCCCTCGATGAAGGCGAGTGCTTTGCGCCGACCGGCGGCGACGTCGTTGCTGTTCTCCTTGCCCAGCAGTTGAAACTTGGCCTGCGCATAGACGAATCGGAGCACGTCGCGATACGTGAAGTAGTGGCGGGCGGCCAGCCCCCGCCCGAAATGCACCGCGGACGAGCCCTGTACCAGCGTGTTGTCCACGTCGAAGAAGGCGGCCGCGGTCAGGTCGACCGGCGGCTGTGGGCGACCCGCTGACCCCTCTGCGGGACTCCCGGAGGCCGCCGTCCCCTGCATGCCCTCGAGAGCACGGGTGGCGCTGGCGTCGGCGGCCAGTGACTCAAGGTCGACGCGACTGACGTCGGTGCCGTCCGGGTCACCGGAAGCCATCACCGAACCTCCTAGATCGCTGTCCTGCCCGCTGCCCAGTGATTGGGCGGTATTCCACCCTATCCGGCCCTATCCGGCCCTGTTCGGCGATTCCGTGGTGCTTGAACAGCGCCGTCCGGGTGATGCCCTCGACGTCCCACCCGTCGTCCCTCAGGTAGCGCACGACGTGGTTGCGCTTTCCGGGGTAGACCAGCGAAGCAATGTCGCCCGGTCGGCGTCGAAGGCGACTATTCCAGGTACGAATTCGGTGGCGAGTGTGCTTCCTGGCACGAGTTCTCGATCGCATCGAGGTCCCCGTCCATCATCTTGGTGAACAATTCGACGCCAACCGCACGCACCAGCGGTTCGGCGAACGGATCGTTGATCAGGCCGCGGGGAGCTTTCGTCGCCATGGCGCGCCCGACCGTGACCATCGTCGCGGTCGCGCCCACGCTGGACGCCAGGTCCCAGTCATCGTCATGAGCTCGTGGCATGAGAGGAATCGAGCGGGAAGCTATTTCAGAGTCGCGGCGACGTAGCTCATTTCCCCGAAGGCCGCCGTCATCTCGTTCTCGGGGAACTCGAAGCCGTTGCGCTCATACAACTGCCTGGCGGGATGGGCCGTCACCTGCCAGCCGTGGTTGGTCAGGTAGTCGATGACGATCCTGCGCTCGCCCAGATAGAACAGGTTGGCCGCGTCGAGGTCGAAACCGGCGCGCCGCCACCGCTCGGTGAAGCGCCGGACTCGCTCGCCGGTGAAGGCCTGCGGGTCGGGCACGTGTTCGGTGGCCAGCCGGCTGCCCGGCGCGCTGAGCGCGGTGATGTGGTCGAACAAGCGGTCCTGCGCCTCGGGCGGCAGATAGGGCAGCAGCCCTTCGGCGCTCCACGCGGTCGGCCGAGTTACGTCAAAGCCGCTCTCCCGCAACGCCGCCGGCCAGTCATCGCGTAGGTCAATGCCGATGGTGCGCCGCTCGGCGGTCGGCTCGGCGCCCAGCTCGGCCAGCGTGGTGGTTTTGAACTCGATGACCTGCGGCTGGTCGATCTCGTAGACCACGGTGCCCGCAGGCCAGCGCAGTCGGTACGCCCTGGTGTCGAGACCGGAGGCCAGGATCACCGCCTGCCTGATCCCGTCGTCGGTGGCGTCGGTGAAGAAGTCGTCGAAAAACCTGGTCCGCACCGCGATCTGCTGGGTCCGCGCCTTGCGGTTGAGCAGCGGGTCATCCTCGAAAGTGAGCTCCCCGTCGAGGATACGGATGAACGGGTCCGACCCCACGGCGCGAACCAGCGGAGCTGCCAGAGGGTCGTCAAGCAGTGCGTCGGGCCCCTGTGACGCCAGCGCGCGGGCCGTCGCGACCATGGTCGCCGTCGCCCCCACGCTGGCCGCCAGATCCCAGCTGTCGCCTTCGGTGCGTCCTGCATTGGTTGTCATCGCCGATAGCTCCTACTTCTCGAGGGTGCCGCTCGTGTAGAGCATGTCGCCCATGCGCACGTCGTCGTGCTCCAGGGGAGCAAGCCCGTTGGCCGCGAACAGCTCCCGGATACTACTGCTGTCGAGCCGCCAGCCACGGTCGGTCAGGTAAGGGACCGCCTCGTTGCGCTCGCCGAAGTAGACCAGCCCCGCCATGTCGAGATCGAAACCGTGCGCACGCCAGCGTTCGGAGATGGTCGCCATCCGCTGCTTCATCTTGTCCTCGTCGCCGGGCTGCGGATTGGGCGCGCTTTCGGAGGCCAACCGGCTGCCGGGTGCGCTGAGTTCGGTGATGAGGTCCAGTAGGCGATCCTGCGCCTCTGGCGGCAGGTAGCCGAGGAGGCCCTCGGCGCTCCATGCGGTCGGCCGGGCCGGATCGAAGCCCGCGGCGCGCAACGCGGCGGGCCAGTCGTCGCGCAAATCGACGGCCACCGCGCGCCGGTCGGCGGTGGGCGCAGCGCCCAGGTCGGCCAGCGTGCGGGTCTTGAACGCGATCACCTGAGGCTGGTCGACCTCGTAAACCACGGTCCCGGCGGGCCACGGCAGGCGGTAAGCGCGAGAGTCGAGACCCGACGCCAGGATCACGACCTGCCTGATGCCCGCCTTCGTCGCGGCGAGGAAGAACTCGTCGAAGAACTTGGTCCGCACGGCCATGTTGTCGACCATGCGGGACATCGCCCCGGCCGACCCCCCAGATGCCGCAGCGCCGTCGTACACGTCGTTCAATTCGGCAGGGTCCAGCTCACCGCTCGCCAGCCGGGTGAGCAGGTCGACCCCAACCGCGCGGACGAGCGGTTCGGCGAACGGGTCGTTGATCAGCGGCCGATCCGCCCGGGTCGCCATCGCCCGGGCCGCCGCGACCACGGTCGCAGTCGCTCCGACACTGGACGCCAGGTCCCAGGTGTCGCCTTCGTACCTGGTAGAAGTCATGTTTGCCCCCGTCAGGATCTAGTCGCGATAATATTTAGCCGATATAACAAGCTGCAATGACTGTACGCCTGATCCAATTCGCGGCAACCTTGACTCATGGCGGACGCAACGTCGCGCGGGATGGCGGGAAAGCGGGTGCTCATCACGGGCGCCTCATCGGGGTTGGGGGCGGTGCTGGCTCGACGGCTGGCGAGGCGTCAAGCGGTGGTGGCGCTGATCGCCCGCCGGCGCGATCGGTTGAGCGAGGTGTTGGCCGACTGCCGGCGGACCTCGCCGGGATCGGCGATGTGGGTGGCCGACCTCGCGGACACCTCGGCGCTGGCTGAGCTGGCTCTGCGGGCATGGGACGCCCTCGGCGGCGTCGACGTGCTGATCAACAACGCCGCGATCCCGAAACGGCGTCCCGTCACCGCCTTGGAGCCGGACGAGGTCGAGGAGGTCATGCGGGTCAACTTTTTCGCGCCGGTGCGGCTGACGCTGGCCCTTCTGCCGCGGATGCTGGCGCGCGGATCGGGCCTGATCGTCAACGTGTCGAGCGTGGGCGGCCGGCTCGGGATCATCCACGAATCCGCTTATTGCGCAAGCAAGTTCGCCTTGTGCGGCTGGAGCGAAGCGATGGCCGTGGACCTCCACGGCAGTGGGGTCTCGGTAAAGCTGATCGAGCCGGGGCCCGTTGATACCGAGATCTGGGACCGGCCCGGCAGCGAGGAGCCGCTCTACCAGGGGCCCAAGGTGGCCGCCGACGTGGTGGCCGAAGGGATCATCGAGGTCCTGGCCGGCGACACGTTCGAGCACTACGTCCCAAAACAGATGGCGCTGAAAGCGATCGTCGATGCCAAGAACGCCGACCTGGATGCGTTCATCGCGGGCGCGGCGCGGATGGCGCAGCGATGAGGGCGCTCGTTTACGGTGTGCCGCCGGAGCCTTTCGAGGTTGCCGACGACGCCAACACGCTGACGCAAAACCTGGCCCGTACCCCGACTGCCCTGCGGCAGATGCCGGATCCGCAGCTGCTGCATCAGGACTGGGTAATCACCAGGCCGCGACTGACGGGCATCTGCGGTTCGGACTCCAAGCAGATCCTGATGGATTTCGGCGAGGGCGACGCCGACAACGCCATGTCCGCCTTTTGTTCCTTCCCGCAGGTGATGGGACACGAGGTGGTCGCCGACGTGGTTGCGACGGGACCCAAGGCCCGCGGGCTGGAAGTCGGCCAACGGGTGGTGCTCAACCCATGGCTGTCCTGTGGGCCGCGCGGCATCGACCCACCCTGTCCCGCGTGTGACGAGGGCGATTACAGCCTGTGCTGGAGCTTTGCCGACGGCGACATCAAACCCGGCATCCACACCGGGGTGTCGGCGGACGTGACCGGCGGCTACGCCGAATTGATGCCGGCTCACGACAGCATGTTGTTCGGCGTTCCGGATTCCGTGTCCGACGAGCTCGCGGTCTTCGCCGACCCGTTTTCGGTGTCCCTGCACGCGATCACCCGCCATCCGCCGCCGCGCTCGGGCCGGGTGCTCGTGTACGGGGCCGGCTCGCTGGGGTTGTGCGCGGTGGCGATCCTGCGGGCGCTCTACCCCGAGGTGGCCGTCGCGGTGGTGGCGCGGTTCGCGGCCCAGCAAGAGCTTGCCCGCCGGTTCGGCGCCGCGTTGGTGGTCGAACACGAACCGCGCCTGGCCGTCGTCGAGCAACTGGTCGCATGGGGCGGCGGCCGGCTGCGGCAGCCGCTGCTGGGCCTGCCGATGGCCTACCCGGGCGCAGTCGACGTCGTCTACGACACGATCGGCAAGCCGGAGACCTTCGAAGTCGGTGTCCGGGTCCTGCGCTCGCGCGGGGCGCTGGTGAAGGCCGGTGTGCATGCGCCCGGCCGCTGGGAGTGGAGTCCGTTGTATTTCAAGGAGATCGCCCTCGTGGGTTCGAATGCCTTCGGGTTCGAGGAGGTCGAGGGCCAGCGCAAGCACGCCATCGCCCACTACCTGGACCTGGCCGCCGCCGGCCGAGTGGACTTGCGGCCCATGCTGACCCACAGCTTCCGGCTCGAGCAATGGCGAGAGGCCTTCCTGGCCATCGCCAACCAGGCCGACAGTGGGGCCGTCAAGGTCGCATTCGACTACCGTTAGGGGGGTGGTAAAGCAGCGCCGAGTGTGCACCGGGCGACGCCTTTGCGACGAGGCGTCGCGAGATACGCAGTCAGCGCGCCCAAAGGCTTGCGCGGCCAATCGAGCCGCAGCGCCTCAAGCGTTGGTGCGCACGTAGGTGTACACGCTGGCGAAGTTGCTGTTCACATCCTGGGGGATGGGCACCGGACCGCCGAGAGCCTTTGCTCCCCAGACGATTTGGGCGGTCCGTTCGACCAGCGCGGTGATGTGCAGCACTTTGTCGGGTCGGGGACCGACGGCCACCAGGCCGTGGTTGGCGATCAGGGCGGCGCCCCGGCCCTGAAGCGCCTCGACCGCGTTGGCGCCGACCTCGGGCGTGCCGGACGCCGCGTACTCGGCGCAGCGGACGTCGCCGCCGCAATAGACGGCGAACTCGTCGATGCAGGCGGGGATCGGCTCGTGCGCGATGGCGAACATGGTCGCCCACACCGGGTGACTGTGAATGACGCTGCCGATGTCGTCGAACGCGTCGTAACAAGCCAGGTGCAGTTGCATTTCCGATGACGGGAACCGGCCGTTCGCGGCCTGCAGCACGACGCCGCCCGGATCGACGAGCACGAGGTCGTCGATCTGCATGTCGCGATAGTCCACCGACGACGGGGTGATGACGATGTTCCCGTCTCGGCGCCGCGCCGAGATGTTGCCGGCGGTTCCTTCGACGAGGCCGCGGCGCAGCATGTCCTTGGCCGCGTCGAGCACCGCGGTCTCGGCGTCGTCGGTGAATTTGGTGAATTTCATGAGCCCAACACCTCCGGGTTGACGATATGGGTGGGTGTATCGCCGGACAGCAGCGCTTCCAGGTCGTCGGCCACCATCTGTGCCTGCCGGGCCTCGGTGTTCCAGGTGGCGCCCCCGATGTGCGGCGTCAGGACGACGTTGGGCATCCCCGCTAGCGGGTGGTCGGTCGGCAGCCATTCGCCGGCGAAATGGTCCAGGCCGGCGGCGGCCACCTTGCCGTTGCGCAGTGCGTCGACGAGTGCGTCGGTGTCGTGCAGTTGCGCCCGGGCGGTGTTGAGGAAGACCACGCCGTCGCGCATAGCCGCGAACTGGTCCGCGCCGATCATCCCCACGGTGTCGTCGGTGACCGGCGCGTGCAGGGAGACGACGTCGGCCTCGTTCAGCAGTTCCTCGAGGCCGTGCCGGGCTTCGTGGTGGTAGGGGTCGTGCGCGATGACGTGCAGTCCCAGCCCGGACAGCCGCCACCGCGTGGCCCGACCCACGGCGCCCAGGCCAACCAGCCCGGCGGTCAGGCCCGCGATCTCCCAGCCGCGGAACCGCTGATAGGGGATGATGCCGTCACGGAACGTATTGCCGCTGCGGACATCCGCGTCGGCGGTCAGCAGGTGACGGGTTGCGGCCAACAGCAGGGCGACCGTCATCTCGGCGACCGCATCGGCGTTGCGCCCGGGCGTGTTCAACACGGGGATGCCGGCCGCGGTCGCTCCGGCGACGTCGACGTTGTTGGGGTCCCCACGGGTGGACGCGATCGCGCGCAAGCCTACCTCGAATACCGGACCGCGCACCGAGTCACTTTCCACCACAACGACGTCGGCGGATTCGGCAGTGATCCGCTCGGCCAGCTGCTCGGCGCTGTAGATGCGCAGCGGCCGCTGTTCGAGCTCACAGATCCACGGGTCGTACACTATGTCGGCCAGCTGGCGAAGCTTGGTGAACCCCGGTCCCCGCAGCGGGGCGGTCACCAGGGCTCGCGGTCTACTCATGGATGCCAATGCTGGCGTACGGTGACGCCCGTGTCACGCGAAGACGTCACGATCGGCATCGATATCGGCAGCACCGCCGTCAAGGCGGTGGCTGCCGACGCCGACGGCGGGATAACGGCGCGGGTGCGCATTCCGCACCAGCTGCGGGTGCCGGCCCCCGACCGGCTGGAGCACGACGCGGACGAGGCATGGCGCCGGGGGCCGTTGGCAGCCCTGCGGCAGCTGGATTGTCCCGACGCGCGGGCGGTGGCCGTCTCGGCGATGGTGCCGTCGCTGACCGCCGTGGACACCGAGGGCAAGCCCATCACGCCGGGCCTGCTGTACGGCGATGGCAGGGGCCGCGCGGCCACCGAACACGATGCCGCCGTCAACCAGGCGCTGCCGTCCCTGGGCGAGACCACGGGGTTTCTGCGCTGGACGGTCGGGCAGGCGCCGGGTGCGGCCGGCTATTGGCCGGCGTCCGCCGTGGCCAACAACGCTCTGGCGGGGGAGGCGGTGATCGACTTCGCCACCGCCGCCACGGCCTTTCCCCTGTTCGACGGTACGGGGTGGAGTGCAGCGGCGTGCGCCGAGTGCGGCGCGGCCGTCGACCAGATGCCGCGTGTGGAGACGATCGGGGTACCCGCCGGACGGGTGCACCAGACCGGCGCCCTGTTGGCCACCGGCGCCATCGATGCCCTGTGCGAACAGATTGTCGCGGGCGCGGACCACGATGGCGACGTGCTGGTGCTGTGCGGCACCACGCTGATCGTGTGGACGACCATCGGCGAGGCCCGCCAGGTGCCCGGCCTGTGGACCATTCCGCACACCACACCGGGCAAGAGCCAGATTGGTGGCGCCAGCAACGCGGGCGGGCTGTTCCTCGGCTGGGTCGATCGTGTAGTGGCGCCGGGCGACCCGACGACAGCCGAACCCGGCCGGGTTCCGGTGTGGTCGCCTTACATCCGCGGGGAGCGCACCCCGTTCCACGACCCGGAGCGTCGCGCCATGCTGGATGCCCTGGATCTCACCCATGACGCCGCTGCGCTACGCAGGGCCGCCTACGAAGCGTCGGGCTTCGTCGTCCGTCAGCTCATCGAGCTGAGTGGAGCACCGGTGGCGCGCATCGTCGCCACCGGTGGTGGCACCCGGGTCGGGCCGTGGCTGCAGGCGATCGCCGACGCCACCGGACGGCCGGTGGAGGTGTCCGGGGTCGCGGAGGGAGCGGCGCTGGGGGCGGCGTTCCTGGCGCGCATCGGGGCCGGCCTGGAGACCACGATCGCCGACGCCGCCCGATGGGGCCGCACCCGGCGCGTCGTCGAGCCGGACCCCGCCTGGGCGGTCGCGATCGAGGATCGCTACCGGCGCTTCCTCGAGCTTGGGAGCAAAACCTCTAGCGCGATACCCTCGGCGACGCTCTAAGCTGGTGCAATGACTGACCAGGACCGTAAAGCCGCCCGTCGGGAGATTGCCGACGCCCTGTTGAAAGCTCTCGAACGGCGGCACGAAATCGCCGACGTCGTGGTGGAGTCCGAGAACAAGGCGGCCGCCGTCGAGGCGATCGTCAGGTTGCTCGAGACGTCCCACACGGCCGCCGAAGCGGTGATGGGCATGTGCTTCGACATGCTCACCATCGATTCGCGCAGGAAGATCCTGGCCGAGCTCGAGGACCTGAACAAACAGCTGAGCTTCACCCTCGGGGAGCGTCCGGCGAGCTCGGGGGAGACCCTCGAGCTGAGGCCATTCTCCGCGGCGGAGGACCGCGATATCTTCGCCGCGCGCACCGAGGAGATCAAGACCGCCGGCGACGGGTCCGGGGGACCGGCCGGCCTCCTCGAAGACGAGATCAACGCCGCGCTGCGGCGGGTCGACGACGAAGAGGCCGCGTGGTTCGTCGCCATCGACTCGGGGCAGAAGGTCGGCATGGTCTTCGGTGAGCTGGTCCAGGGCGAGGTGGAGGTGCGAATCTGGGTTCACCCCGAGCACCGAAAGAAGGGTTACGGCACCGCCGCGCTGCGCAAGTCGCGCTCGGAGATGGCCTGGTGCTTCCCCGCCGTGCCGATGGTCGTCCGCACACCGGCTGCCGAACCGGCCTAGCGGAACACCTCTTTTCTTTTTTTCTTTGCGTCAAACGTTTGGCCACCGATCGCATGATCGGGATTGAGTGGATTGGCTGGACGACGGCCGATGCCCCGACGGGTCCGAGGCCCTGCTCACATCTAAAGCCGCATATCAGCTTTGCTGCCGGCGCGCGTACGGTCTGTAAGGATGCGTGCTAGCGAAAACGGAAGGTTGAGCGTGGCGAGAACAGACAACGACAGCTGGGAGATCACCGAAAGCGTGGGAGCGACGGCGCTGGGCGTCGCGGCCGCCCGGGCCGCGGAAACCGCACGCGCCAACCCGCTGATCAACGATCCGTTCGCGCGAATGTTCCTTGACGCCGCTGGCGACGGGGTGTGGAACTGGCACTCCACTCCGCGGTTGCCCGCCGAAGTCGTCGAAGCCGAACCCGACTTGCCGCTGCAGATGCAGGCGATGGTTGACTACATGGCTTGTCGCACGGCATTCTTCGACGGGTTCTTCCTCGATGCGACGCGGGCGGGCATCCGCCAGGCGGTGATCCTGGCGGCGGGCCTGGACGCGCGAGCCTGGAGGTTGCCGTGGCCGGACGGCACGACGGTCTACGAGATCGACCAGCCGCGGGTACTGGAGTTCAAATCCGCGACGTTGGCCGAACACGGGGCCGAGCCGGCCTGCGACCGGGTGGCCGTCCCGGCGGATTTGCGCCGGGATTGGCCGGAAGCGTTGCGGCAGGCCGGTTTTAACCCGTCAGCGCCCAGCGCCTGGTCGGCCGAAGGACTGATGCCGTATTTGCCTGCAGCAGCCCAAGAGCTGCTGTTCGATCGTGTCCAGGGGCTCGCTGCCGCCGGCAGTCGGATCGCCGTGGAGGCGCTGGGACCGACGTTTCTCGACCCGGAGTCGCGCGCCAAGCGCCGCGCCCGTATGGACCGGATCCGTGCGTTGATGGCCCAAGCGGACCCGCAACGCGAGATTCCCAGGACCGACGAGCTGTGGTACTTCGAGGAGCGCGAAGACGTCGGTGACTGGTTCCGTCGGCACGGCTGGGAGGTGACCGTGACCCCCTCGGACCAGTTGATGGCCGGTTATGGGCGCACAGCACCCAACGAGGTCGCCGGCACCGTGCCGGGGAATTTGTTCGTAGCTGCGCAGCGGACCTAGAGGCTCCGCAAAGTGGGTGAAACCCTTTGCGCCGGTTGCGAAACGTTTGGTCACGGCAGAAACAAAAACCTCATCCGCACCATTCTGGCGTGTCGGGTGCTGTGTTCGGGCCATCGTGTCGGAGCCTGCCGTTACGGTGTGGGCGTGGAATCGCTGATCTATCCTTCGATCGACCGTGCGAGCACACTCGAGCTGGTCGGCGGGGACACCTATCGCCGCGGGGTGGCCTACGCGCGAGAGGGGCGCGTGCTGCGTTGCCGGTGGGACCCGCGTGCTCGCAACCTCGTCGGCAGCATTCGCGGCAGCCAGGGCCGCACCTACACGACAACGGTTCAGCTTTGGCCGGTCGACACCGATACCTGGAGCGTGGAAGGCGGGTTTTGCAGCTGCCCGGTCCAGGCGGACTGCAAGCATGTCGCGGCGTTGGTGGTCGCCGCCGTGGGAGCCACGAAGATGCCGGCCCACCACGCGCCGCCCGCGCCGGCCCCACCGGCGTGGCGCACGTCGTTGGATGCACTGCTTCCCCCGGCGCCGGCGAATCAGCACACCGGGACGTCGATGGCGATCGAGCTGGACCTGTCGGTGAGTGGTCCGGCGCCGGCTCTCGATGCGCGGCTGGTGCGGCCCGGTAAGCGGGGCGGTTGGGTGGCCGGCGACCTCAGCTGGGGCAAGCTGAGCATGCTGCGCCACTGCGGTTATCCGGACGCTCAGGTTCGACTGCTGCAGGAGTTCTATGCGACCTACCGGGCCTCTAGCTCGAATTCGACTGGCTATTACCAGTATTCGTATGGGAGTTACACGTACGGCGACGTGAAGACGATCTCGCTGTTGCGGTTCGAGTCTCTGCAGCTGTGGCCCCTGTTGGATGAAGCGCGCCGAATCGGGGTGCGGCTGGTGCAGGCCCGGTCCCAGCAGGATGTGCCGGCCTATGCCGCGGCGCAGGTATGCCTGGACGTCACGGCCGACGCGACGGGTGATCTCGCCGTGGAGCCCGCGCTTCGGGTCGATGGCGCCGCGGCGCAGCCGGTGGCGTTCATCGGATCCTCAGGTCACGGCGTGGTGTATGCCGACGGCGGGTTGCGGCTGGCCCGACTGGACAGGCCAGCGCCAGAAGCGTTGCAGCGCATGGCGCTTGCTGATGCGCCGCTGGTCATTCCTGAGGGCGAGGCAGCGCGGTTCGCCGCGGAGTACTACCCGCGGTTGCGTCACATTGCGGCCGTCACGTCGTCGGACGACTCGTTCACGCCGCCCGAGATCGTCGGGCCGACATTGGTCCTCCGGGCCGACTACCGGGGCGAGCACGAACTCGAGTTGACGTGGGAGTGGGCATACCGGATTGGCGACAACGAGGTTCGGGCGCCGGCCGGCGGCACGGAGTATGCCGCGTGCCGCGACCTGGACGCGGAGCGCACATTGGCCGCGCACCTCGAGGCGCCGCTGGAGCGCTGGGGGCTGCGCGCCGCGGATGGCAGCCTGATCGGCGGGGTGCGGCTGTCCGGCTTGGACACGATGCGGTTTGCCACCGAGGTCCAGCCGCAGCTGGCCGAGCTTCCCGCTGTTGCGCTGGAGGTGACCGGCGACCCGGCCGACTACCGGGAGGCGGGCGGCTCCCTGGTGATCGCGGTCAGGACGGACGCGGTGGCCGGCGAAACGGACTGGTTCGATCTGGGCGTCACGATCAGCATCGAAGGCAAAAAGGTTCCGTTCGTCAGTGTGTTCACCGCGCTCGCGTCCGGGCAGTCGCACCTGCTACTCGCCGACGGCGCCTACTTCGCGTTGGACAAGCCGGAGCTGGTCAAGCTGCGCCAGCTCATCGAGGAGGCCCGCGCGCTCACCGATGCCGACGAGGGGCTGCCCCGGATCAGCCGGTTTCAGGTCGGATTGTTCGACGAGCTCGCCGAGCTGGGGGTCGTGACGCGCCAGGCCCGCGAGTGGCGGCGCCAGGTGAGCGCGCTGCGCGCGCTGCAGGGCGTGGAACCGGAGGAAGTGCCGGCCAGTCTGCGGGCCGAGCTGCGGCCGTATCAGGCCGAGGGGTTCTCGTGGCTGTCGACCCTGCACACCCACGGGCTCGGCGGGATCCTGGCCGACGACATGGGCCTGGGTAAGACCCTCCAGACGCTGGCGCTGATTTGCCGAGCGCGCCAACAGAATTCGGGCATGCCGCCGTTTTTGGTCGTGGCGCCGGCCAGCGTGGTGGCCAATTGGGCCGCCGAGGCGGCGCGGTTCGCGCCCGACCTGTCGGTGGTGCCGATCTTCGACACGTTGCGCCGCGCCGGCGCCGACCTCGACGAACTGGCGGCGGGCGCCCATGTCGTGGTCACCTCGTACACGCTGTTCCGGCTGGACTTCGACGCCCACGCCGCCCGATCGTGGTCCGGGCTGATCCTCGACGAAGCCCAGTACGTGAAAAACCATCAGGCCAAGACCTACCAGTGTGCGCGGAGACTTGCCGCGCCGTTCAAGCTGGCGATCACCGGCACGCCGATGGAGAACAACCTCATGGAGCTGTGGTCGCTGCTGTCGATCACCGCTCCCGGGCTGTTTCCCAACCCGACCAAGTTCGCCGACTTCTTCGCAAAGCCCATCGAGAAAACCGGCGATCCCGAGCTGTTGGCTCTGTTCCGCCGCCGCATCAAGCCGTTGGTCAAGCGCCGCACCAAGGAGTTGGTGGCCGCCGAGTTGCCGGCCAAACAAGAGCAGGTCCTCGACATCGAGCTGCCGCCGCGGCATCGCACCCTCTACAACAAGCGGTTGCAACGCGAACGGCAGAAGGTGCTCGGCCTGCTCGACGACATGGGGCGCAACCGGTTCACCATCCTCAAGTCGCTGACCGTGCTGCGGCAGATGGCGCTGCATCCCGGTCTCGTCGACCCCGCCCACGACACGCTGGCCAGCGCGAAGATCGATGCGCTTGCCGAGCACCTGCGCGACGTCGCCGACGGCGGCCACCGCGCGCTGGTGTTCAGCCAGTTCACCCGTTTCCTGAGCCGGGTCCGCGACCGCCTCGCGGTCGAGGGAATCGACTACTGCTATCTCGACGGGCGCACCCGCAACCGCGCGGCGGCGGTGGCGCGGTTCAAGGAAGGCGACGCTCCGGTTTTCCTGATCAGCCTCAAGGCCGGAGGATTCGGGCTGAACCTCACCGAGGCCGACTACTGCTTTTTGCTGGACCCGTGGTGGAATCCGGCCACTGAGGCCCAAGCCATCGACCGCACCCACCGTATCGGCCAGACCCGCAACGTCATGGTGTATCGGCTCATCGCCCATGACACCATCGAGGACAAGGTGATGGCTCTCAACGCCCGCAAGGCCAAGCTGTTCGCCAGCGTCATCGACGACGGCAACGCGTTCGGCTCGGCGCTCACCGCCGACGACATCCGCGGATTGCTGGTGTGAGTGAAAGTGTCTCGGGTGCATCTGATTCTGGACGCGCTGGTGCGGTCAGGTCGCGTCGTTGGCATCGCGCCATGCCCGCCAGATCTCGGGGGCGCAGGCGGCCGCGGTCGGGCACTGGCAAACCGGCAGCGCGCGCCCAGGCGCGGACCTCGGCCGTACTCGGCTCCGGCGCCGCGGCCGCCTGGTCAAGGTTGGTGACGCGGACCTTGGATAGTGACATCCATTGCAGCGCCGCATGTTCGCTGGCCGACCACAGGTGCGCAGCGAAACGGGAATCCTCATCCGGGTTGACAGCGATCAACAACTCTGCCATGACCACTTGGTCTGCCGATCCGGGTGTGGCCCGGCGCGGGCAGGGCTTCTGCGTCGTCGAGGCCGCCGCCAAACTCGCGTTGCAATCGTCGATCAGATGCGGACGAGGGTCAGGAGGTGTTCGAGCCCGCGGAAGTCGGCGACGTTGCGGGTATAGAGCGGCAGGTTGGCGGCCACGGCGGTGGCGGCGATCAACAGATCGACGGCTCTGGGACCGCGTGCCTTCCGCCCCGTTGCGGTGATCGCGGCGTAGACGCGTCCGTAAGCCCTCGCCGCGTCGCTGTCGAACGGCAGTGGGTCGAAGGTGGCCTCGGCTCGCTGGAGGCGATCTTGGCGTCGTGCTCGCTCGCCCGCTTCGGCCGTTGCGTGCGGGCCGGCGGCGAGCTCGGCCATGGTAAGGATGCTGATGGCGAGTTCCCCGGGGAGTTGCTCGGCGTCGAGGTGATCCAAATCGACCACGACCGAGGTGTCGATGAGTCCCCACGCCGGGCGCGGAGCCTCAGCCACGAGGCGCGATCTCCTGGCTGGCTACCCGGTCGAGATCTCTTCGGAACCGTACGAAGTCCACCCGCGGAGCGCCCCCGAACGCAGCGACTGCCGCTTCGGCGGCGATGAATCGGCGCCGGCGCAGCGGACACAGCTCGCCGAGCGGGATTCCATTCCTGGTCACGACAAAAGACTCGCTGTGATCGAGCTGGCGCATGATGTCGCCGCTGTTGTTGCGCAGCTCTCGCTGGGTGACCTGCTTGGCCACGTTGATACGAAAGCACTCGTGCTACGGTCGCGTTTGAGTTCAGCGTGCCCGCTAGCGGGGCCCGGCGTGCCGGCCGTTCTCTCGTCTGCCTTTGACGTGCCCACGCCATCTCCGGTAGCCGCGGTGCGCCGCGAACGCGCCGAGGACGGCAGTCACGCACCACACCCCGATCGCCGCATAGGCCAACGCCGGCGACCGCTCGCCGATCGAGGCCCCCAGCTCGGTGTAGACGAACGCGCGCGGCACCGACCCGACGAACGCCCCGACCGCCATCTGCCACAACGGAACTCCGAATGCTCCGAACGCGTAGGACGCGAGCGCATCCGACACGCCGGGGATGAAGCGCTGCCCGACGACGGCCCACAACCCGCGCCGCCCGATCAAGTCGTCGATGCGGTCGGCGCGTTCGGCCCCCAGCACGGCCCGCGCGCTGTCCCGGCCGGCGTGGCGGCCGATGCGGCTGGCGACGACCGCGGTGCCGACCGTCGCGCCCAGGGTCACGACAATGCCCAGTAACGGCCCGAACAGCAGCCCGCTGGCGGCGGCGAGGATCGGACCGGGCACGAAAACCGCTCCGAGGAGCGCAGATACGACGATGTAGGTGAGTGGCGCCGCCGGCCCGGTCGCCGACACCGCGCGCCGCACCTGCTCGACGTCGACCACCCGCACGACGGCGACGAGGTAGAACAGCGCGAACAAAAAACCGACGAACACCGTGAGGCGCACGACGTGACGTCGCCGGGGTGCCGGTGGGAAATCGTCGCCTTCGACCATGCTGAATGCGATTCTTCCTGGTTGTCAGCGAAACCGGTTCAGCGCCCCCGCAGGGCCGCCGGCAAGCCCGGCCGCGGCGGCAGCGTGGATCGTTGCCGCCGGTTCACCACGAAGTCTGGCCCGAAAACGTTCCTTTCGCCGACGTGGACGTCGCTGGCGGGGTCGGCCACCGACAAGTCGCAGACGCCTGCCCTGCCCAGCTCGCACCAAACCGGCACGGGCAGTAGGTGTTTTCTCGGCAGCGGCCTGGATGCCGCACTGTTCTCCCGCATTCACGAAGTGGCCAGCCGCTGTGCCAATCCGCTGGCCCGCGCTGCGCGCCGCTCGACCGCGGCGCGCACGGAAGTTTCGGACCCGACTACCCGCACCTTGTGCTTCGCCCGGGTCACCGCCGTGTAGAACAACTCCCGGGTCAGCAACAGCGAGTCCTGCGGCGGCATCAACACCGTCACCTCGTCGGCCTGGCTGCCCTGGCTTTTATGGATGGTCATCGCGTGCATCGTCTCCACGTCGCCCAGGCGGCTGGTCGCGAAGCCCAGCGGCCCGGTCACGGTGGCGACGACGGCGCGCAGACCCTCCGGGCCGGCCACGGTCACGCCGGTATCACCGTTGAAGACTCGCAGCCCGTAGTCGTTCGCCGTCACCAGCAGTGGGCGGCCGGCGTACCACTGCGACCACGCCGGCTGGCCCGTCTCCTCGGCAATCCACTTCTGTACTTGGGCGTTCCAGTGCGCCACACCGAAAGGCCCTCGCCGGTGCGCACACAATAACCGGTGCTCGTCGAGCGCCGTCAAAGCGACATCGACGGCGCCGAACAAGGCGGCTTCTCGCAGCCGCAGCGCATGCGGCAGCAGGATCGAGTGCAACCGCGTCGCCGGGTCGTCACTTTCGCCCAGTTCGACGTAATCGACGTGTTCACCACCCGACCGCAGCAGCGTCAGCGCCCAGTCGGCATCGCCCACACGGATCGCGTCGGCCAGCGCCCCGATCGATTCACCGAACCGGTGCGACGTCCGCAGCCTGGCCACCCGCACGCCGCGCCGCGCGGACAGCCCGTCCACAAGATCGGCCAGCACCGCACCCGCCTCCACCGACGCCAGCTGGTCGGCATCGCCGACCAGCACCAGCCGGGTGTCCGGGCGCACCGCTTCCAGCAGCCGCGCCATCAGCGTCAGCGACACCATCGACGTTTCGTCGACGACGATCACGTCATGCGGCAACCGATTTGACCGATCGTGCCGAAACCGCGACGAGGTACCCGGCCTGGCGCCGAGCAAACGGTGCAGCGTCACCGCGGTCAGTCTGCCCAGCCGGGACCGATCAGCCGTGTCGAGCCTGGCCACCTCGTGCGACACCGCCTCCTGCAGCCGGGCGGCCGCCTTGCCGGTCGGTGCCGCCAGCGCGATGCGCGGCCGCGGCCTGCCGGCAAGTTCGGCCTGCTCGGCCACCAGCGCCAGTACCCGCGCCACCGTGGTCGTCTTGCCGGTCCCGGGTCCGCCGGTGAGCACCGTGACGGCTTGCGAAAGCGCGATTTCGGCCGCCTCGCGCTGCTCCTCGAATCCCGCCGGGAAAAGCCGCACGGGGCTCGGCGACTCCCCGGCCGGTTTGGACACCAGCAATGCCTGCAGGTCGTTGCATACCTGCGTCTCCTCGAGCCAGTACCGATCCAGGTAGAGCAGCCGATCGTCGTAGAGGTGCAGCACCGGCGGCTTACCGAGCAACGGGCTCGCTCGCAGCGCCGCCAGCCACGCCGCATAGTCTGGCCACGGCAGTTCGTCGGCGCCCACCACGCCGGCAACCGCCGGCAGGTCAACGCACACCGACCCGCCCCGCAGCGCGCGCACCGCCAGCGCAACTGCCAGCGCCACCCGCTCGTCGGGTTCCCTGCCCAGTGCGCAAACACGGTTCGCGACAAGCACATCCGAAACGTCCAAGACGCCGGTCTCGTTGACGGCACGCAGCAGCCCGGCGCCAGTGATGGCGACTTCGACCTCCGGTGCCGTCATGGCGTCCGCCTCCCCTCATCGAGGAGATCCGATAGCGCCACCACCAGCTCAGCGGGCGGGCGCCAGGTGAATACCCCCGCCGGATGTCCTTCCCGGACCGGGGTGTCGATACCGCACATGCCGCGCACGAACAGGTACAGCACCCCGCCCAGGTGTCGAGCCGGGTCGTAGCCGGACACTCGCCACCGAAGGAACCTATGCAGCACAACGGTATACAGCAGCGCCTGTAGCGGGTAATCCGAATGCAGCATCGCGTCGACCAACCTGGGGAAGCTGTAATCGGCCGCGGTGTCGCCCAAATGATTGGTCTTGTAGTCGGCCACCAGGTAGCGCGCCTGCGGTAGCCGCAGCACCACATCGATCGACCCGGCCAGGTATCCGCGCAGCGACTGATCACCCAGCCCGCCGGACGTCAGCCGATTCGCGTACGGTTTCAGCGGATCGCTGGCGGGCAGGTGTGACCGCAGCAGCTCGCCGACATCGGACAACGACACATGCGGTGCCGCGCCGCGCAGATCCCCGCCCGCCAGGGGAATCTCGAAATCCAGCTCGCGCAACCGATCCCGCACCCCGATCTGCCGCAGCGTCATGCCGCCCGCCAAGGGGTCCAGCGGTGTGTCGTGCATCGGCACCAATGCAGCGGCCAATTCGGCGTCGTCGACGTCGACGGGCCACCACGCGTGGTGCCGTCGCACCTGCTGCTCGAGTTCGGCGCCCAAGTCGTGCGCACCAGGGTCGGCGGTTTCCAACACCGCATGCACCAGTGAGCCGAACGTCGCACCGGCCGGCATGGCCACCAGAGGAGACGGGACTTCGGGTCCCGACGGCGGCGCGGTGATCGCGACCGCCTCCACCTCGTCGTCGCGCCCGCCCACTTCGGGCTCGCTGGCCACTCGGAGCGCTGCAACCTCATCAAAACCGCGCACCAGCGCCGAATACGAGGTCCGCCGCCACGCGGTGTCGATGGCTCGGTGAAAGTGCCGGACCGCCAGACCGCCCGAGGCCGAGGCCTTTTCCACCGTCGCCGGCGGGGCGACCACCGATTCCTCCACCGCCGGCCCGCCCGCGGCTTCCCACTGCTTGAACACCGCCCAGACTTCCTTGTCGGCGATGCGCGGCGCGCACCGATCCGGTACCTCCGGCTCGCCCCGGCCGCGGCCACGCAGCAGCCGCGACAGCCCACCGTTGACTTCGTCTCTGGTGGGCGCCCACCAGGCCACCACCTGCGAGCATGCCCGGGTCAGCGCGACGTAAGTGAGCCGGATGTTGTCCCGCGCCGCCTCGAGGCGGTTCAGCTCCTCGACGGCCTGTCGTTCCAGGCCGCCGCCCTTGCCGCCGATGTAGAGGCAACGCGTGTCGGCGCCGTCGTGATAGAGCAGGATATCGTCACTGCGGACGTAGCGGTTGAATGCGAACGGCAAGTAAACGATCGGGAACTGCAGTCCCTTGGCCACGAACACGGTCATGATCTGCACCGCCTCTGCGTCGCTGTCCAGCCGGCGGTTGCGTTGGCTCACACCGGTGTGCTTATCGCACTGGCGCCGCAGCCAGTCACGCAGCGCCGGCAAGCCGAGTCGCTGGCGATGAGCGGTCTCGTGCAGCAGCTGCGCGATGTGCGCGAGGTCGGTCATCTGCCGTTCGCCGCCGCGCTGAGCGAGCACCCGACGGCCCATCCCACCGACCTGCGCGGCCTCGAACACCGCTGCCGCGCCACGTAACCGCGCGTGGTCGGCCCACTCCCGCAGCGTCCCGGCCACCCGGTCGGTCAACGCGTCACCGCCGGCGGCAAGGGTTTCCGCGGTTTCACCGAAGAACATGGTGCACGCTGCCGCGCGGACCAGCCCGCTGCGCTGCGGGGAGTCGAAGGCCTCCAGCAGGCAGAGCCAGTCCTTGGCGGCCGGCGATTCGAAGACGTCGGTGTCACCGGTGTAGACCGCCGGGATACCCGCGGCGGCCAGCGCGTCCCGGCACGCACGCGCGTCTTTGTGTTGTTCGACGATCACCGCGATGTCCCCGGCTCCGAGGGGGCGGCTGCCATGCGTCGCACCGCTGGCCAGCAGGGTAGCGACGTCGGCCGCCAGATCGGCGGGGATGTGTTGGCGCAGCAAGTCGATCGGGATGTTGTCGGTGCCGGAAACCGCGCCAAAGCCGTTCCGCTTGACGACACGCAGCCGAAACGGCGCATTGTGCGGCGCCCCTGCCAGCCGGTGACCCTGGTGGTGTGCATCGATGTCGTGGACGACGATCTCGCGGTGTCCCATTGTCGCGCCGCCCAGCACTGTCTGCAGGCTGTCGACGAGCACCTTGTCGCTGCGCCAGTTGACGCCCAAGGTATACCGGGTGTCGGCGGTGCGGGCCGCTCTCAGGTAGGTGTGGATGTCGCCACCACGGAAACCGTAGATGGCCTGCTTCGGGTCGCCGATCAGGATCAGAGTCGAGTGGCCGCTGAAGGCGCGCTCGAGCACTTGCCACTGGATGGGATCGGTGTCCTGGAACTCGTCGACCAGCACGATCCGCCAGCGCCGCTGCATCCGGTCACGGGCCGAGTCCTGTTCTTCAAGGGCTTTGGCCAGCCTGGTGAGCAGGTCGTCGTAGCTGAGAATGCGCAGCCGGCGCTTGCGGTGTTCGAGTTCGGCGCGCACCTGCTGCGCGAACCGCAGCCGGACACCGGCAACGCTTCCCGGATCGGGCTCGAACGGGCGCAGCTGGGCGCACGGGTCGCCGACCACAGCGCTGGCCATCAAGAGCGCCTGTCGGCGGCTCAGCGGCGGATCTTGCTCTTGACTGCCGAAGTCCGCGAGGTAGAGGTCGTCGACGATCTCCGTCACCAGATCGTCGAGGTTCTCCTCCAGCCTCACACCCGCAGCGGTATCGCCCGCCACGCCAAGCGATTTGAGCACGGCTCCGCAGAATTCGTGCGTGGTGGCGATGGTGGCCGCGTCGAAGTTCGCCAGCGCGTCGCGCAACCGCGCTCGCCGCGTTCCGCGTCCCGCGCCGCGCAACAGGTGGCTGACCAGATCGCTGCTGGCCGGTAGGCGACCGTCGAACGCCGAAACCGCCTCGGAAATCTGGCCTCGCACCCGTTCGCGAAGCTCTCGGCTGGCGGCCCGGTTGAAGGTGATCAACAGCATTTCGCCGAGCGTCACATCGGTCTCGGCGAGGTAGCGGGTGACCAGACCGGCCAGCGCGTATGTCTTGCCCGTGCCGGCGCTGGCCTCCAGCACGGTCGTCGAGCCCGCTTCGGGCAGCGGGCCCAACAGGTCGAAACGATCCATTACAGGCTGCCTTCAGCGGCCAATACCGGCAGCCACAGCCGGGCGGCGAGCGCGCCCAGCCGGGTGTCTTCCCCGGGCAGCTGTTCGTCCGGGCGCGGCGGACCGAGTAGCCGGCCAAACGCCGGATTATCGCCCCACACCCGCACGTGGGCACGCTCGGCACCCTCACCGGTGTGAAACCGGGTGGTCTGCCACTTCTCCTGCGCGGCCGCGTACGGATCGTCGCCGTGCCGGCGTGCCTCAGCCCATGCGCACGACGTCTTCAACGGCAGCGGCAGCGGCTCGCGCCGGCCCGCGTCGTACAACGCCACCAGGTCCCGCAATACGGTGAGAGGATCAGGTGGCGGCGTGAACAGCCTTGTCGCGATGCGGTTTTTGCTCTTCCCGCGACCGATGCACAACGCTGTCCAACCCCCGTCGGGCTGCTCTGCCGACAACGCGGCCAAATCGATCCACGACGCCAGCACATGCTTGGGCGCCAGCTTGGAGTAGGTCACCGACACCGTGCGCTCGCCGAACACCGGTGTGATCGTTCCGGTGAGCCGGCGCCCACCGCCGAGGTCTACGTCGACTTCGTATGCGCCGCCCGCACCGCTCCGGTACCGCAGCGCGGCCAACGCGAGATCGCGGGCCCGGTCGCGAATCTCTTTCGCCTTGCGCACACCGAGCCGCCCGGGCGGTAATGTTCCACGACGCCACTCGGCGTGCGCAGCGGTGTCGGGGTGCATCCCGCGCATCATGTCGCGGAGCATCCGGTCGCCGACCGCCCATTCATCCAGCGGGTCGATCTCGACCGGCATCGCGTCCTCGACTTCGTCGACGTCCCATGGCAGTGCGCAGTCGAGCGCCCGGAAGAACCCTTTGACCGGGTCCTTGAAGAAGTCGAGAAGATCGGCAAGAGCAACGTCTTCGGGCAGCGGCGCGGGCAGCGGCGTGGCAATGAAAGGCGTTGGCGCACGGCGTTTTCCCGAAGCTGCCTCGGCCGCGGTCAGCGCCGTGGGATCGAACGTGAACGCAGTGCCCGGCACCAGCTCCCCAGGTTTGACATTCTTGATGTCGAAGGGCTGCAACGGGTGTCTTGTCACGATGTGCTCGTGCACCGGCATTTCCGTGGTCTGGTCGAGCGTGTCGATCAACTCGGCGAGCGGCACTGCGGGCGGGCGTGGGTGACCGGTGTGCTCGTCGTTGCCCTTATAGGTGATCACCAGCGTCTCGGTGGCCGCACATACCGCATCGAGGAGCAGTTGGCGGTCCTCGGAACGGATGTCACGCTCACCGGTCATTGGCCGTCGAGCCAGTACGTCGTCGCCGTCGACCCTGCCGAGGTGTGGGAACACTCCGTCGTCGAGCCCGACCAGGCATATCACCCGGTGGGGCACCGAGCGCATCGGCACCATGGTGCACACGGTCAGCGTGCCGGTGCGGAAGTTGGCCCGGGTGGGGCGACCCGCCAGATGGGTGGACAACAACTGGATTATGTCCGGCAGCCGCAGCACGGTGCTGCGGCCGCCGGCCTGGGCGGCAACGTCGGCGAATTCGGACTGCAGCTGGGCCGGTTGCCAGGGCTCCGCGGAACGGGTGAGCAGCATGATCCCTTCGGTCAACGTGTCGAGCCATGCGGCTAATGGCTTTGCGTCGCTGAGTCTTTCGGTGACGTAACGTAGCCGGTCGACGTATTCGGCCAACCGGCCGGCCAGCCCGACCTTGTCGCTGCCGACGTCGTCGAGCGGGAGCGAGGTGTCCAACCAGGCTTGCGAGTCGTCGGACATCGCGACGCCGGTCAGGATGCGGTCCAGCCCGAAGCGCCAGGTGTTGTGCAGGATGTGGTCCAGCCCGTATGGCGCGCGCTGTGCTTTGTCGAAACCCCACCGGACGTTGGCTTCGCGCACCCAGTCGGTGATCTGGTCGAGGTCGTCGTCGGTGAACCCGAAGCGCGCCCGCACCGGTGGTGCTTGCGCGAGGTTGAGTACCCCGGTCGCGGTGGCGCGGCTGCCGGCGATGCTCAGTAACTCCTCGGCCACACCGAGTAACGGGTTGGTTTGGGTCAGCGCGCGGTCGGCCAGCCTGACCCGCAGCCGGTGGGCAGGGTGACAGTCGGCGGCGGTGTCGCCGAGCCCGAAGCCGGCGACGATCAACGGGGCGTATGTCTCGATCTCCGGGCACA
>Ga0080006_1122553_pt1 | contig 36831 bp, 26 predicted proteins | sample RS3BMetagenome_FD_69209 | JGI IMG/M metagenome (GOLD analysis project Ga0080006, IMG submission 69209) | Ferric oxide microbial mat and aquatic microbial communities from Rainbow Spring, Yellowstone National Park, USA - RS3B (SPADES... ...
GACCGGTCTTACTTACCGCTTGGCAGACTGGGCTGGAGTCGCTGGACTCTACGCGGGAGGTGTGACGCCTTTCAACATTCCGACTTTTCCCATGTACAAGGAGAAGAAATGAGGTGATGACGGAGGCAACAAGGTGCTTGAGCATGGGTTGTTCTGCGCCATGGGTTAACAAAAAGTAACCGAAAACGACATGCTGCAGGAACGGGGCGAGTTTCGAGGGGAACAGACAGATCAAAAGGCATTCCTGCACAGGGAGATATAAGTGAAGACTTGGGAGAGTCCTCAGGCCCTACCAGGCACGGAAATATATACACGCGCACGCACATATATAAGAGGTATATCATTTATGACGGCCAGTGTGCCTCTACGTCTTTTGGACATACAAGATCATTTATTCGCTTCCCGCCACCCGCCACCAAATTCCTCTTAATTACCACCCATCGTCACCAAGCGCCGACAAGCCAACGTATCTGACGGGCTCCACAAACCTGTTCTGGATGCCCTCGGTCCTCCCAATCCGGAGAGCGCGCCCATACTGCTCCATGATGTTCTTGCTGTGCAAGCGCCAAAACTGCCAGGAACAGTCCTCGCCGACAAAGCTGAGAATGACCTGTTGGCCGCCGGGGTGTTCCGAGATGAAGTCGCTGCAGTCGAAGACGATGTTGTCGATGACAATCCAGTGTTCGTTTTCGTGCTGCTCATGGTTATGATGCTGCTGCTGCTGCTGCTGCTGCTGTTGCTTCTTTTACGACGGATGCTAGCGTTCGCACTCGTTGGCTTGCTGAGCAACCCGCACAGCGCGCAGTGAGTGCGTTGCTTCCGCGTTCCACGCCACGATGGCTTGCCTGGTTTGTGCTGATGGATCTAGCGGGTCTGCTGTGTGCAAGCGAGAGGCTTCTTAGCCACGAGGCTGCTTTCGCGAACACCCAGGAACGCGGAGCCTTGCAACGCCGTTGGATGCAGCTGAACAACTGGCTAGTGCGCTTTTCATGGCCTCTCGTGGTCGTGGTTGCCACCATGCGGGTAGCGCTTGCGCTGGGCGCTCCCGAACGAGAAAACGACTGGTTTGTGCGGTGTGCGCTTCGTCAGGTAGCGCTGTCTTGGCATCTCGTGTGCTGGGCGCTGCACCTGCTGGATGACAGCGAGGCCTCGGAGACGTTGCACGCCATGCAGTCAAGCGAACAGGCCAAGGAGCGTTATTTCGACCCGCAACGCACCTGCTGCGGTTTACCGCACCACTGGGAGTCACTCATGTCGGGTTCATGCGCGTTTCATTGCCTCGCCGATGCCTTGTTGCAGCGGCAGTACGACTTTGGGGCCTATAATGACGCCCAGCATATCAAGCCCAGCACTAGCACGCCCGCCGACGCGCTCGATGCCTATCTCTGGGAAGCACTCTGGGAACGAGGTCTAGTGCCGACGCTGGACGCTCAACGGGGCGCACCGGGGCCCGCAGGTCGCTCTCGGAACGCGCCTGCGACCACTGGAGGTACGACGGCTCCTGGAACTGTACCCCAGAGACATGCGGTGCTCTGGTGGCGCATTCCTCGCTTTGAACATCCGACTGCTGCACCGGTGCTTGGCATCGAAGAGCACGGTCGTTCGGAAACCGGGCAGTCAGCGAGTCGCATGCCGTCGTTGCCTGCAGTGGTCGATCCTGCCGAGGTATATGGCTATCTGGATGAGGAGCTGCTCCCGTGGATGGAGGCCCTGCGTCAGCGTGATGATCGCATTGTGGAGCAGGCCTTTAACGGCTACCGCTGTACGCTGCCTGGGTCCGCAGATCGAAGTCTCCTTCGTCGTGTGGACCTGTCGGAAGCACAGCTTGCGGCTCTACGCGCCGAGTCTAGAGCGCGTAGGTTTTATCGCCCATCGGCACCGACGTTGGAAGCGGCACTCGCGTACGGTCATGCTTGGAGGGAGCAGCAGGAACCGCTGCTCCGAATGCTTCCTCGAGAATCCGCTGCAGGCTGGACACACGTCTGGAGTGCAGCGGAACGCCTGGCGGCTTTGGAGGGACTGCAAGCAGCGGAAGCACTGCTGCCAGGTGGACGTTTTCACGCCCTGCATGATACCGCCGGACTTGTCGTGCTTGACTGGTACCAGGAATACCATGAGAGGCTGCTTCTCGATGCCGAAAAGAGTGTCGCTGGGATGTGCACCACCGACGCACTGGACTGGTCGACGCTCTGGAGGCCGCGGATGTTGTTGCTTCTCGAGTCGGTGTTTGCGTCTGAGCGCGAGCCTGAGCCATCACTTGGAGCGAGAGGCGGCCTGTTGGCACCAGTGCGCCTTGCTCGAGCACCTCGACGGCTGCTAGTTTCGTTGCAGCAACTGCTTTGTAGACAGGAAAGCGCACAAACCCGTTTCTGGCATGCCTGGGCAGTCTTGTTGGATGTGGTGCTTGCCGGAGGTGTTCCTGGTCTCGATGAACGACGCGCCCAGGCGTCTGCATCGATTCCCAATGGAGCGGCTCCGGAAACGTCCGCACAAGAGGCTTGGCGAACGCTTGCTGCAGCAGCTGGAATGCCGTGGAGTCGAGCAGGTGCTGTTGCAGCCGCGGAAGCTTCCGATGAGGCGCTTGCACACTGTAGGCGCCTCTTCGAGTCCGAACTAGAGCCACTGCGGCAAGGCTCGCCAGAGCGCACCGCATCAACCGGCACTGCATGTGCTCGAATGGACCTGGATCCCGACGAAACCCCACAATGGGAAGCGTTGCGTCTTTGGCACCAATACAGTTTGCTGTCTCTGGAGGCCACTCACCGGACACGAAATTCGCAGCGAGCAGCAGCAGCAGCAGTAGCGTCTTCGGATTCGTATGTGAGCGTGATTAAGGACTTGGAGCGCAAGGCGGACGCACTACTTGTCCCTTTAGCGATACCCACTGGTGCTGCTTCTGTCCCGAATGCAGAGCTCTCGGAGATCGACGTCCTTGCTGCTGGACAGATAGCATGCAGTACTGCTTTTGTACGGAATGCAGCACTCTCGGAGCGCAATGCGATTGCTTCTGGTCAGATAGCTACGGATGGTGGCTGCGGTCGACGCTGGAACTCGAGCGAGCACCCAGCAGTACCGCCAGGGAGCACCTGTTGGCAATCGCTGCCCGGGCTGTTGGCTCAATTGGTCAACACTGCTGCCCCTGGTACTTCCTCTGTGGATACGAAAACGACTCAGTGGTGCTCTGGTGTGGTCGTAGCTCTCGCGCTGCTGCTCATCGGAATGGAAGCTTTGAGTTGTACGCAAGAGCTCCCTGCTCAAGTGCTCGCAGCACTGCAAAAGCACAGCTATGAAGCGCTTCTGCGGAGTTACGTGGTGGCATCCATACAGTTGTTGCGTAACGAACCGGCAACTACCTGGTGGAGCGTCCTCCAGCATCCACACTCCTTGCCCTATTTATGGACTGCGTGGCAGAGACCGGTTGCAGAGTCCAGTGCCTCGCTGCATGGAAGCGCAGCCGAACCTACGTGGCGCTACGGAGCAGCGCTCTCTAGCCTGGGTGACCAGCTGCGTGCCTGGGCGCGTCAAGAGCCGGACCGAGCCCTCTGGATGCACCTTGCGACGCGCTGGGATAGTTGTTCCAAGCGAAGCGAACAATTGCGAGCCCTTGGCCGGGAGCGGGAAGCGCTCGAGCTGCTCCTGGGAGAGCTCCTTGAACCCCTGGCACAAGAGATTGCCCAGCGTTGTGCTTTCTCCGATGCAGATGATTCGACTAATGGTGCGCTGCGCGACACTTGGGAGCAGCTCGGCTCGCTGCTAGTCTCGATGCGACTCGCTTGTTTCGCCCAGACTCGTTGGCAACGTGAAGAGCGTGCTCTGCGCTATTCGAAGCGGGTCATCGACACGCTCCCGTGTTGGTTGCAGGTTGCGACGCTCGCCGAGAGCGCCGCAGTCTCTGAACAGCCCAGGGCAGGATGCTCGTTGATGGATGCAATGGGAAAGCGTACGAGCGCTGGACAAGACCCAGAGATGCTCCTCGGCGATGAGCGTGTGCCCCAGTGGCTCGTCTGTTGTGGACAGGGCATGGAGACGCTCGCCGTGGGATATGTCTTTCCGTTGCTACAGCTGTGGCGGTTGCTTGCGCGCTACGGTAGCCAGCTGGAGCCTCGCTTGCAAGCTATCCAAGCGCAACTGGTACTTGTCTACCGTTACTACGTACGATACTGCGAGATAGTGCAGGAAGCGATTGATGAGCTTCAACAGAAACAGCTCCCCCAGTGGCAACTGCAGCGACTGCGCTTCGGGATGCAGATGCAGCGACCGTGGCGACAGCTTGCCGACTGGGAGCGCTACCGAGCAGCAGTCCAGCAGCTGCAGCAGGAGGAGCGCCAGCAGTGGCGAGCCCTGGACCACCTGCTGGACAGCAGTGTGCAGTCGCTCTGGCAGCGAGCTCGTGAACGCGTCGCTAAGCAGCTCTCGGAGCGTTCGCAAACCGCATTGGACAGCTCGACGCAAGAATCGTTCATGGACACCAACGTGAAGGCAGCTGGACCAGCGTTGGAGCATTTATCGCTGGTACACGAGGCGTCGTTGGCTGCACTGAGGGAACTGGAGCGCCTAGCGCACCAGAACAAGTGCTGTTGGGCATCTATAGAGCGTTGTTATCGCTCTATCTTTCAACTGCTGCGTCCAATGAGGATACGAAAGCGTCCATTGCGAGAGCCTTTGCGGTTGCACTGGCCCGCTGGCGTGCTCTATTACGGGCGGGCGCCCTGGGGATATCCCCTGGGACAAGCGGAGCGTCTTCGGACGCAACAACAGCCACAGCAACAGCAACAGCAGCCAAACACACCGTACATGAGCAATACGGACGACGGCGACGACGATCATGCAGCTCTTTTCGATGTGCTGGACATGTTGCTGCTGGTGGATACCAAGTTCTGGGAGCAGCTGACGGCTACTACGGATCCGGCAGAGCTGCGAGGCTTGCGCACCGTGGCTACGTTGCTGGCGTTGGTGCGCGGGCTGCTCAGCGACCTCGCTGACCAACGCGAAACCTGGCAGATCGCGCATGCTCATCCAGTTGTGCAAGTCCAGACGCAAGCATCCGTACGTTGCGCAGCAGCAGCAGCGGCAGCGGCACCAGCACCAGCACCAGCGGCGGAAACGTCGCCTTCGAACTCGGAGGCGGTCGCGAGCTGGACTTGTGCGCACGACGCGACTCGAGTGCTGTCGAAGGAAGCGGTCCCGGGGCGTGGTGCTCCAGTCACGGAACTGGATACACAGACGCAGCGTCATGCTGCCGAATATTCGATAATCGATGAAGCGTCTGTCTCAACAATGGATACTCGCCGTGTTGCGCTGGAACTGGCCGTACTGTGTCGCTGTTGGCCAGACGCTGCGTCACTGGGGGCTCGCTTTGCGGCCTTGGCGGCGGAACTTGGGCGTCAGCTCCATCAGCACGACTGGGATGGCATCGAAAGCAGCGCAACCGACCTCGAGCAACTGCTGCGTACGTTTCAGTCTGGCACGTCTCGCACGACAAGTGCTGTGGCAACGGCATTGCGTACGCAACTGTACCGATGTGCTCTGGAGCAAGTTGCAAGGCTCCGACTCCAACTCCAGCGACGAGTGCCTGCATCGCTGCGGGGTAATGGCCAAATGGAGGCGGGTCCAATTCCAGTATCCGAAGACTCTCGTCGGGATATCGAGGGTCCCGCGTCTGAACGCCACCCAGAAGCGAGCCCTCGAGCGTCTCCAGAGTGCCAGACGGCGACACCGACTGCAACACCGGACTGGACACTGATGGAGCTCCTGCACTGGCGTCCGTCGTCAAGCGAAGCGTTTGTATTGTGCCTGGGACAAGTGCACGGCACTGCGAATGTCTCTGAGCACCAGCATGGCGCACTTGAGCGCAAACTGGCCATGTTGCGGCGTCTGCACTGGTCGCTTGTGCGTATCGTCCAGGTTTTGTTGTGTCTTGCGGATCGTTCGCTGATGCTGCTTCACAATGCAGCAGTGGATGCACAGCGCGATGCAGTTGGTAAGGATGTGATGCGCCAGGGAGCGGGCTTTGCTGACACCGGAGCATTGAATGCGGATGCTCGTGACTGTTCCGCCGACCTGGCAGCATCCGAGCTTGGTGAGGAGCTCTTCGCCTCCGACAGAGCGACGAATAGTGCAGCGGAGCAGGGCGTGCCGCGCTCCTCTGATGACCTCGAATCGAATGAGGAGCTGCTCACCACAGAGGCGTTCTCGGCACCGTTTACAGAGAACGAGACTCTGGGGCAAGCCCCAGAAGACGACATCGACGTCGACGGTGACATGAACAACCCAGGGGGCACGGAAGCGCCGCCTGCGACGGAGACTGCACCAACGCCCTGCCCGGAGGAGCGCGCGTTGCCTGCTGACAGGGCAGCGACCTCAGCAACAGCTCTAGCTGCGACGAGTATGGAGGAAGCGGCACCCGACTCGATGACAGATGCACCAGCGGAGGTGGTTGCATCTGGCAACGAGAGCACCGTGGATGCAGAAGCTGCCCCGCGGTTACCGTGTGCAGTCACGGGGCCTGCGCAACCCTCCATGAGCCCGGAAGCGTCGCTGAACGAGCCCGAGCAGGACGCTCCCGACATCCTCGAGGACCTGGTGCATCCGGACGGCAACTCGTCTCCGGATAGGGTGTCAGAGGCATCTGAAGGCTTGCCATTCGCTGAAGACTGGGAATGCGACGAACCTGCTGTCGACTCTGTCTCTGTTGACGCCTCGGAGGAGGCCGAAGCGAGGAGCGCGTTGCATTCAGACGAGGACGCTCTGTCCGACAATGGAGATACGATGAACGCGTCTCCCGCAGATGCCGAGAGGTCTCAGTCTGACGCTCGGGATACCTCGGAGACGAGAGAGCACACAGGCCGCTCGCCCGTCTCTGAATCCTCGATACTAGCCAATGCTGCGCTCCCCGAACTGGCTACCGGAGGCGAGTCTGGAAACGCTGCAAGTGCACCGTCGCAATCCGCAGCAGCAACTGGAGCCGCAGCCGCGTCGTCAGGTACGCTTCCAGCATCCGCAGAGGCACCGGTCATGCAAGCGGTATCGGAAAATCCCAGAGAGAGGCCCGGAGCGGCTCATACCGAGGTCGATGCTGCGACAACGATGCCGCTCGCAGCCAGGAATGTGCCGGAGACGATCTGGAGCCAGGACGCTATGCACTGGACAACGCCGCCCCAGCCAGCATCCTGGGAAAGCACCGAAGAGCAGCGGAGCGCCTCGGCGCAAGGCGCACCCGCGTATGCAGCAGAGGCGGCGGTGTCACTCGCTCCGGACCGGCAGGCTCATGTTGCGTCAAGCGTAGCAGCAGAATGGTCTAGTGGAGCCGCGCCAACCGCAACACCCCTTGACTTGCCATACCCGTACACTGGGGAAACATCAACTTCGTTGGAACAGAACAAACCAGCTGCGGCAGATGAACAACATCGTATGCCTGCGTTGACGGACGATCTCTGGAGCGACAACCAGGATCCAACGGGCGTGCCGCATCAGCCGCAGGTGGAGCAGATGACCGGTTCGAATGTCGACGACCTGGTGGTACCAGCTGCAAGCCATCGCAATGCACAGTGGAGCGCGTCGTCGACACTGTCACCAGCGGAAGCGTCACCAGGACGCCAGACGTCTACCGCGAAGACACCAGAACCTGAACGCCAGCGCGCAACGCAACGCCAAGAGTCCCTGCATCATCGCGACGACGAAAACGACAAGGATGACAACCAGGATATCGCACCACAGCACATGGACGCGGACCATACGCGATACTCGCTGGAACAAGCGGCTGCTGATGCTGATTTGATCACCTGGTTCGCACTTGAACGTTCTCATGAGGCGACGATTGCACACCTCAGCCGTCGACTGGAACCCGTCCTCGAGTACAACCAAATGACGCGTTTTGCAGGCGACTTTCGCACCGGGAAGCGGCTCCATATGCGTCGTCTCATTGATTATGTGGCCAGCAACTACACCCGCGATCGTATCTGGATGCGTCGTATTCGTCCAGACCGTCGTCGATACGATATCGTTGTTGCGGTCGACGACTCTGCGAGTATGCACGAATCAGGTGCGTCTCGCTTGGCACTAGAGTCTCTGGTGGTGGTTGCAGCGGCGCTGCAGCGACTCGAACTGGCACATCTGGGTGTTATCCGTTTCGGTTGCGATGCACAAGTCGTGCATTCCTTACACGCCGGAATACCCGCCGCTGGCTCTGTTGGTGATCAGCTGCTTGGTCAGTTTACGTTCCAGCAGCAGGCGACCAATGTGGTCGCTCTGTTAGAATGTGCGTCGGCGTTGTTCCGAGAGGCACGGGAGCAGCAAGCCGGTGTGATCGATTCTTGGCAGCTGTTGCTGATTCTTTCCGACGGGCGACTAGGAGAGCGAGACGCCCTCCGCGCGCTCATTCGAGAAGCGAATGCACAACGTCTGCGGATCGTGTTTTTCATATTGGATCAGGTTGCTGGCACTCGAGAACAACAGCAGCAGGCGTCGAGCGCGGTCCGGCGTACCTCTGTTCTCGATATGAAGCAGGTCGGTTTTGCCCCGGGTGGACGCATGCAGGTGCGACGCTACCTGGAAGATTTTCCCTTTCCTTTCTATGTCATTGTAGAGGAGATTGCCGCTTTGCCGGCGGTATTCGGGGACACGTTACGGCAATGGCTCGCAGCCGGCATGGATTCCGGATGCTAGCAGCACACGAGAGCGCCGCGTTTGCCAGGTGCTTTTCACGGTATCGTGCCTGATTGCGACGTTGTGTCGGGGGTCTGTGCCTGGGTGCGCTCGCGACAAGCGCCCGCGATGCCGAGTGCCCACGGTGAGCGCCGAGCTTCGCGAGGCATCGGAATCCCAGCGCGTTTCACGCTTATGCCGACACTGTATGATCGATGTTTTTGCAGTTTGCTGTGGATGTTGCTCGTGTTCAAGGTGATCGGTACGAGTCCATCGGCAGTGCAGTACAGCGATTCACTGGAACAGACCGTCGCAAGCATAGCTATAACGCGAGCACAGGGCGCAGCTGGTGTACACCGGTCTGCGGCGCAAGTGCCCCAAGACGCCGTGGCGATACCTGGCAACGCGGACTCGTTTCTCGACCAAGATACCGGATTCGAGTCTTCACAGCGGTGTGGATGACCGACGCACCGAGCATCCTGAGCGCTGCGGCATGAAAAGGTGCGCAAATTTTGAAATGTATGCAGTGGTGCCTGGGTAATGTCCAGTTGCCAGCGATTCCTTGATGGATGCATGCGGAGCGCTGGAATTCCCCGCAGCAACCAAGTGGATGTTATGGTGTGAACAGTAAACGCCCTGTCGAGTGCTCTCTGTACCTCAGACTGTAATGTCGTGATGAAAAGGAGCGGGGTTTCATCGTGTGTCCAAAATCTGGAATCAAACTTCAAAGCGGTTGCTCGAACGACACGAATGGAAGCTGATCGTGAGCGCCGTTTACCCGCGTGCTCGAGAACGGCAGCTCCGACGTAGAACCGAAAAATCCGACAAGATTCCTAGTGTACGGCGAGTGTTGTAATGTGTTGTATCGATGCTTCCGGGAGGTAGCTTCATCAGCTAGTCCCTGGTACCTGACCTGCAGCACGATCTGCAGAGACGAATCGGTCGGTGTGCTGTGCAGCTTCCATACAAGGGGCAGAATTCTCTTCCACCATGCGTGTGGCAGGAGAGATGCTTGAGTAGCACCCCACTCAAAGCGGTAAAACGAAAGCTGCTCAGCCTGGGTGTCTGCATCAGCCCGAGCGCTCCACATAGGTTGCAAGTAGGATCGAGTCTCCTGTGACGCGTCTTCGATGCATTTGCCGCGGGGTGCTCGCATCAAAAACCCCAGCGCATCCATGAGCATCGAAAAGTTCTCCGCACGCTCTAATGGATCATGAAATTCTTCTGCGGTCGAGTACGCTTGAGGAAGTACGTTTCGATACAACCACGGGAAAGTCGACGTGGCGGTTCCCGTGTAAACACGGCACGCTGTGTCTTCAACGACACCAAGCTCGGGCGAGAGCGGCGCATCAGTGCCGCTGATGGATGTGAGTTGCCACTCGAGCCGATCCGTGAACCTCTGAAGGCCTCTCGTGACCTGCTGTCGATACTTGCTTTCTGGCTTTTCTTGCAATAGCGCAAGATCAATAATAACAAATGCTCCATCGCCGTAGACCGGTCTGCGGTATCGTCGACGAGCCAGACGAGGCTGGTGGCCCCGTCCGATCAGGCCCAGTCGACGATATAGCGCTTCCTCTAACGGCAGTATGAAACGTCTCTTTGCATCGACAGCCATGAGTTGCTGCGGGTCCCGGGTGAGCGCAGTACACGCTGGACCACCAGGGGCAACGTGAGCCGCGGCAGAAGCGCTGGACCCTGTCCGAGATTGTGTGTGCACCTCTTGGGACAGCGCAACTGCCGGGGCTGAACCGGCTTGTCGAGCTCCGAGCAAGCACTGCACGAGCTCAAAAGGCGAGAGCTGACACTTTTGTGTAACAAACTGGATGCTTTCGAGCTCCGTAAAACAAGCCCGTATCGGTTCCGTCCAATGATCATATGAAGCGTTTTCTTCAGACACTGGAGACAAGACCAGAATTCCAACATAGACAGGGAGCTGTTGCTCGTGAAAGAGCCTTTCTAGCGCTTCCAAGCTCGCTTCTGCGTACCACAGCCGCCACGAGGGCTGCGGTCCGAGGCTCCGCTCAGGTAGCCAGGATCGCATCCTTGCGAAACCTTTGCTTAGTCCTTGTCCAGTGAGTTCGAAAATCGTTGCTTACCGCACCCTACAGAGATCCCCTTTTCCTGACTTGCATCGTTGCTGGGTTCAACGAAGCCGTTCCCTACCGGCGTCTAGCGGTGCGCTCGTGCGGCAATAGAACCCCCGGACCGTCCGTATCCTAGACTCGAGCGCGTCGCCGAGTACCAGCGTTAGCATACGCCAAACTGTTGCTACTCTCTAGCGCTCAACATGGTTTGCGGTGAAGTCTTTAGGTGAAACAGAGTACGCACTCGTTTCTGAGTAACCGTTCGATGCCAGGCGTGCTCTTGAAACTCTTGATGCTCTCCGTTTTGAAGAAGGTTGCGGTGTTCGCGGTGGCGAAAACGTACGGGTTTCCCCGTCTCTACCGACGTCTGATGGAAGTCAATCGGAAGTTATTCAGAAATGATGCAGTAAAGCAGGCATGGATACGGGATCGTGTTCAGTACGCGTTTCGTCTTCCGCGAATTCTGGCACAGCGCTTTTATCGACGACCAGAGCAACTGCAGAAAGTGGGACTTTTGATTTGCTTGAGTACTGGCGTGCCGGATAACAGGCTCCGCGTTTCGCCGGGAATCGCGGACGAACACGCGAAAACCGGCACAACGCCCGGTGCTAACGCTCACAGCTGACACTGGCGGACAAGCAGCAGAAAGCGCTAGCTTCGTGCGCGGGCGTATCAGCAGATGATAGCGCAATGACCTGCAATGCGCCGAGTCCGTTGGGCTGCCTAACGAGCGGATTCTCCGAGGTCTCTCGACGACGAATCCTATCAAACACTATCCATCTCATCGAGCCGAGACTGGTAACCCGCGCAGGCTGATGCACCAGGTCATGTCATCGATGAGGAGCGGCCCGTCACTCGGGCGGAGACGCTACCCCACAACCTGAGCCCTGCGGAGCATCCTTCCCTCAGTATATACGCCGAATCTGGGAGCCGCATCTCGCAACTGACGGGATTGTTGTGAGAACTTTGAAAGCGTGTAACGTGTCCGAGTACCTCATGGTGGTCGAGGTGAGGCTTTTTACATCTCCAAATACCCAAGCGACTCTTTTGCTCCTTCACCTTTCCCGAAAATTCTCGTGGTGCTAATTGGCCCAAACTTGGTGCTTCCTTTTGACGTAAAGGCTCTCAACAATCCATACGCTTCGTTAAAGCTCGATTGGTAAGCATTACTCGGTAGTTTCGAGGATTCTGCGGCGCGAATGAGTGCCTCACCAACTAGAATCGACGAGTAGCCAGCGTCCCGCAAACGCCAAGCATCCATCACATCGTGGATACCGCTTTCCGCGACTGGAATCACATTCGGGGGATACCGGCCGATGAGCTCGAAACAACGGTTGAGGTCGACGTTGAAAGTGCGCAGGTCGCGTGCGTTAGTGCCGATGATCTCTGCACCGGCAGCCTTTGCGATCTCCAGCTCTTCTTCGTCATGAATCTCTACCAGTGCTTCAAGACCGTGCCGATGTGTTGCCTCAAGCAGTTTGCGCAGCCCTGCTTCCCCAATTGCAGCAACAATCAAAAGCACTGCTGCTGCACCTCGCTCTGCAGCTTCAGCGATTTGGATTTCATCAATGATAAAGTCCTTGCGGAGGACCGGACAAGGACCGGGATATCTTCCTCGAAATTTTTGTTGATGCTTCACCACGGTTTGCAGATCATCCAGTGTTCCATCGAAGGCAGCATCTGTCAGTACCGAGATTGCGGCTGCGCCTCCGTTGTAGTACAGGTCACTGAGCTGTCGCACGTCCGGGATTTCGGCAATTAAACCAGAGCTCGGTGACCGTCGCTTAATCTCCGCAATAACAGAGATGCTTCCTTTCGGTTTACGAATTGCGCTGCTAAACTGACGTGACTTTGGAATCTGACCAGCCGCGGCTGCATCGAGGCGACGCTGCAGCGGGTGCTCAGCACCTGCCTGGGCGACCTCAGCCTTCAGACTGGCAACTTCCTGCTGTTTTCGCCGTAGTATTTCTTTGAGAACATCTGGAACGCTACGATAGTCAATGTCAGCCGCCACCGTACCCCCCGCACTGCTCATTCGGAGCGTGCTCCCGGTTCGCACCGAAAGCTGCCGCCGCGAAAACGCCTGCAATTGCCACCTGCTAGGTTGCGTGCACACGAGAGGCCTCCCGGCACAAAATTCGCGTCCAGTTAAAGGTTGAACACAGAATGCTTCCAATTGGATAAACATTGACTACCGAAAAGAGTCGATGGCTTGCAAACGAACCTTTCGCTCAACGTTTCAGTGCAGTAGTGTTCCAGTGTCCGCGAAAGTCAGAAGCGCCCGTCGACGGCCGTTTCGCCGCCGCTGCGACGACACCGCCGAATGCATGCGGGTGTGGCATGCGTGCCCATCTGTCGATCGGTGACGCCTTGCGTCTTCTCATATCAGTAGCTTGATCGTCGAGGAGCAGCGGGGAGAACTTGTTTCTCTTCCTATTTCACTGGGGTAACAATTGCTGGGAGCTTGTACACACGTATCCAGATCCTGTTGCTGTTCCTTTGTGCCTCCGGGGTAACGGTTGCTTGAGACGTGTGTGTGTGCTTGTGCGTGGGTGCAGTTTCTCTTGCTTTCGTTTATAGACTCGCGGTGGCGTTAACTTGGAGCATCGTGGGTGAGCTCGCTTTTTCTTCTTTCTCTCAGGCTGTTTGTCTTGGTGCAGCAACTGCTCGAGCACCATAACTCTAGATACGTCTCGGGACAGCAAACGCAGTTGCTGGGCTTCTGGAAAAGCTCCGCACTGAGCGACGCGCAACGATCTTGCAAGGTGAGTACAAGGGACCAGGGCGTGCACGCAAGGCAAACTGAAGGCCATAAGGCAGCTATTGAGCTTTTGCTGGGGACTCGCTGGAGGTCATGTTCGTGCCTGTGGTCGACGGGCGTTTTTCAGCTGGCGCAAAGCGAGAAGCAACCGATTGAGCGCGGCAGGTGAATCGCTGCCTAATTTCCGACTGCAGCGCTGCAAGTTCAGCGAGCAACCTGGAGACTCGTTAGGACGCTTTGAAATCCAGTGCTCTGCGTTTGTTGGTCGCTTTGCTGTGTCGAAGGTGTCCGTCTTGAGGAGGGGCTCGGACTCGGCTGGCATCGATATCGGGCGTATCCGGCGAGGCACATCGGCCACGCTTATGGCTACGCACAGCGAGGCAACCCACAACGAGATATGTGCTGGGGTCCCGGCAGAACTCAAGACTCGTTTTCAGCAGGAATGGGTCGTCTATGCAGTACGGGTTCCACTGGCGGAGGTTGCAACGGCCCGTCGTATGTTATCCCCGCGGCATGTGTTGCGACTCGCCCGGAAGCGGAGCGTTGTGGCGCCGTCACCAAACCACACAGCTAGCGACCAGGCGCGCATCATTCTGCTCCGATACCTGGCGGGACAGCAACCTCGAGAACAGTTTTTACCACAAGAGTCCAATTTTTCGACTGACTTTCAGTCGCGAGATGTGGCCGCGCTCGTGCACATGCTCAACGAAGAGCGTTCCGGGACCCGGTCTTCAGAGGCAAACGGTGCAGTGACCCGAGAATGGAAGGAATCCATGTTTACAACTTACCCACTGAAGCTCGATTATGACGATTTCGGACATGATGATGTCCTTCGACAGCTTCTACCGGCCAGTATACCGGTTCCAAAAGCCTTTGAGGCAACTGGTCATGTGCTCCACCTGAACCTACGGGACGTACACCATCCATATAAGTATCTCATTGGCCAAGTACTCCGAGAGAAGATACCTGGCATCCGGGTTGTCGTGAACAAGGCAGCGAATGTCGGTGGCGTATTCCGCACGTTCGAAATGGAAGTCCTCGCAGCAGTACCTGGTTGCTCGCTAGAGACATGCGTGCGCGAGAATGGATGTGTGTTTCACGTCGATATGAGCAGAGTGTACTGGAATTCGCGTCTAGAGACTGAGCATCGGCGAGTCATCGATGCAATTCGAACGCTCCACGGATCAACGCAGACTGGACTTGATGCTGATCCTCGCGATGTCTCACGTATCGACGAAAGGAAACAAATGATATTCGCGGATGGAAGCGAGCCTCTGCGAGATTCGTCAAAGCTACCGCTGGTGACGCCACCCGTGGCCGCTGGACCGAATGCCGTGCCGCATACGGCTGCTTCCATGAGGCTTTCCTCCGGCCAAAAGCCGGTGCTTGTGGCGGATGCTTTCGCGGGAATAGGACCTTTCGCCGTCCCCCTGGCAAAGCATGGATTCATTGTCTACGCCAACGATATCAATCCCGACGCTGTAGAATATCTGGACCGAAATATTCGCGAAAACCGGATTCCTCCAGGGCGCTGTACGACGTGCTGCATGGACGCCCGCGCCTTTTTGAAGAAGCTCCTTCATTCAGATCGTTTGCCGATTCAGCATATTATCATGAATCTGCCGGCTGAAGCAATCCATTTTCTAGATGCGCTGGTAGGTAGTATTGCACCAGCAAATCCGCTTCCGTATATCTACTGCTATTGCTTCGCGCACGGCGAGAACGCGTACGAATGGATCGTCGACCAGATGAATGAGGTTTTCGACGCAGCGTTGCAGCGCAATAGCGGGAAAGCCGCAGAGGAGGTCAATCCCACAAGGCATGCAGGCACCGACGCTGCTCCAATCGATCGGCATTCGAAGCGACCTCGGGTGGACTCGTTCCAGTTGGACCCAGACCGCGATCAACTGCGAGTTCGCTGCGTACGACACGTCGCGCCGGAGAAGTATACGTACTGTGTCGAGTTCCGGCTTCCAGAGAGCCTCGCTCGACCTAACGGCAGCGAAAGCGCATGAACGCTTTCCCCGGGGCACATCGGTAACCAGATGAACGACCCATTGACCACCGCTCAGCCGAGCAGAGGCGTTGTTCAACATACATCCAAGTACGTAGAATGGGACAGGCGTAGCCATTTCCTCTGTTTCTGGGTTAGAACAGTACACTGTAAAGGTTTTCATCGATCCTATCTGTTCATCGTGGCGTTCGCGGATCGCGAAGCATCCTTACGTTGCGTCGTTCCGACGCATAAATAGCGTCTGCACGCTGTTTCCATTAGATACCGCCTCCACTCGACGTTTTTCGGAAAGCTCACCTGTGCCTCTCTTTTCTTGACCTCTAGGGCGTGATCCTGCTTTCATCATTCTCTTCCCTGGGCGGTACTAGGAGCACTCGGAACGCTCTGGTAGCTGTCGCGGCTCGACAGCTGGAAAGCCCGCGTTCAACATCGAACCGCAGCGTGTGTTCTAGTCGCCGTTTTGAATAGCCGGAAGTCTAGGGTTATTTTCGCTCCTGAAAAAAAACCAAAAATTTTGATGAATAAAAGTGATGATAGGTTCCGCTGGCTTCACACTGCGCTACCAATAGGTGTTGCACTTTGTGGACGACCGCTCGTGGATTCTGAACGTTTCTCGCAGAGTACGCTGTTCACTGCGCGCGACGAGTCTGTGTATACGTGCTACGGCGACTCGAGCGTTATGCTTGACCGGTTATCTTGCCAGCGGCTCGCGTTTGATGGTGCGTTTGTGTTCGGGAGCAACGATAGCCCGAGTCAGCTCTACTTCGATGCAGCTTTCCGGAGTCAAAACTTGGGTGAGCAGGACGCATCGGTACCAACGTCCCAGCCTGTATGGTCTATCCAGGATGCCATTTTGGCCGCAATAGCCGGAGTTGCGGACGTTTGCATCTTTACGTATGGCGGCCATATGACGGGGAAGTCCACCACGCTGCGGCGCGTGATGCTTCTCGCTGCGCAGGATATCAGGAGAAAGCTTGCGACCAGCCCAGCGGCTGTCTGTTTACATGCAACAGAATATCGTTTTGATGAGAACGACGTAGAGTTAATTCGTACGCTCTACACAGCGGAGCAGGTAGACGCTGATCAACTGCCCAGTGTTCTGTGGCATGAATTTCACCGGGGCGAGCTGGCCAATGGTCAACCAGCACCGTCCACATCGCACTTTGTCTGGAGCATGGTTTTCGCCCACGGGTCACGAATCATTTTCGCTGATACTTGTGGTGCCTCACGTGTGACACCAAAGGGCCTTCGATGCCAAGTAGATTTGTCTATTTTTTCTCTTGAGCAGGCTGCGCTGCACACTGTCGAACACATGCAGGGTACGGCCTTCACGAGGTCGATCGCGTGCGGCGTGGGAGGCCATGCCATAGGCATCGCTTTGTGCTGTTTCGGCCAGACAGCTTTCCATTATTTTCACGAGAACGCTCAAACTTTTCAAATTGCGAGGAGTCTCATGCGCATTGTGAATCCGATTCGGTTGGCAGCGTCGCCCAGCACCACAGCGGCGACATCGTTGTCGGAGTTCTCCCAGGCACCCCAGCTGTTGAACGATTCAGCTCTGGGAGAACTGTGCTCGCTTCGGCGCGCCCATTCCCCCAATGTATTCGGCAGGGATGATTCAAGGCACAGCGTTATTTTTTACGACTAACTTTAACTGGAAAACGGGGTATTTTCGGTTTCTCTGTAAGCATCATGCTGCTTGCTCGATATGAGGAATACATGATGTGTGCGTATCTTTCAAAGCAAATTTCGCGAATCTGCATATCGCCCAGTACAGGCAGGGCAGCATCGTGTTTCTCCCGAGGCATCTTCACAACCTCGCTACGCGCACTGGGCTCCCAGCACTGGTGCGTATGTGTGCTTGACGCGTCTGTCTTCTCGGCAGCGAAAAGACTGCATCCAGTTTCAATTCGATCGGCATCAACTGATAGCCGGTGCAACCAATGCGAGGATTTCAAGGTAGCCAACAAGGAACTGGCCAGCAACGATAACATTTGTGTTCTTTTGGCTCGGTTTCAGCTTCTAGAACAGGATGCATGTACACTCAAAGCGGACGAATTCACTTGAGTGTGAATTTATCTATTGCCCAGGCCGATGCAACTTGTCCACAAAAAAGCTTGTGTTGAACTTGTTTCGTTATATTCCTGGGTTCAGAAGGATATTTGTTCCATGTGTCGCCGGTAAGTACACGACGTTTGGTGCCTTTGAAAGTGTTTCCGCGATTTCCCGTGCAGCTTCAATGCGTCTCAGCTGAATAAAACCGGCACCACTCTCTTGTAGCGCTTGACTAACAAGGGCCGCGGCCTCGGACTCGCCCTCGGCACGAGTGATGGCAGCTTGCCGCTCTTGTTCAGCGATGGCGACGATGTATCGACTGCGTTCAGCTTCCTGCTGTGCAACCTGTTTTTGCTCAATTGCCTGCGCAAACTCGCGTCCAAACGTCAGATGTGTCATAGATACGTCGTCGAGCTCAATGTCAAAGGATTTCGCTCGTGCCGTGAGTGTCTCGCGAATCTGACGACTAACTTTCTCCCGCTGCGTCAGCAACTGCTCGGCGTTGTACTGTGCAACGATCGCCTTGAGAACCTCGTTGCCAATGGAGGGCAGCACCCGCTCATCATAGTCCACACCTAGCCTCGAGTATATCCGTGGAAGCTGCTGTTTATCTGGCTTGCTGAGAACTCGGAGCGTTAGGTTCACCATCTGAAGATCTTTCGTACCTGTTACGGAAGTGATCGTGCGCGGACGTGTGCGCACGTCATAGATAATGGGTTTCTGAACCCAGGGAATGCGCAGATGTGTGCCTTCACCAACGACACGCTGTTCAACTCCGGTAAAGCGGTTGAAGATAACGGCGCGATGACCGCCTTCCACAGTATACAGCGACGTCTGCAGGAGGCTTCCCAGTACGCCCAGCGCAATGGAGTACTTGGCTGCCGTGTTCAGCGTCTTTGCCAGCTTGGCCGCTGCCTCTCTACCTGAAGCGCCCATACCCGATCCTGAGCGTCAGCGCCGCGTCTCCGAAGACTGCCGGGTACGCGAAACTTTCGAAAGTCTGCTAGGGGTACGAACGGCGTACGATTCCATCGCCATCAGCGCTTTCGAGACGGGCGCCGGCCGTCATACGTCCACAAATACCAAATCCATATGAAATAAATACTTATTGTTCCTAAATGTTCCATTTTCACAGTTCGAGTCGTTGCAGCGTGCCGATTCGCACGGGCGGCGCTCGGAACCTAGCTCGCCGTGCAGACAACGTATGATGCGCGGGACTTCTCTGCATCGACATATTCGGGGCTCTGCGAGCGATGCCGACTAGTTCATACCCATTATCTTTCATGATGCGTCGGTGTCGTTGTGCTCCTTTCGGAGGATCCCAAGGTTTCAAGCACCCCATCAGACGTGAGCTTGGCGCCGACCTGGAGCGCCATGGCATGCGGATCTCCAACACCACTAGTCTATGATTACCGGGCGCGGGTTGTTGCAATGGTCCGACTGGCCTTGACAGAGGCGTCTTCTTCTTCAGCAGGGGCCAAGGATGGACATCATTCAAATGGAGTATTCCTACGTAAAGCCTCTGGGTAGCACTGTGGTCATCGCTATTTTCCATGCAGCATGAACATTATATCCAGAGGAAAAACCGGCGATGTAAAAAGTATCCTGCCCTGTTTCGCATCCGAAGCGATACATCGCTCTATGGAATCAAGCGCCCAGTGCGGATGTCGAGTCGATGCCCGAAAGGCCTTTCCATGCGACACCCGTGCCTGAACGCGGACGCAAACAGCTTTGCAGCCGTATAGACGCCTCTGGTTGGGCGAAAACGTATCCTACGAACGAAGCCATTGAGCGCCCATCGTAGAATAACCAAACGAAAAACGTATCAAATCAGAGATAGTGACGATAATAGGACACGACCCATGCGCGTGACCTGTGGTGTGCAGTATCCGAGAAGCAGATCGCTCGGATCTCACCGATGCATTATATCCTGGAGACAGGGAACTCTCCACGGAAGCACCAAACCTAAGCATTCAAATGATTCTGGGAACCTGAACTAAAGTAAAACATTACCCATGGCGATTGCAGGAGAATTGTTCGCGCTCTGCGAACGCTTCAAGCCCGTGGACGTTTCCAAGGCTGTGACGGCCAATTCGCACGCAGATGTCGCGCTTAACCGCCTTTTTCGTTACAATCCGTAGCGTCTAAGGGCTACGGTGCGTTGTTGCATCGCACTGAGGAATGCACAAGGTTTCTTAGGAGCCTGGTGTTTGAAGGCGTCGTGCAGCGGACTGTCCTTTCTACGAAGCCACACAGCGCATGACGGACGCGCAAAGTTTGTCGTTCCCGCGGAACGCCAGGTCTGAGCAGCGGACGGTTACGTACTGGTGTCGCTTTCCAGAGCAACAGCATCGCTATGGCATTAACGCTGTGCTGGCCTTACAGAAGCCCGAATCTCAGTCGGACGCCTACCTTCTCGTTTCAGCCGGTCGGGATGGGTCAGTGCGGCTGTGGTCCATCGACCATAGAGCGCAACAGGGGCGGATCGCTAAGCAGGCACATTTGCGCTCTCTGGAAGAGCATACCGACTGGGTGAACGACGTTGTGTCCCCAGGAGGCTATCCTACGCTGGTTTCGTGCTCCTCTGATGCGACCGTGAAAGTTTGGGACCTATCGGCCGGAGCGTGCCTTGCGACGCTCGTTGAACACCAGGACTATGTGCGAGCTCTCGCGAACGTCAATAGCCGACAGTTCGTGAGCACCGCATACGACAATCGTATCATTCTGTGGGATCTAGATCGTATGGTGGCCTTTTCTGAAATGAGAGGCGATGAAAATGAGTCGATCTATTGCATTGCTTCAGCGCTTCATCGGGATGGTGCACTGAACGGCTCGGCAGACTGTTTTGTTGTCGCCGCAGGGCACTCAGATCGATCTATTCGGCTGTACGACTTGCGAACGAGTCGAGATGTCATGAGGCTGCATGGACATGCTGATATCGTTCGTCGCATTCGACTATCTTCGAACGGACTTTTGTGTCTTAGTGGCGGCAGCGACGGGGCGGTTCGGCTCTGGGATATTCGGCAACAGCGTTGCCTCAGTGTCTTCCACCACGTTCATGAAGACTCTGTGTGGTCGCTTGATGTACCACCGTCTTTTTCGTGGTTCGTGTCCGGTTCACGTGACGGGACTGTCTGCCGCACCGATCTCCGGAATTCGAAAGAGACACGAAGGCTGTTCGAGCCCGACGGGCACTCGGCGCACAGAGAGCAGGTATGTGACTGGTCTAAGGCTGTTTTAGATGTTTGCATTGCACCGACAGCCAACTATTCCTCCAATTTATGGATCGGATTTGGTGAATCTCAACTCCGATGCGTTTCCATGAAACATCCAGATCCGACTCATGAATGCGTCATTGAAGGGCTCCCATCCGTAGTCGACTATCGAGTCTTGAACAATCGACGTCACGTTTTGGTCCGAGATAGCGAACATGGCATTCACTTGTGGGATGTATGTCGAGCGCTGAACATTCGAAGTTTCGATCGCGATCGAAGCCTTGATGATGTCATCGCAGAGATCGATGAGCTCGTTTACGTGCCGTCCTGGTTCAACGTGGACACTCGTATGGGTAGCCTCGGTATCCGTTTGCGCAAAAGCACTGTGAGCGACGCAGATGTCTACGCAGTGGATATTGGTCTGGAGGCCGAATCCGAAGACCAAAAAGTCAATATTGGCGAGCACACGCTCCGAGGGCTCTTTCACTGGTGGCGAAAGCAGTGGTTAAAGCACAACCCTCAAGTAGCGGAAACCTTGAATACAGTTTCGGGCCAATCCAGTGATACAGGATCAACGACGGCGGAGAAGAAAGCTGCGGTACTTACACCATTTGTTTTCCCCGGCGATATTCCGGTGGTGGTCAACGAGCAGGGCCACATCGAACCTCTGATTCATAAGCTTGCGCATCGCTTTGATGGATCCGAAATTGAAGAGCGGCTCATGCCTTCATGGGTCATCGACATTGTCGGACGAAATCGCACGCTTGCCAAAGAGCAAGTCAAGATATCGTTCGGTCTGGAACCCGCCATTGGGAGCACATTACAGAGCCTTCGCCAGAGCAAACTGACTGCACCTCGAATATTGCGAATCCGCAAAGCCATGGCGTACGTTTCCGCGAAGCTCTCCGAACAGACAACGTCTGCGAATCAACGGGCCTCGCCTGGTGGTCACCGAGGGGCCCTGGGCGCCAGCCGGGCCGCCACAGATGCCCTCGCGTCCGAGCCGATAGTCCCGCCCCCGCAGGAGATCGAAATACTCTGCCGAGGCCACGTCTTGGATCCCAATATGAACCTGGGCACCGTGCGCTGGCTCATCTGGAAAAGTCCGAAAGACCTCGAACTTACGTATCGCAGACGTGGCGAGCAGACAAGCAATCCAGCACCAGAATCGCAGCCGTTGCCTTAACGCAATCAGCTCATTCCAAGCCGCATGGAACTTCAATTTCATGTATCCGGCAACTTGTACTGGGACACGATACGCTTCGCGTACTCGGGAACATGAGCATCGAGCTTCTCCGGGTATCGGCGCCGCACGTAAAGATAATTTCTGGTAAAATGGCTGTCGATGGAGAAGCGAGCATACTCCAGACCCTTCGGGCCAATCTTACCGATGATGATGGCCAAAAACTCAGCGATCCATCGAGGCAGGGTAAGCGCTCGATCGTAGGCAGTGATCGACTGCTGGACAGCAGCGCGTCGATCGCCGCATGCGTCGACGGGGCCCTCCTCCAGACCGCAGACCTGTCGGGCGAGCTCTAGCATCTCCAGTCCGGTTTCGTTCCGTGCAACAAGCCATTGCCATCCGAAAGGTGCCCCCATGTAACCCACCACGAGATCCGCTAAACCATTCACATAGTCAAAACAAGATAGACATGATGGAGCGAAAACTTCCTTCAACTCTTTTGTGTTCAGCGCAAAAAAAGGTACGATTTCGTCCCACTTTCTTCCAGGGCCTCCAATCACGGAATCATCGTGTTTAAAATGGACCCGAAAGTCCTGCATGAACTCATAGTAGACGACAGTCTCCGGTGACGATGAGGTCGTATCGAGAAACTTTTGAAGCCCGGCTCGCGTCACATTATCCACGCATGGAGTCCCTAAAACGTAAAGTTTTTCGAGTCCGATTCGATCTTGAACGGATCGGAGCGCTTCCACCTGACAGCCTACGCCAATGAAAAGCAGACGTTTGATACCGCTTCGTTCTACTGCGTCCAGCACGGACAGGTTTGGTGACAGCGTCGGCTTGTTCACCCTAGCTGCTAAGATTTCAGCTCGATTGCGTGCAATTACCGGCACGGGCTTGAAGCGATCGTCCTTGCTGCTCTGGACGCACACCACACCCTCAACGAGACCGCTTTCTAGCATTGCAATAGCAAGCGATGAAACAATGCCTGTCCACTGGGCGCCAGCAATAGGCTTCTTCTTGCGTGCAACCAGCATGCTCTGGAAAACACCAAAATAGAGCTCATCTTCGGAATCCAGAGCGCGACTGCGTCCATGCACCTTTTGCTCGAGCTCTGCAATGTGCTGGTTCAGGAACGCGCAGCTGTCGCGCACATAGGTGATGTAGCGGGTATCACACAAGCCGCAGTGAGAGCACAAACTCTTGGCCGGGTAGACTTTTGTGTCGTATGCGCCGCCAAGGCCTCCCCAGTTAGACAGCCGTCGATGGGGGGCTTCCGCTGGTCCAACAGCGCCCGTCTCCTGGTTCGCGTTCAAAACGAACCTCACGTTCCGCAGAGAGTTCCCCGGCCGGTAAGCCGTCCCGCGACCAGCTCCTTTCCGTGGCTGTGCTTCAGATATCGCACAGTTTGGAGCAGCCGAACAGCTCTGCGTGGGTCCCCAAGCCCCAAGTTTCGGACCTAGGAACGCTAGGCGACCTCGGAAGCATCTCCGTGCAGCCCGCTCGGAGCGCTCGCCACGGTTGTCTGTTTCCAAGCTGATTGATCCTCCAACGCTAGCTGGGTGCATAAGTTTGTGCTGTTGAAAAGTTGAAAAGGTTTTTCACGTCCAGACCGGTTGCCTCTAGCTGATGAGGCAAAAGAGTCAGGTGGCTCGAAAGCACACTGTTTGTGCAATGAGACGCGTGATGCTGGGTCGAATGCATTCGGAGCGCGGGCATGTCGAAGAGGCGATGTTTTGGGTGCTGCTACCAGAGCACACGTGGAGCAGGCCAGTGCGGACTGCTCTAGTATAGTTTTGCACCTGTTACGAGCAAACTTCGTGGGTGTATTGAAAACTCAGCGTTTGCTGAGCTTTTTCACGGTTGCGGAACTTTGAGTTTAGAGCTAATGTAAGAGGTGTGTGCTTGGATTGATAGCTTCTGCTGTAGACCAGCGCACACAGAAGCTTTTTGAAGTTTTCGCAGGTATGCTCAGTGGCCTGCTGGCACTGTATTTCGTGCACAACTGCTAAAGAATGCGTTTGGTCGGAAGCATGAGGCTTGTGCAGTAGATTGCGCCTGCAGCTGAGCAGTGCAAGAACAAGCGTTTTTACTATTTTCACAGGGGCGCTCAGCAGCCTTTAAGCACTCTGGTCAACATCGAACACGGCTGGAGTGCGGCAGAGGCTCCGCGAAGACTTGCGTTGGCGTTTCACAGACTATTCAGACTTTCGGCTCGGAGTGCGCCCTTTTGCATCTCTTGGGCTTGGTATACCAGCCAGTTTCAGTGAATGAGGGAGCTGCGTTTATTCGTTCTTCCGATGAGTATTCAGCTCCCGCCGAAATCGTGCAGATTTGCGGGAAACTCCAAGGTATTGTCTCCTTGTACAAGGTCCACAGAGCAGACAAGTTCCAGTTGAAGCTCATGGGAAAGTGTAGCCGAGGCTGCCTCGGAGCGTAAGGTCCTACAGCTACTCTACAGTTTTTGGGCTCACACTTCCGCAGGCTCGTGCTCATAAAGTCTTAAAATTTTTGACCTTGTGCACTCGCGTCTGCGTCCAATACAATCCTTACTGTTGCCAGATGAAAGAAGCGCCCCCGCTTCCGGAATCCACGACTGATATTGCCGCACTCTCTTTATTGCAGCAACGGCTCCCCGGTGCAGTCACGACGCTGTGCCAAAACCTAGCTTGAGGTGGAGTTTCGAGGACCCACACTTGCCATTGGCTTAAACATCTTGCTCAGGCCCACGAGGCTGTGCTTTGCCCCGGATGAAGCACGCGGATGTCAAAGTCCGCCATGATCGAGATATGATCCGAGGACCAGCGCGGATTCGGGAGCGCGGTATATTCTTCCCCAAGTAACCGCGCCTCATTGAGGATCTCAAGCGTTCCAACCGGCACGATCTTGTCAGGAGTAAAAAAGATGAAATCTAGGGTCCCAACAAAGTGTCCAGTATAGTTCGTATATGCAGGCTCCGTGAACTCGCCTCCAAGACCGTACACGGATCGAAGCAACATGTTATGTTGACATGGAGAAATTTTCAATATTTCAAGCATCCCATCAATCACATCTGGTCGTTGACCGCTGACTTCGGTTCCTACTACCAGTTCATATATAGAACTCTCAGGAAGCGAGTTGAAATCGCCTGCGATGAGAAGCGGAAGGTTGCGAGGCCCAATGTAACGTTCCGCCTCTTGCAGAAAAGTATCTACTTGAAAAAGTTTGACATCCGTTTGGTCAGGATCCCAGAAAATATGCGTGTTCGCGACACAGACTCTGCTGTTTGTTGCAGTATCCTCGAGAACAACAAGCAAAGCAACATTGTCTTTCATAAGTCGATTGAGTAGACGTTTTTCTTTCACCTTTTCGCGGGCTACCGTACTGTACTCAATCTCGTGTTTCTCAATAAGTTGAAAGCGATCCCGACGGTAAAATGTTGCACATCCATCGACTTTGCCCTTACGCCCCATGGACTCTCGCATCTTCGCTTTGTATATTCCCTCGTAGCCAGCGCGACGCATTGCTGGGTTGAAATGCTCTTCAAAGTGATCCGCCTGGATCTCCTGCAAGCAAACCACATCAGCCTCAAGGCTCAGAATTTCCCGCAGCAGATTCCGTCGGCGATAATTCCAAGACAGCGCCCAGTCTGAGCAATATGAGTAGAGGTCTGAATTCGCGTATATCTCTGCCAAGCAATTGTATGATAGCAGGCGCAAAGGGAAGCAGTTCGGTTCACCACTGCAGACGCGATCCTTGACGGAGTAATCACAGTTTGTGTCGGCAACCAGAAACATGCGCCTCTCCGGAGGCGGTGGTGGAAACGGCATGACCGGTAGAGTTTCAAAGTAAACTGGCGGACCGATACGGATCTCCTCATTGGGCACTTTCCAGATATATCGACACTCGAGTACAAGAGTCCTCCCGATATCAACCATAGTGGGGGCATAGTTCCGCACAAAACCACATTCCACCAACTTCGAGTCATTTTCCGGCGGAATCTCGCACACCAAGGCTTCGTCTCTGCTCTGGTCGATGCGTAATGCATTTTTGTTGCGAAGCGCGGGCTCTCTGCGGGCCTCCTTTTGTTGCTGTAAAACACGAACTCTCCGCCAGAGTTCCCGAAACGTTGACCATATATCTATGATCTCAGTACTTTGGTGAAAATACGCGAGTCCTGCTATATTAGCAACGGATGTATCTCCTAGGCGTTCCAGCTCAGTACGGACACGTCCAAGCTCCAGGCACTCAAACTGGGCCGGCAAACCCGTCTTCGCGCACACAAACCGGTACTCCCGACGATACCAACGGTACTGTGCTGCTAAGACCCCTTTCGTTCGCGTTTCCATAGCTTCTGCTGTGCGCTGATCACCGTTCAAGTCCTTAAGAAGAACAAAAGGTGTCAGTTCACACCCCTCCACAGGGGTTCGCGTCTGCAACAGCTCTACTCGAACAACTGCAGGTTCGTGCAGAAGCTTGCGTGAAATCGGAGTCGCAAAGCCTTCCTCATTCGTTGCAACGGGAGGTCTCTCTTTCTCTCTAGGGTTAGGTTTGCTTAGCGAGGAACCTGGTTTTTCTTTGGAGCTCATCTGCCGAACTCTGTATCGGAGTTCGACGTCTGCCGTAAGTAACCCATCCGCAAGAAGCCGCGCCTCTTGGTCGAGTCGCCGATCTGCAGCAACTGATGTGCGCGCGCCTCTGTCTTGCGGCACATCAATGCGTGCTTGGACGCTGCCTTTCATGCAGATGACCTTCACGCAAAAGGGAATCCGCTTCTATTGTAAAAGATCCTGCACCCAAATAAACATCGCAGGCGTACTAATGCCTGTGTGGAGGCGTCCCCGCATGCCGATAAGCTTCAAGCAAAAGGTAATTCCTTGCTCGTATCAACGATTCCACGGCATAGATCTCTTGCGCCTAGCGATTGCAAAACACTGCAGTCTTGCACCAGACAGGATCGCCTAATCGAAGCAGAACCCAGCTCGGGCAGGCGAACGCAGGAAGCCACAGGGACTTCAATCTTTTCGGTTTGGTGGATGCCTCCACGTTCCGCGGTGCCTTTTTCTCTATGCGGATATGGAAAGGAGGTCCTTCCGAGGGACCTGCTTGGTGGACGCGGGCTCCAGCATATTAGCGCCTGCGAAACGCCCGAGATGTCGCCGAGGACGCTGTGCGGGATCTTGCATGTACTCGCAGTACACACCAGCGACGATTTCAACCATCTCAGATAAAAATAGAACCCTGAATTACTCGCTCTGTTCCGGCAGCTCTGTTTCTTTCCGGAATTTTCAGGTGTTTAGCCTTGATATTGGATGTCCAGGAATAATGAATTACGGATTCATACGTAATTCAGGATGCCCGCTCGTCTTTTCGGAACGGTTCCTTCGATGCTTCAATTTTAAATTCGTCGCATGATCGTCATAAAGATCATTCGCGACGCCCTCAAGTCCGGATTCGTAAAATAGCCGATATCATGTAGCAGCTTTCAGGCAAAAGGCTCTACGCGTCACCTAAGCTCGCATGTAGTACGCTCCGGTCACGCGTTTCTCAAGGATTTGATCGTTCGTTTGACACCATCTCCTTGGCATAGCGATTCAGGTTGCTGTTTGGACAAGGCAAAACATACTTCATCGACATTTTACGACTTGTTCGCAAGCACTGATCAAAATTTCTCCGAAATTTTTACGTGAAAAATAGAGTCCCTTCGAATGACATTGTCTCGTTATTCCATGGCCATCGAGGAAACGGCATTCAGCAGCGGCTTGATATGCCTCCTGGGATTCGCTTCCAGAGGCTCCCGTCTCTTCTACTTGCACTGAAAAGGGACTCGTGCTCGGAATTCGGTTATTCCAGCAATCGCTCCCAGTGGAGATCGCATTATCGCTTCGCACGACGGTTACACCGATGGATAGATATCTCTCGACCTTGGAACATAGCCGACGTTCGTTCCGGTACTTTTTTTTCATCTTGAACAGCATCGTGTTCCGCAAATCCTCTGTATCGGACGGACAGCATGCACCGGAGTGTGCGGTAGACGGGGTACTTTTCGAGTGGATCATCTGAAAGAGGCCCGTGTTCGCAGTCGACGGCACCGAGCGCGGGAACAGAAGAAGGCGCCCAGGGGGATCCCTCTGAACCCGTCATGGTCAGGTACCGAGCGATGAAGGAAACCTTCGGACGTGACAGCGCGGAGCTCGGAGGAGAAGACCTGGTGGACGTGCGGGAACACCTGATCACAGTTAAGTATTACTGCAGCAAGGCGTGTACCGAGGCTGTATGCAAAAATGTTCAACGTGGGAAGCAGAGCTCAGATCAAAACTTCTATCTGTGAAACAGCTGCGAAGAGAAAAGCCAGAAGCCGCTAAATCTGGAACCGAGCGCTGTCGTCAACGTCCTTCGACTGCTGACAAGAGAGCTCGTTGGAAATGAAAGAGACGTTCGTTTGTAAAGCCGGACATAAGAGAACGAGGAACAGGTCGCAGTATCTAGAACATCCCCAAGAGATTGCTGTTCATGGAAGTGGGAAGAGTTCCACATTTTAGTGTGAAGGTGCGAGTTCACAACGAAGACCCGTTCCATTTCATACTGATGCTGTCGTAAACTCGCCGGAGTAGGGCGGCCTGTGATCGCAAGCGTTTGCGTAGCGCAGAGCGACGGCATCCGGGCACGCGAAAACCGTTGCGATCCGCAATGCCGCTCGACGGCCGTCGGACTGCTAGCCTCGAATCGGGGGATTAAACGCTATCGACGTTCTCGCAAGACACTAATGACCTCGAATAGCGACCGAAGCCGCTTTTGCTCCGTGAACTCTATTCGATCCTGTATCAACTTTCTGAACGAAGAGTTAACGAGCATAGGAATAGCGCCAAGGCTTATTCTGCCTCCAGAACAAGCGGAGCTTTCGGAGCGGAGACAACCCCTTGCTGAGCGTAATTCCGACGAAGGACCTCAGACAGGGAAGCTTCAAAAACCACCAGCTACTGAATATGCCCTTGCAGAGGCTCTAAATGTAATATTCGCGCTAATTAATCAAATAAGAGAGCAGCCGCTCACGGCACAGTACTATGACGCACAGGTGCGGGCACTTCGTGCAGAGCTGGACACACAGCAGGGAACACTCGAGCGACTTCGGGAGGAAAAACTACAGGTCCGCACAGAACTTGCCAAGACAGGCCAAATATTTGAAAAAGAGCGCGAGCAGATGCGTAGATTGATAGAGGAAGGCCGGAGTCAGGTGGAAGCGCTCCGAAGGCAAAACGCAGAGCTATCGGATAAAAAGTTGAAAGCAGAAAGTCAGTCACGGCAGCTTCAGTCGGAAATCCACCACTTGAGGAGCTTCATTGATAGGACGCATAGCGTAAGTAACCGTAACTGTGATGATCGTGCGAGGCCATCCAGCGTACCGCACCGGGCGACAAACAGGTATGATCTAGCCACAACCAACACAGTGCACTACGCCACTACGCAACAAAATTCAGATATGCAGAGCGCCATCGCGAAGGCACCATCGGTTCCTTTTTGCTCTGCGACAAAACAGCGACAACAGTATCGTGCGAAACGGAAAGCGAGCCAACCTAGCCCAGAGAGGGAACCGCATACCAGCTCTCCTGCAGAGAGGCATCTCCCGTTTTCTCCGAAAGCACACAAGGCCAAGACGGTTGGACGACTTCAACAATCCGCGAACAATTTCAAAGAGATTGATCGGAACGTGGATATGGCGATAGAGTTCGAAAGACTCACGCGCGAATGTGATTGGCTGCGTCATCAGCTCGACTGGTATCGAGTTATTGTCGCGGAGCAGGAGGAACTCCTCACATACGCCATATCGCATTCGTAAACCAATGTGCGTAATATTCTGACGTTCAGTAGTATTTATTGAGGCTAGTTAAGATTCCAATACGCTGTCTAGCCCAGGATCGTGACCGACATTTCGTGAAGCCGGCCCCGAGCACCTCCGTGAGTCCACACATGATTGCCAAGCATCCGCAGCGCTCGGCTCACGTCGAAAAAGCCGATTTTGGTCATGTGCGCCCCAACCGCTCTGCAACCAAGAGCTCGACGGTACCACCTAGGAAACGACGACTTTCCAGAATATGATAACTCCCTTCTAGATTCTCGTCTAGGGCGCGCTCGAGGTCACGATTCCATCGACAGTCTTTGGCTGTTCTCTGGACGAGAGGCGCCACCACATCCTGATATGCTGCAATAAGTTTCGCATTCGAGCGAACATGGTCAAGAAGGATGAGCCGTCCGCCAGGGCGGACGAGTCTCAAAGCAGTCCGAAGTGCTGCATCGAGGTCCGGCATGGTGCAAAGCGTATACGCGCAAAGCACACAGTCGAAGGCCTCCTCTTCAAATGGTAGCGCCGCAAGCAAGTCCGCATGCACTAATCGCAGTTCGAACGGTAGGTCTTCATCGAGACGGAAAGCGCGTTCCCGGGCTGTCTGCAGCATTTCCGAACTTGCATCGAGACCAACAATAGACTGAACGAGCGGTTTTAGTGGGCGCGACGCCTGACTCTGGTGGTCTTTCTCCCTTTGGATGAAAGAGCGAAGAGATATACCCGTTCCAAAGCCAATCTCTAACACTCGGCCAAAAGTGTAAGATATTGCGAGCTCGCGTGCTTTGTCCAACCCACTGAGCTTTGTAATGCAGTTTCTATCATTCAGTGCGTCGTAGGTGCTTGCCCACTGGTCGTAAAGCGGCCTCGACGATTTCGTAGCTGAACCAGAAGCCTCACCTCCGTGGGCCCCCAGTACACCAGAGGCACACGAGAACGTGAGGAAGCACCCCAGACTCCAGAGGAAGCGCCGCCGCTCATTCGCGTAGCCACAACAGCACCAAGTCCTCAGCGAACCTACGCCGGATTTCCGCGACAAACCTTGTGTTTTCAAGTCGTTACGGAAAACGTCAGCAAACGGTTTGTTCTGCAAGGTATGACGGGCAACATACTGAAGCCACATTGACAACCAGCGAGGTGATCAAAGGAGCGAAAACGTTTCGCGACCATAGAGGACATATATTCACTGACTCGAAGCTGCCTCCCGAACTCTATCTACCGGCCGCCTGTTATGGGTTTCAGCTTGTTTTACACATAGAGTATGAAAGGCTGCTCCACGAATTTCGTTCGCGTCAACTCCGCCGGTCTTGTTTTTAGCACTGCACATCTCCTGTCATAGACGGCGGCATTAAAGTCATGATTCACAAGCTCCATGCGTTTCTTGCCGTCGTTGGTTGTACGCACCAGTGCAAGCAATCCTCCAACTTTCGCCCTTCTTCCCCTTTACTCTTCCGTCAGCACTACGCATTTTCAATATCCTTATGGCTCCGCTGGCACTTTACTATCTCGACCCTCTGAAGTGTACATCCCAGCTCATGGTGTGTATAGGACGTCCGGAACTGATCTATAGGTATTGTGACAAAACGGTGTGCGCACTTCTTGGACGCTCTTGTCGGTGGAGCAGGTATGCTCCTTTTTTGGACACCCTGCGCCCTGCTCTGTATGCTATTACAAGCCTCTGACTCTTGTCCCCCTTGAGGGCGCTCATCTGATTCAAAACGTTAGCGAATGCACGCTGCTTCCCACAGTATAGATTCATACGCAGACGAGCCCACTGGGGCTTTGTACACTCGTTCCAGAGCGCCTCGTCATGAGCAACGCAAATTTTCGTGAACTCCCGAAAAGCTCTTAAGTCCGCTCCGCGACTCGTCTCCTGGCTGATCGCTTCCAGATTCTCTTTCACTCTTGCACTCTACGTCTCACATTTCGCCCTTGCATTCATTAAACCCGAATCTCGGTAATGTCTTGCTCTTGAGCTCTTTACAAGATCCAAGTCTTTCTGACTTGAGATACCGTCAATGCCATCTTCCCCATTTTTGTGTGCCGCGATGGTAACGATATTCATGTTCCCGGGCCCGCGCCTATGACAAAGTCGTTTTTCTGCACTTCCCGCGTCGCAGGACCTGCCTCGTTCACATCTTCATGCTTCGCCGAGGGCGATATCGAAGACGTACAAGGGCGGCCCGCTTTCAAGCGCCGATAATGAACACAAATGAAGACTCTATCGGTGTCGATCATCCCGGTGAATAGTTTTTTTGTTCGTTTTGATACGTTTCAAATCGAAGATATTCTTCCAGTACGTCTCCCGGTTTTCGCCGGTGAACTGTATATTCCGTATATCGAACTCCGGAGTGATCTCCTTTATGTTGCCATTGAGCGCTGCGGAGTCGATTGGAACAAAATGTCTTTTGATGTTCCAAAACGGGACGACGTTCACGCGCTTTTCTAGTAGGGAACTCTTCAGTTTCAACGACTCTTCATTTTTCGCACACTCTGCTCCATCTCCGCTTGCGTTCGAGTTCTCGATTCAGAAACACTAAACACCGCAGAATGATGGGATAACACCTGTCTTCATCCATTATTATAACTGATACCTTTTGCTGCTGGGTTGTCGAGCCCCAAGATCGCACGGTGCTCTTGATTAGCGGCATGTTTCACAGAAGCTTCATTCATGCTCCAGTGTGATGCCATCTTGTCGAAGAATTCGATATCCTGTTCCTTCTGGCGATCGTTCGTGATGCCCCCGATGATGGCCCATATCGCTTTGTAAGACAGGCCCGGGTACGGCACGAAGACAGAGCGTATCAAGAAACGTTCGAGGTTCATGGTCACATGGTTCTGTAGGATCGTGAAGTGCTTCATCGCCCCGTATGCGTAAATGCGCCAGTCACCCCTGTATCGAGTACGGTTGAAGCGGAAGTCGGCGATGTTTTCGCGGAGGTCTTGCACTCGCTCACTTTTCCTCGACGTTTCCCCTGTGCCAAGCATCAGGTGACGAATAAAAGTCTTGTTGAAAAACTCTTCCAGAGACTCGACGGTTTTGATGTCCATAACGTCGAGATATATCTCCTTCATCAAATGCATTCGTCCTGAAGAGTCCCTTATCATACTCATCGAGTACGACTCGACAAGCTTTCTGACGGCCTCTAGCAACTTTTGCTTGTACGGATCGTTGATATGTCCAAGAAGACAGGCTTTCACCACCATCTCGTCGCAGTGTCGTCTTTCTTGCAGCCTTTGACGTCGCGCCTCCCTCTTTTACTTCTTGGTCTTGTCTTGTCTCACTTTGGTCGGGACTCGTTTCCGTCGCTCCCGCCAGCCGGCGATACTGGTGTTTCGAGGACCCTCCACTTCCATTTCCATAACTTTCCTTTTTATTTATTTTTGCAAATGAACGCACATTGATCGCTTCTGCTATAAACCGCGAAAAATCATTTGAATACACTCACTTGGGGGTAGAGACACGATTCAACTGAAAAACTATACTTTGCTACAACTTCAACGCAGATGCAATTTGTACTTTAGGGCTACTTCCTTGAGCTCGCCATGCCATGCCACTGTCGTGAATAAAATAAGGCCACCAGCAATAGTGTACGCTCCGAACTTGGCATCGCGTGTTTCCAGCCGAGTCTGCGAACGATCAGGACTGCGATTCGCCCCAACGGCGAGATACCCGCCGTATCTTATACCTGCCAGATATGAAGGTGCGCATATCAAGCGCGCTTTATAGAAGAAAGGAAGTATAAGTAGTGGAACTTGGGAGTGAGTATAGCGCAGCATGCTGGACGCTTCCCCGAAGGTCAATGCACATCTCTCCCGTAATCCGGGATCCATGGTCAATGTACGTTTTGTCAAACGAAAAAAAGCGGCAGCAGTAGCGCCATGTCACGTGACATCAGTTGCGTCGACGACGGAGCGCATCAGGCGGCGCTCCGGTGCACCGCTGCAATCACCTCGAAGCAGACGTCGCCTCATCAGGAGCGCCGATCAAGTGATGTTCGACTCTCCGGCTGGTATGACGGATCCGAGATGGTCGCCTCCTTCGCCAGGGCTGTCAAGTTTGGGCAGAGGTGAGTTTTCCTCGGGGTTAGACGGAGTCTCGGGGAGTAGTGGACGTTTACGAGACGCGTCTAGTTCAAAGCCGAGCGTGAACGAGTTCGTAACGAAGGCGGCCCGGTCGCCTGCGGAGCGTCTTAGGGCGGACCAGAGTCAATTGGAGGAGTTTCTGCGAAGACGGGAACAACAGTTGGCCGCTATTACATTAACTATTCGAGCAAAACGATCCGGTACAGCGACAAGTGTTAGCGCTTCTCTTGAGGAGCTCGAAGGCGCGCGACGGAAGCTCGAAGTTGATCTATTTCGCGCGCGACAGGCGCTATTCGCGCTCCAACACCAGGCAGAGACAGAAGTTATTCGGAGCAAAGTCGCCCTTGAGGAACTCGATGCGGCTCTAGGTATTCAAGACGCACAGGGGTTGCACAAAGTACCGCAATCTTTTGCCGCCGAGCAAAAACCGCGGCCTACAGAGCACATAGAGCGAGATGACTTAACACTAAATGACATATCGCTCGCGCTGCAAAAGCTCCGGCGCGAAGAAGCGGAGCAGCGTATTGGAGAGACTCGAGTAGCCATAAGAAAAGCGCTTCATTATGGCGCTGAGTTGGCGAGTCTCTTTCGTGAGCCTGAGCGCCAAGGTCTGGATCAAGTTTTCGACGAAGCGCTGTTGATGCCTTTTCAAGACCGAAAACCGTCAGATCTACCTCGAACCCCAAAGTGCACTATCTTCGCTTCCGATACGGAGCTAGCTCACAAGCGCCGGCGACTTGAGATGGCACCTACAAGAGATTACGTGAAAGTTCTCCAGCCAGACGCACATACACCGTTTTTGAACAAGGTAGACGCGTGGCAGCGATTACAGCCTTATCATGTCTTCCTGGGCGAGGTTAAATCTCCTGGGTGTGGTCTATCAGATCAGGATCTACTGGGCACGCACGGAGACAAACCTTTCGAGGCAAACCTGAGGGAAGTTGTCGTGCGAGCTGAGCAGCGCTTTTCTCAACTTTTGTCTTGGTATGAGACTGCCACGGCGAAGAACGATGTTTTCATCGAGACGAAGCCGTGAGGCGCTACATCCGCTGTTGCTATCCAGCTTTCCCACAGATGCCTCTAAGCGCTGTAGCTATGACAAGAATCGCAGACTTTGGGCCCGTCGAAACGTTATTTTTGAAGGTTTGGTTGCGTGTAATGATAAGAAACGTATTCGGAATGAGCCCAAGTCAGAGTTGCGCTTTCGTGTACCTGTCCTCTGTACTATCTTGGGAGATTAAAAACCGAATCTGCGTACTCGCGCCTGCTGTTTGTGAATAATGCTCAGTTGCTAAAGTGCTTGGCTACTCCGCTGCCAAATACCAGGATGTTCACATTCTCCCGGAAAAATGAAAAGGTCGTCATGATACCGCATGAGGTCTCTACACAAAGCGTTCGCACCTCGCGACAGCACCAGCATGCTAGCAGATATATTTAGAGCAGCGGATTCTGGAATAATTATACCACTAGGCTCTTATTGTGTTCGTTTTTTGTTCTCTCAAGTATATAACACAAGGCATTTCTTGTTTTTATTGGAAAAAGGTCGCGGAAAGATGCTTTGCTGTCGTCGCTGGCTTGCGAAAAGCTGCTTTACTTATAGAATTCAATCATTCTAAGGTCAGCAGATGGATAAGCGACCCTTCTTGTAGTTCTTATTCTGAATGTCATGCCAAAGAAACATATCTCATCAAACAGTGCCTGCACGGCTGTCTCCTCGTCATTCCATTTCACTCCGTAAGCTTTCTAATGAATTCTGCTGAATAATCAACAGGATACTAAGTTTCCTAACCGTTGACACGCACGGTGATGAAGAGACGCTGGTGGCCGAGGCGAAAAGCACATTTCTGCGCGACACCGTCGCGCGTTGAATAGCGCTTGATCGATTTCACACTGAAACGTCAACGCTGAGTCCAGGAGAGACGGCTGCTCGTCGCACTCGATAAGAATTCATTCGGGAGAAGAGCCAGACATGCATATGGGAATTCAAAGAGAGGCGCACGGCTGTTATTAAAGAAGAGCCAAGTCCGCATGGCCACAAAACGAGACTCATCGGCGATGCATTCGTGAGTCAACGACGAACCGCTCGACCGACAGCACGGTTCAGCACATTTTGCTACGTCGAACCATTATAGAGCTTCTGCGCTCCAGATCCATCTGTTTCGCTCTCAGACAATGCCGCTTTCCATCAATCGCAACCGGACAGAGAGGAAGCAGCTACGATCGGCGTGGAGTTGCTCTTCGTGCCAGTATGTTCTCCATCGAAAAATCCAGTCGAAAACGTCTTTTCTGCTGTAAAACTCCTTTTTTATGCTCGCGGATCAAAAGAAGAGTTGCTCTCATCCGTGAAGACGTGTCCTTCGGTGTAGCGTTCTCTGCTCTGAGTAGCCGTGGACTGCTGTGTTGCACATCCACTCGAGCACGGGAGCAGGCGGAGGGGCACGCGTCGGGCCGTTGTCGCCCTCGCGACGGAGAGCATGAGGAAACGTTCTTGAAGAACAGTCGCTACATGCATAGTAAAGGCAAGACTCAGTGCCGCCGTCCATCCAGAGCGTCTGGAATCCGAAAAAAACGGATATTGAATATAACGGCAACATTCATGCGGCGCCGTCAACTTAAGGTGAAGGAGAAGAAACTTCCAGAAAAAGAAGGATCCTCTCGAGAAGAGGACGAAAGGTGACAGCAAGTAAGCCCCTGCATAATCGGAATGACCAGGCTGAAACACTTTTCGAGGCCTCACTACCCAAACACATCAACTGCGGGAATCTTTTAAAACTTGTCATGCATAACGCCATTCGGATTTGCATAGCCTTCTATTCGAATTTACCTCGGACAGCTTCCGCGCTTGTACGGAGATCGACGAGCACCTCCTCGGGGGCGTTCATGACGCAGGGCATGCCTGCTGCACACATCGCTGTGGTATCTTTCGATAACTCCTTTGTGCAACAACTGGTGCTCGGCGCTGAACGTACCA